>Ga0070725_10002180_pt1 | contig 10403 bp, 7 predicted proteins | sample tdDd002_FD_69781 | JGI IMG/M metagenome (GOLD analysis project Ga0070725, IMG submission 69781) | Marine sediment microbial communities from the Atlantic coast under amendment with organic carbon and nitrate - tdDd00.2 | ecosystem: Environmental > Aquatic > Marine > Coastal > Sediment | place...
AAGTTGACGCAGACTTCTTCGAAGAAGGTAAGATGTTCGATGGTTCTTCTGTTGCTGGCTGGAAAGGCATCAACGAATCAGACATGGTAATGATGCCTGACGCATCATCAGCGGTTCTTGACCCATTCACAGAAGATGCAACACTAAACATCCGTTGTGACATCCTTGAACCTGCAACTATGCAAGGTTATGACCGCGACCCACGCTCTATCGCTAAGCGCGCTGAAGATTTCATGCGCTCTACTGGTGTTGCTGACACAGTACTTATCGGTCCTGAGCCAGAATTCTTCCTATTTGACGACGTTAAGTTCGCCACTGACATGTCTGGTTCTTTCTTCAAGATTGACGACGTAGAAGCAGCTTGGAACACAGGTTCTGACTACGAAGAAGGTAACAAAGGTCACCGTCCAGGCGTTAAAGGTGGTTACTTCCCAGTAGCTCCAGTTGACTCTTCACAAGACATCCGCTCTGCAATGTGTCTAATCATGGAAGAGATGGGTCTTGTTGTTGAAGCGCACCACCACGAAGTTGCTACTGCTGGTCAGAACGAAATCGCGACTCGCTTTAACACGCTAACAACTAAAGCTGATGAAATCCAAATCTACAAGTACGTTGTACACAACGTTGCTCACGCATTCGGTAAAACAGCGACATTCATGCCTAAACCACTAGTTGGTGATAACGGCTCTGGTATGCACGTTCACCAATCTCTAGCAAAAGATGGCGTTAACCTATTTGCTGGTGACAAGTACGGCGGCCTATCTGAAATGGCTCTGCACTACATCGGTGGTATCATCAAGCACGCTCGCGCAATCAACGCATTTGCTAACCCATCAACTAACTCGTACAAGCGTCTTGTACCAGGCTTCGAAGCACCAGTTATGCTTGCTTACTCTGCACGTAACCGTTCTGCTTCTATCCGTATCCCAGTGGTACCAAGCCCTAAAGCACGTCGTATCGAAGTTCGTTTTGGTGACCCAGCGGCTAACCCATACCTATGTTTCGCAGCAATGCTAATGGCTGGTCTTGACGGTATTAAGAACAAGATCCACCCAGGCGAAGCGATGGATAAAGACCTTTACGATCTTCCAGCTGAAGAAGCAGCAGAGATCCCAACAGTGGCTTACTCACTAAAAGACGCTCTAGAAGAACTAGATGCTGACCGTGAGTTCCTAACAGCTGGCGGTGTATTCTCTGACGACTTCATCGATTCATACATCGGTCTGAAATCTGAAGATGTAGAGAAAGTAAACATGACAACTCACCCACTAGAGTTCGAACTTTACTACTCTGTATAATCGACTTTCATTGCTAACATTCGATCGTGTTGCATGAATTTAAGGCTCGCCTCGCAGGCGAGCCTTTTCTATTGTCCTAAGTAAAAGTGCCGCTGCTAGTATGTTGCCATCACAACATGAGGGCGAACAATGCAAGTCACGAGTTTCATGGGCGTTATCGCGCTCCTGTTTAGTGCGCTGTCAAACAGCCAAACCATCTACACTTGGACCGACCAAGACGGCACTTTGCACTTCAACGATGCGCCAAATAATAATCAGGCTCAAACTCTCAAGTTACCCAATCTTGAACAGCCAACACCTCCTCAGTTAGAACCTTCTCAGCAAGCAGAAGTACAACCACTTCACACTCAAATAGCCACGCCTAAGCCCCTGTCGGTGACCATCACCGCCCCTAACAACGATGAAGCGCTAAGAAGCAATAATGGTGCAATCACGGTACAAGCAGTGTTAAGTCGTGAGTTAATCTCGGGAGAGCAACTGCAATTAACCCTCAATGGCGAAAAATATGCCGCACCGACAACAAACCCGCATTGGCAGTTAAAAAACATCGACCGTGGCTCACACTCATTGGTTATTCAAGTAGTTAGGGACGGCAAGCTTATTGCATCGTCTCAAGCTATTACGGTGCATTTACAACGCTCAACAGTGAAACCCGTGCCGATAGCCCCGAAAGCTTGAGGCATCTCACTATTTCACTTCAGTTCTCTTGTTGAATGCGCCATACTTGAAAAATGACTTGCACCAACTTAGTGCAAAGGAATTCAAGGATAGGGAAAGGCAGTGGATAGCGATCTAAACGATATTATTTTAAATCACCAAGTCACTTCGATTTTAATCATGAACGAATCGTTGCAGGTGAAGTATGCCAATCCAGCGGCAGAACAGCTTTTCTCTCAAAGCGCCAAGAGAATTACTGAGCACCCACTTTCGCACCTCATTCAACACGCCTCTATGGACCTCGCTTTACTTTCTCAGCCGCTACAAAGCGGACAAAGCATTACGGATAGCGACGTGACTTTTGTCGTCGATGGCAAACCTCTGATGCTTGAAGTCACGGTCAGCCCAATAGAGTGGCATAAAGAGTTAATGCTGTTGGTCGAAATGAGAAAAATCGGTCAGCAGCGTCGCCTTAGCCAAGAACTCAATCAACACGCGCAGCAACAAGCAGCAAAGCTGTTGGTCCGTGGTTTAGCACATGAAATAAAAAACCCGTTAGGTGGCTTAAGAGGTGCCGCTCAGTTGCTGGAAAGAACGCTGCCAGATCCTAGCCTGACTGAATATACCCAAATCATTATCGAGCAAGCTGATCGTCTCCGAGCTTTAGTCGACCGATTGCTAGGTCCACAAAAACCTGGGCAGAAGAAACAGGAAAACTTGCATCTAATCTTAGAGAAAGTTCGTCAGCTGGTCGATTTGGAGGCAAATCAAAGCATCGAAATTGAGCGGGACTACGATCCAAGCTTGCCTGAAATCTTAATGGATGCGGCGCAAATTGAGCAGGCGCTACTCAACATAGTAAGTAACGCCGGACAAATTTTGCGAGCTCAAGATAATGGCCAGATCACCATTCGCACCAGAACGGTGCATCAAGCCAATATCCACGGTCAGCGTTGCAAGCTCGCAGCACGTATCGAAATCATCGATAACGGGCCAGGCATTCCCGCCGATCTACAAGATACCCTTTTCTACCCAATGGTCAGTGGGCGAGAAGGGGGCACAGGGCTAGGTTTATCCATTGCCCAAAACCTTATCGACCAACACCAAGGTAAGATCGATGTCGAGAGCTGGCCTGGTAGAACAACATTCACAATATATTTACCGATTTAATTTGACGTTATTGGCATTGCTGGAAGGAAGAGACTATGAGTAAAGGGTATGTTTGGGTTGTTGATGACGACAGCTCCATCCGCTGGGTGATGGAGAAAACTCTCTCATCAGCCAATATTAAATGCGAGACCTTCTCGGACGCGGAGAGCGTGCTGATGGCACTTGAGCGTGAAACTCCCGATGTACTCGTCTCTGATATTCGCATGCCAGGAATGGATGGCTTGGAGCTGTTAAAACAAGTCAACGATCGCTCTCCTGAGCTGCCGGTGATCATCATGACAGCGCACTCCGATCTAGATGCAGCGGTAAACGCCTATCAAAAAGGCGCATTTGAATATCTACCTAAGCCATTTGATGTTGATGAGACACTAACGCTGGTCGAACGCGCAATTGCTCACAGCCAAGAGCAAAAGCAAGATCAAGCCTCATTAGCGGAAGAAGACTACACCCCTCCTGAGATTATTGGTGAAGCGCCGGCAATGCAGGAAGTGTTTCGAGCGATCGGCAGGCTTTCTCGCTCTTCCATCTCAGTATTAATTAATGGTGAGTCAGGCACAGGTAAAGAGCTGGTTGCCCATGCGTTGCATCGCCATAGCCCCAGAGCCAGTAAACCCTTTATTGCGCTAAACATGGCAGCGATACCTAAGGACCTCATCGAATCTGAACTTTTTGGTCATGAGAAAGGGGCATTTACTGGTGCTAACAGTGTTAGACAGGGGCGCTTTGAGCAAGCGAATGGCGGCACACTTTTCTTAGACGAAATAGGCGATATGCCACTGGACATTCAAACTCGTCTGCTAAGGGTACTCGCCGATGGACAGTTTTATCGTGTTGGTGGCCATTCGCCGATCAAAGTCGATGTGCGAATCGTAGCAGCTACTCACCAAAACCTTGAACAGTTGGTGCATAAAGGTGACTTTCGAGAAGACCTATTTCACCGATTAAATGTGATTCGTATTCAGATCCCTGCATTACGCGAGCGTAAACAAGACGTTGAAAAGCTAACATTACACTTCTTGGCCCTTGCAGCAGAAGAGTTAGGCGTTGATGTTAAAACGCTACATCCATCAACAGCAGACAAACTGACTCAACTCAATTGGCCAGGTAACGTTCGCCAACTAGAAAACATCTGCCGTTGGCTCACTGTGATGGCGAGCGGAACTGAGGTATTGCCGAGCGATCTCCCGCCTGAACTTTTCGAAGAGAAGGCCATCGGAGAGCAAGCTGTATCAGGAACGTGGCAACAACAATTGGCAAGCTGGGCGAGAAATTCGCTGACTCAGGGCGATACAGAGCTTCTCTCTTACGCACTTCCTGAATTTGAACGTATACTTTTGGAAGCGGCACTAGAACATACCAATGGCCATAAGCAGGATGCAGCAAAGGTTTTAGGTTGGGGGCGAAACACGCTAACGAGAAAGCTAAAGGAGCTTTATTAATTAGTAACTCACTCATCACCAATCAAGTTCGTTAGTAATAATAGGTAATATTTACTCTATTTGAGTTAGAGCGAGATTACCTATTTTTTAACCAAAAGCCTCGCTTGCATTTACCATAAAAGATATAATACTAAGTACGGTAATTATAGAAAGCTATTTATGTCAGCGACTACACAAATCACGCTAAGAACTGCGGTTGTACTGCCTTTTGTAATGATATTCATCATTACTATCGGGGTGATAGTGACTGTCCAGAAGCATAGCTATGAAGAGATGGTCGTTGATATTAGTGACAAGCAATTATCCGCTTTAACCAATAACGTCACCCTTGAATTAAATCGCTTTCTAAATGAACCCTTTCAAGCAAGCTTGGCGCTAAGCCACTCGATTAGCTTCAACCGCCTCTACCAACAAGGCGATACCACTAACATTGAACGCTACTTCCTGACATCATTTCGTTCGCTCTATCATTCCATCCCTCAATTGGATGTCATTGGCTTTGGTGGTGAAGGTGCAGAGTATGTTGGCTTTAGAAAAGAGCCAAACAAGGCGTATACCTTGATGGTTCAAGATGACCGAACCGATCAGAGCTTAGTAATTTATCGCGGCCAGACTATCAGTCAAGATATACGTTCAGTAATCAATGGTTATGACCCTCGAATCCGTCCTTGGTATGCCCCCGTGGCAAAAAGTCTCACACCTATGTGGTCGTCGATTTATGCCAACGCAGATGAAAGACAAGAAATTACCTTATCCGCCCTAACCCCGGTATTTTATGGCCGAGACTTTCAAGGGGTCGTTGTCACAGACGTCAAAATTGATACCTTCAATTTATTTCTAAAAGATCAACAGCAGCAGACCAACGCTGTTATTTACCTAGTGGATGACAAGAAAAGACTAGTTGCCCACTCAACCACAGGCACCGTGGTTTCTTGGGGGACGCCTTCCAGCAAAAAAGGCGAGCGACTTCTAGCAACCGAAAGCGCAAACCCCATCGTGAAAGCCAATGCTAAATATTCTGAAGTAAATGGGCTTTACTCCCAAGAAGGATTCCAACGCTTCGCTCTCGAAATAAATAATCAGCGCTACTTTAACCATTTAACTCCCTATGTGGATGAGCACGGCCTTAAGTGGTATATCGGTGTTGCGATTTCGGAATCTGACTTACTCGGCAAGCTGCCAGAGAGCCAAAGAGATAGTTGGATCATTGGTATCATCGCCAGCCTGATTGGTATTGCATTGGGCTTATTTGCTTTTAACAGAGTCGTGGCGCCAATCACTTCCACCGCTAGTGCAGCAAAACATCTTGCCAAAGGGGATTGGGAAAGCTGCATGCCTCAGCCGGGCAATATCTACGAAACAACCATGTTAGTGTATGCGTTTAATGAAATGGCCAATAACCTCAAAGCCTCATTCCGCGCACTGCGCTCTCAATTGCTTTATGACTCTCTCACTAAGCTCTATAGCCGAGAAGGCCTTATTGATAGCTGTGATAAGCTTCCTACCCTCAATGGCTCTTTGATGCTAGTCGGTATCAAGAAGTTTCGTGATATCAATGACAGCCTAGGGCACTACAAAGGTGACCAGCTGCTCATCAACATCTCTCAGCGCTTACATTCCATTTATTCCGAAGATCACTATTTAGCAAGAATAGGCGGCGATGAATTCGCCATCTACACGCCGAACAAGCAAACTGAGCAAGACCTGGTCCTTGCGGCCAACCGTATTCATCAAGTATTTGCTTCCCCTTTTATCATGGGACAAGACAATGTCGTTATCAGCGTATCTATTGGGGTGGTCGAAAGTGGTCCTGATTTCAATATGACGTTATGGCTACGCAATGGCAGTATTGCTCTTAGCAATGCCAAAAGAGAACTGTCGAACATCAGCTTCTACCGCCCTGAAATGGCAGACATTTCACGCAAACGCACCTTGATGGTCGCGAAAATTAAAGACGCGATTGAACACAAAGAATTTGTCCCGTTTTATCAGCCTTTAATTGACCTTAGCAGCGGTGAGGTAATCGGTGCTGAAGCGCTGGCACGTTGGTTGTCGCCATCTTCTGGGCTTATTTCTCCATTGGAGTTTATCCCGATCGCAGAAGAGAGCGGCTTAATCGAAGCCGTTGGAGAACAAATTCTGCTACAAGCGTGTAATGACACGGTACGAGGCATTAAAGAAGGTAAATGGGACTCTGACTTTCACATGCACGTCAATGTCTCGGTGAATCAACTTTCTCAGCCAGATTTCATCTCAACATTGCAAAAAATACTGACTCAATCAACATTGAAACCAACCAATCTAACCTTAGAGGTCACTGAGTCACGCATTGTTGATAACGATCCGGTGATCTTACAAAACATGCAAGCAGCAAGGGATTTAGGGGTTCATATTGCCATTGATGATTTTGGTACTGGTTATAGTTCCCTGGCGTATTTACATAAACTGCCATTTGACTGCATCAAGATCGATCGTACATTTGTTGATAAACTCTCCCCACAAGACTTAGATACTTCGATTGTTGCTGCAATCATTAACATGACACGGGGTATGAAAGTCACCTTAGTGGCAGAAGGTATCGAAACATCAGAGCAAGCTCAAATGCTGACTCAACTCAACTGCCAACAAGGGCAAGGGTTTCTGTATAGCCGACCAGTTCCATTCGATGAATGGCCAACAGATTTGGTTAACATGAAATAAAAACCAACATATATGGTTGGTTTTATGCTCTTAGTCTACTGACACTTCTGTCTTTGATTCTTATACTTAGCTCAATTCATTTAATTGGAACGACGATAATGATAACCAAAAATCTTCCTCTCACAGATTTGCACCGTCACCTTGATGGTAATATCCGCACAAAAACAATCCTAGAATTAGGTCAGAAGTTTGGTGTTGCTCTACCCGCTTACGATGTTGAGTCTCTGACTCCACACGTTCAAATCGTTGAAGCGGAGCCATCACTTGTTGCGTTCCTTTCAAAGCTAGACTGGGGTGTTGCCGTACTGGGTGACCTCGACGCTTGTCGCCGTGTTGCTTACGAAAACGTTGAAGACGCGCTTAACGCTCAAATTGATTATGCTGAGCTGCGTTTTTCTCCATACTACATGGCTATGAAACACAAGCTTCCAGTAGCAGGCGTAGTTGAAGCGGTTGTAGATGGCGTCCAAGCGGGTATGCGTGACTTTGGTATCAAGGCAAACCTAATCGGCATCATGAGCCGTACATTTGGCACAGATGCATGTCAGCAAGAGCTAGATGCAATCCTGACTCAAAAAGATCACATTGTTGCTGTTGACCTAGCTGGTGATGAGCTTGGTCAACCAGGCGATCGCTTTGTTAAACACTTCGCGCAAGTAAAAGATGCAGGTCTAAACGTAACTGTACACGCTGGTGAAGCTGCCGGCGCAGAAAGTATGTGGCAAGCAATTCAAGAGCTAGGTGCAACACGTATCGGCCACGGCGTTAAAGCTATCCACGATCCTAAGCTAATGGATTACTTGGCAGCAAACCGCATTGGTATTGAGTCATGTCTGACTTCTAACTTCCAGACTAGTACCGTTGAGTCACTAACCAACCACCCTCTTAAGCAATTCCTTGAGCACGGTGTTCTAGCGTGTCTAAACACTGATGACCCAGCAGTTGAAGGTATTGAACTTCCTTACGAATACGAAGTTGCAGCACCTCAAGCTGGTCTATCTCAAGAGCAGATTCGTCAAGCTCAAATCAATGGCCTTGAACTGGCGTTTATCTCAGACGCAGAAAAGCAAGCGCTAAAAGACAAGGTTGCGAATCGCGTTTAATTTAGCCTTACACACCAAAAGCCGACACATTGTTGTCGGCTTTTTTGTACCCGCTACGCACGCTTAAACTAGACTGTAATTATTCTTACTGACATCAGATGATGGAGAATGAGAGATGCGAATTAGAGTCTGGTTGTTACTTGGCACATTGTTAGCTTCATTTTCTTCGGTGGCCTGTACTCTGACCATGGGCTACCGAACCAATGAACGCATGCCACTGATTGCTGCATCGCCGAACAATGATGGACTCTATGTGGATTTTTATAGCCTTGTTGCGGAGAAGCTTGGCTGTGAACTAGAAGTGATCAGAGGTCCAAAGAAGCGGATTCTCAAACAATTAAAAGATGGAGAGATCGACTTCTACCCTGGCTTTAACTTTAATGAACATCGAGCACTGTTTACCTACTACCTAGAAAATGGCTTTCCCGGCGGTGATGCAGGGATATCTCGCCAAGACTTTCCAACCATAACAGACTTATCTCAGCTAGAAGGCTCAACAATACTGCAAGCATTAGGCTCGCCTAACTTTGTTCGCAATCTTGAAGCCGTCAAGATCTATGCAGTTCCAGAAATGACAATAGAGAAAGCTGTCGGCTTGCTGCGCAAAAAACGCGGTGATTTCTATATCTACAACCATGCGTCGCTAAACTACTACCTTAAGCTACATAGCAACAAAGATATAAAAGTACACCCAGAGTGCTGCGGTGGTGTTGAACCACTCTATTTGGGCTTCTCTCGCCGCTCAGAGCACTATCAAGAGCAAGCCAATCCAAATTACTTACCGGATCAGAAGCTAAGTCCTGAGAACTTTCCTGTCCAGTTAAAAGAAGGTACTAAAGCCTACCAGCTTCAACAGTTACTGAGGCAGATGAAACAGAGTGGTGAGACAGATAATATCTACCATCAGTATTATTAGCGCAGCAGAGGTTACTTAAATTGTTGTTGCATGAAATCTATAAACGCTTTGAGCCTTTTAGGCTGGTACTTATCGCGATGATAAATGGCATAAAAAGGAACAGATTCCACTTTCCAGTTACTCATAATCGGCACTAAAGAGCCTTGCTCAATTTCATCCATACAATACATCGCTGGCACGCGGATAATACCATTGCCCTGCAACGCGCCAGCAACGAGCGCTCGCCCGTTCTTGCATACTAGATGCGCAGATACCGAAATTTCATAACGACTCTCATCTGCCTGGTGTTGATAGCTCCAACGAGTGACTGAGCCACGTAAAACTCGGTGCTCTAACAATTGTTTCGGGTGCTCAGGTTCTCCATAAATCGCTAAGTAATCTGGACTGGCGAGGGTCACCATTTCAATATCACTCAGGTGACGACCAATAAAATTCGCGTCTTCGAGTTTTCCCATTCGAAAAGCAATATCAAACTGATCTTCAATTAAGTCGATACGTGGACTAGAGAAATCTATTTCCACAGTAATGTCCTGATGCTGGCGCATAAACTGGCCGACATAATTGGCAACGACATCCTCTCCTAAAGGACCACCAACGCTGTTAATGCGAATATGACCTTGCACCTGCTCAGTATCATCAACTGCAGCTAACAAAGCTTGCTCAACCTGCATCAGTGCTGACTCACATTGCTTATAGAAGCGCTCCCCTGCGTAGGTCAATTTCAATGATCTCGTTGTCCGGGTGACTAAACTCACCCCCATGCGAGATTCCAAGGCTGAGATCTGACGAGAGACATGAGAGCGAGAAACGTTAAGTGCTTCCGCAGCCTTAGTGAAGTTACCAAGCTGGGCAATTAACACAAAAGAGCGGATATCTGCGAGGTTTACGTTATTAATCATCGGCAACTGCATTTGAGGTATTTTCTATAGCATACCAAAGATCGGTATAAGGCTTAGCCATAAAACGCAAAAAGCCCGTTGCGTAAGCAACGGGCTTAAACAATGAAAAAAGCCTCGCTATTTCTAGCGAGGCTTTTCAATGTGGCGGAGAGATAGGGATTTGAACCCTAGATACGCTATTAACGTATGCCGGTTTTCAAGACCGGTGCTTTCAACCACTC
>Ga0070725_10002181_pt1 | contig 10400 bp, 15 predicted proteins | sample tdDd002_FD_69781 | JGI IMG/M metagenome (GOLD analysis project Ga0070725, IMG submission 69781) | Marine sediment microbial communities from the Atlantic coast under amendment with organic carbon and nitrate - tdDd00.2 | ecosystem: Environmental > Aquatic > Marine > Coastal > Sediment | place...
ATTTTATACGTAAGGATGTTAATTATGGTAATATATAGAAGGTGAAGGTAGATTTTTCATTAATTTGATGAAATCGAATTATAAATCAGGTTAATGCTGAATTTTACAGACCAATGTTTACACCTTTATTTGGTGACAAAGTCTTGATTGAGCCATTGGAAACAGTATTATCTGGAAACTTGTAGTGTATTTTTGCAATTCGTCTAGGACGAGAGGAGTAAGAATGAATAAGAACGATAGACTGAACTTATTAATTGATGAGAAGTATCCACTTTCGGCGAAGTATAGTCCTGAATTAATAGATGAAAACAAAATGGGCTGCCAATGCCTTTGGCTTGTAGAGTCACTATCAAAAGTAATGACATTAAAACCAGGAATGAAAGTTCTAGATATGGGGTGCGGAAAAGCTTTGACATCCATATTTCTTGCTAAGGAATTCGGCGTAACAGTATTTGCTAATGACTTATGGATCAGTCCTGATGAAAATATGGAACGAGTACGTGACGCTGGAATGGAAAGCCTTGTATTCCCTATTCGTGGGGAAGCTCATAATCTTCCTTATGCAAAAAACTTTTTCGATGCAGTCATTTCCATCAACTCATTCCAATTCTTTGGTACAGCTGATACCTATCTAAGTGAATATATGGCGCACTTAATAAAACCAGGTGGAGAGTTTGGCATAGTTGTATGGGGACCGGATCAAGAATTTAATGGTAAAGTTCCAACGAATATGGAAGATAATTGGTGGCCAGACTTTTATTATTTCCACTCACTTGAATGGTGGCGTTGGCATTTTGAAAAAACAAAATTATTTGATTATGTAACCGGAGATGATTGTGATGGAGATGGTGTCAGAATAACACAGAGATGGGCTGAGTTCATGGATAATAAAAATGAACTACATGAAAATCAGATTATGAGATGGAATCGTTTGGTAACAAAAAGGAATTCTTCTCAAGCAGATGATTTTAGAATTTCGTTTTAAAATAATAAACGTCCCATAGTAATTATAGGACATTTATTATTGGTATAAATCAGCCTTCTACCAAGATTCTGCGTATAGCGATAGAACAAATGAAAACCTTCGTCATATTGACGAAGGTTTTTCTACAATATCAGATTATTGAAGAAGGATATAGTACACTTTTGTGGAATTATATGTTAAGGATAAATTCATAAAAAATGGGGGAGAATAATGGAGAATCTACAATACTATTATGACTGTGTTGATGAAGTTCTAGCGTTGTACTGGAGAACACTTGGACAAGTCAGAGATATAGACATTCACGCTGGAGACGTGGAATATGCAACCGCAGCTGACGGCAAGTCACCTGAGTGTATTTTCAGAGTGAATATTCAAACGGGAGATGTTGAGGAAAGAATCAATGAGGTTGTTGCCCACATCAAAGCAGGTATCATTCCTGACGGTTTACTGATCACACCGAATACAAAGCCGGACAACTTGGTTGAAATCCTTACAAATAAAGGTTTCATACTGGATGAAACAGGGCTTATTATGGCGGCAGATCTGCGTGAGACGAAGCTGGAGCGTAAGAATCCTCCAAGTCTTGCGATCAAAAGAGTGGAGAATGAAGAGGAGTTTGCACAGTGGGTTGGAATCATAAACAAGGATCTGTTTGGTTATGAGGTTTTAAGTTATGATCAATTCCATGATATGTATGACCTTGATGATACATATTTCTATTTGGCATATCACGAGAACATAGCAGTTGCAGCTTGCATGACCATCGTAGGCGCGAATGTCGCCGATGTGGATATGGTTGCAACGAAGAAAGATTACAGGAAAAAGGGCATTGCATCAGAATTACTCATAACTGCAATGATTGAACTAAAGGACATGGGCATAGATGTAGCGTCTCTTCGAGCAAAACCGGAAGGTATCAATCTGTATAAGAGACTCGGATATAAGGAATATGCGAAACGAAAATTGATGATTTGTGACTATGAGCAGGTTAATAAAAAAACGACGTGTTGCATAGGTGAAGAAGGACCCAGAAAAGCTAAGGAAATATATGAATCCGCTTCCAGTATAGAATCCTTTGTAAAAGAGATGAAGACACAGAAGGTTATTGGTAGGGATATTAGATATGATGAAAGCGAGCATTCTATCTATCTCACAAAAAAGCATGCAGATGAATGTGGCGGCGGATGTGCAGGGAACGAAACACTGATCGGTAAAAGGTGTCACTGTGGTTATATGAATTACAGAGAAGAGCTTTTGGACATGGATTACTGCAAATGTTCTGCTGAGTTCTTTAGACCAATGTTCGGACCGTTATTTGGTGATAATGTTGTTATTGAACCAGTTGAAACGGTTCTAGCTGGGGGAACAGAGTGTATTTTTATGATTAAGCTGTCAAAATAAAATCAATTCGATAGTGAATATGTAAAAGAGGTTTATATATGAAAAAATGGAGTGGGGCATTTCTAGGAGCATTTGCATATATTGTTTCGTCAAGACTATTGCGCTTAAATGGCCTATCAGAATTAGTATTTCTAGCTTGCTGCTTACTAGTGTATGTGCTGATTTTAAAAAAAATTGAGAAGAAAAAGCAGAAAGAGAAAAATTAGTTTCTGTGTTATATCGTTTGGAATAGGAAATCTTTTTAAAATCAGATGACTATGTAGATGAATTAAGAGACTTGCTAGTAGATAAATTAAACAATCGAGTATGTGAAAGTTTAAAAGCTCTTCGAGATGGGACAACGTATTATATGAAATTTTGGTTTTAGGGAGACTAGGATTATGACTTTAATTGATGTAATCAACATAAAAAATAATAAGGAACTTTTAACAATTGAAAACTGTCACTACCCACTGTTAAAATCAATGCTCTATGGGAAGATTGAGGCAAAAATATTCATAGACAATTTAACTAATCCAACAACTATATTTGTTATAGGAAATAATGGTTGGTGTTATCAAATTGGAAGTACAATTGACAAAAGTATTAATGATTGGATTCAGTCATACGTTGTAGAAATCATTAGGTCTGATCAACAACCAATTTTATGGTTTGGTATACCACAACTTCAAAGGGCGGGACTTGAAGTGCTTGACTTTGTTGAAGTGAGAGACTATCCAAGATATAAATTCGAATTTGATCAAAATAAGTTTAAGCAAAAATCCTTGAATGAGATTGAGTATGAAATTGAAGAAATAAATATGACTAATATTGAAAATTTCACTGCAAACTATGCTGAATTTGAAGTGTTCTGGAGTGACAAAAAATCTTTTTTAAATAATGGATTTGGATTTGTAGCGATATTAAATGGTGAAATCTTAGGACATGCTGCCAGTGCGTCTGTGAATGATCGGGAGGTTGAAATAGATTTATTCACAAATGAAAATTATCGAGGTAAAGGAATATCAGCCCATTTGACATATAAGTTAATCGAAAAATGTAATGTTAAAAACTTAGTTCCTAAATGGGATTGTGCAACATCTAATAAAGCATCGGTAAGGTTAGCACAAAAATTTGGATTTAAAATAGTAGAGGAATATCAATTCAGTTATATTGTGGGTAAACCAAACCAAAACATCATATTAGATAAGGCTAAAAATCGTGCTAAAGAAATTGGATAAGAAGGTGAGAATATGCCATTTAAGAAGTTCGATGTTAAAAGTATAGTATCTGAAAAACGAAAAGATCATGATTTCAATGAACACTTTATTGAAGTAGAAAAAGAGTATGAATTAATAAGACAAGTCGTTGAAGCGAGAAAGAATAGCGGTATGACACAACAAAGTTTAGCAGAAGTAGTAGGTGTTTCTCAACAAGAGATATCTAGGTTTGAAAGAGAAAAGCATATACCTAAATTATCGAATTTTATAAAAATATTAGATGCTGTTGGACTGGAAATAAAGTTGGAGAAAAAACAAGCTGCTCACTAGAGAAGTTTTTCTTTATATTAATCAAGAAAAATTATACAATTAATACAAAAGTTAGACTTAGCATTGGATATAACAACTGATGATGAAGTTCAGAATGTTAACTATGAAGAGCTGATCACAGATAATACTTTAAAGTATATCCAGTCCAATTCAAGGAGCATAAGATGGAACGTTTGATAGAAGCTATTCTTAAAACCAAAGGATTCACAACATATGTAGGACATGAGGTATCAGATAACGGAAGTGATATATTAGCCGGTCAAGGGATATTAGGATTTAGGTCACCAAGGATCTGTGTAGAAATAATAGATCCTTGGTGTGTTTCTGGTAGTTCGTAACATGAGAGTTATAAGGAATTTAAAGCTAGATATGATTAATAAAGGAGCTAATAATATGGAGAAGTTAATATTTAAAAATTCCAGAGATTTATCATTGGTCGGGAATTTATATATTTCAAATTCTAATAGAGTGGTTATTATGGCTCATGGTTTTACGAATAATAAGTCTTCTCAAGGCAGATTTGATAAGATTGCTGAAGCTTTGATTAAACTAGATTTTAATGTCTTTGCATTTGATTTTAGCGGGTGTGGTGAGAGTGATCCAGATATACTAAATGCTGCAAATGAGGTTGATGATCTAAATTCTGCTATTGAGTTTATGAAATCAAGAGGATACGAAAGAATTGGACTATTTGGAAATAGTCTAGGCTCATTAATATGTCTGAGGTGCTTTCGGTCAGAAATTGAAACAATGGTTCTTATGGGCGCATTAACTCACAGAATGGATTATGACTGGAATGAGGAATTCACACAAGATCAAATGAATGAGTTGGAGAGAGACGGCATCATAACTCTCACTAGCGCGGAGTTGGGCATTCGCCGAGTTGGCCATCAAATGCTGAATGATTTTAAAGATATTGATCAAGAGAAATTGTTGAAGGCAGTTTCATGTCCGGTTCTTATCATTCATGGGAATAATGAGGAAGATAAGGAAGAGGTACAACTACTAGCCAATTCTAGAAAAGGTATGCATTTGTTGTCAGAGACAGCAGAATTAGTTGTGATTGATGGAGCAAAACACGGATGTAGAGAACATTTAGATGAGGTTATTAAGTTGACATCAAAATGGTATTTGAAACATATGAAGCAATAAAAATTGTCTGTATGTATAACGCTTTAAACATCTTAAACACAGCGTTACCCAACATGCCTTGGTTTTTTGGGGGGAGAAAAATATGTATCAACATAGAGATGCAACGTTTGGCGAAAGAGTAATCGCTTTTGTAATTGACTATTTTGTAGTAATGGGAATATATTTAACTCTGTTTGTAAGTTTAACGTTTAATATATTTCAGCCTGAAGGATTAATTCTGATATACATAATTATAGGATTCGTAATTCTATATACAGTTATCAAAGATATCCCAGGTGGGAGAAGTATAGGTAAGAATCGGTTGAATTTGGAGATAAGAGCAAACGAAAATGAATCTGAATCACCACAAATGTATCGGTTGTTTTTACGGAATGTTTTTTTACTTTTACTTCCATTAGAATTGATAATAAGCTTGTTGACACCGAGTCGAAGAAGATTAGGTGATATATTAACGAATACTCGTGTTGTAAAAATTAAATCAAGCGAAAAGTTCAATGGAAATTATACAAAAGAGTATTTAGATCCACGAGGTTATCCATTTAACATCATTGATAAGAAATGACAGACAATAGCTAAGAATTAAAGTAGATTATGCTTCGAAACAGAAAAATGGCATATAAACTAAGTAATAGTCAAACAACAAAAAACACCCAAAACTACCGAAAAACAGCGAAAAGAGCGTATTAAAGCAATGTATAAAACGAATAGAAGCCATTCATAAAGCCAAAGGATTCACAAGATATGTATGACCTGAAGGACCGAGTAACGGAAGTGATATTTTAGCCAGTCAAGGATTACTCGGATTCGAGTCACCAAGGATCTGTGTAGAAGTGAAGAGTCATGACGCAGCAGTTGATCGAACGATATTAGATGTATATGGGATGTAATAGATAATTTGGTTGTAGGATGATGTGTTTCTGGTAGTCAGGAATATGAGCGTTATGTAGACAGTTTGGCCTAGGTAAATTGTTGGTAGAAAATTGATAGGATGATTGCTGTTGTCAACCAATGTCTGTGAAAACTGTAATCACGAAATTAATAGTACTTTAGAAAAATGTCCTTACTGTGGCAAAGATCAGAGATCCTGGTATTTACGAAATAAAGTATTTATCATATTTGGCCTAATAACCTTTATGGTTTTATTATTATTTGGAAGAAGTATAGGTTCATTATTAGTCTACAATAATTCGAGCTCTAGTGGTTCTAGTGCAACTATTGGAGTTGGACCAATTGGAGAAGAAATGGAAACAGAGGAGTTTAGTCTCTTGACTCATTCTATTGAAGTTGTAAAGGAAATTGACACCACATACTTTGGTATTGAATCTACTGTGGAGGATAAATTTATTGTAGTAAATTGGCAATATGAAGTATTAACATCTGAGCGAACACAAGAGCCTAAACCATTTATTAGGTTATATGTGAAGACCGATAATGAAAACGAGGCAAATATCGAAGATGTTTTCTTAGAAGAAATTAATAAGAAAAATAGAGAGTACATATCTGGCGAAAAATATGAAAGGATCAGTATTTTTCGTGTTACAGAGGAAATGTTAGATTTCTATGAGTGGAATTTCACAATTTCTGCAGATTGGAGCATAACTTTTCATAACAATTAGATAATTTATGGTGCATAGTATATGGCGTGAAGTCGGCAAAACCATCTACTAACACGTCCATTTCCAATAGACGCCTTGTGGTAACAGGAGTAAGGGAGCAGGCCAAAATGATGAGATACTCAAAGTTGATGATATTAACATTGGCTATAGTTCTGACCCTGATGATTAGTTTAAACATTCAGTATCAAGAAGAGCATATTGAGTTTTATGTGATTAGATACGATAAGGAAAACAAGATTAAAGCAACTAAGAAATTATCATTTACAGAGTCTGATATGGAATCTTATAATTGGAAGTTACACGAGATAGAGTTTACACAAAAATTTATAGATGACAATAACGTGGATCTTACAGAAGAGTTCCTCATTGAAGGAGGCTCTAAAGTACTTGATTGTAATGGCAATGACAAATTCATAGTGTTTGTGAATAATGAAAAAATCTATGAGGGAATATTTGAGCCACCAATGTATCAATCCTATTTACCAGATGGGCCGATCCTCTCAGATACTAAAAATGGAGTTAAAATCAATGTACATTGGGGTGAAGATCCTCGTAGCAATGAAAAACTTTATGAAGCTCTTAGAATTAACAAGTTGTTAAAGTAGCCGTAATATAATAAAAACACAGCAATTCACACCCTAGCACCCCACAAATATTGAAAAAACACCCAAAACCACCGAAACAAGGGTTACAGACAATACAAACTTTAATATACTAAATAATGGAGTCTTACAATAACGAAAAGATCTGTCTGCGTGTGGGAGCAAAAATAGTGAAAATAATTGAGTTGAGGGCCTAGCTACGATATGGGTGTGTTTATTTGCGTACCTAAAAACAGTCCTGACGCAACAATTGGTCGAACAGTGTTAGATGTACGAGGGGATGTAATAGATCATTTGGTTGTAGAAATTACAGATTAATGAAGTGTCCATAAATAAGCACTTAGAAAGGGGCAAATATGAATAAGAAAAGTATCTTAGGTATAGTCCTATTACAAGCAGTTATAATCATTTTTTTAATTTTTCAAGTATATCAATTGAATACTCAGATTGATGACGTACATGTTGAGTTGCTAATAAATAGAGATGCTACAGAACAACTCATTGGGAAAGTTGTGCAATCAAATGATGTAGATTACAACAAAAAAATCGATGACATTAGTAAAAATTTAAATGAACTGCAAGAGAACATAGAATCGAAAATTGAAATTCAGAAAGTACAAGATAGATTTTACGCTGAAATAGATAATGTACCAATGGTATTTGAAGATTATCCTAGAGTAAATCTTACGAAAGGCTTTGCTGTTTATAATCCTATGGATGGCGGTTACAATTCTTTTACACTTGAATCTGGATTTTCTGATTTAGAACGCATGAATGAAATGCTTGATAGTTTTCGTGAACTTTATGAAAGAACACACGAACAGTTTAGCGAATCAGAAAAAGAAGAAATAGGAAATATGTTTTGGGAAATCCACTATATTGGGACACCAAATATGAATAGCAGTGTGTTGGCATCGTTATATTCTGGAATGTATGAAATAAGCAAATTAAGTTACGAGAAATCAATTTATCAATATAAATGTGGCGAAATAACTTTAGAAGATTTGGAAAAACAATATTTAAAACACATTGAAGATAAAAAGGGAATCATTGAAAAGTCGAATAAACTAGCATTTCCAGATTAATTGACCGTTGAAATAGCAACCGCTAAGTCTCTTCTAGTAACTCAGACGGGAACTTCGGAAGTCGTGAGAACGTTAAGTAAAACATTAAAGCAAGCTGGGAGATGTTGTGAATGAAATTAGATAGAAGTAGTGTATCGCTAATCAGTTTGGCAATAATGATAATAGGATTTATTACAATCATCACTAGGATTCGTATTCCAGCTATAGGAAGCAGTTTCATAACCTTGTTGTATATGGTTGGAATAGTCCTAGTTATTATCGGAGTACTAATCACTCTAAGGAGTGTGATGAAAAATAGTTAGAATTAGTCGAAGTGCATGAGGAGTGACTAGTCAATAGCTATAGATAAGCTTTAATGCATCACCTAACACGACGGTGCCTGACATTCGCTTGAGTAGAGCGGAGGTTTCAGGTAGATATAGTTACTTTCGGTTTCTATAAGAATGATTCTGGTAAAGCAAGAGACTACCGTGTGGCATATATATAGGCAGAAGGGATATATAATCAGATTTTAGAGTTATATGAGCACAATAGATAAAATGTTCTTTTAACAACCTATAAACCAGCTAATAGTCAAAGAAACCAAAACACCTCTAAATACACATCTGAGGTGTTTTTCATTTCTCCAACGCCTTCCACACCCAACACCCACACAAACCTAGAAAAAACACCCAAAACTACCGAAAACAAGGGTTACAAACAATACGAACTGTAATATACTAAAAAGTAGAAGTATTACGATAACGAAAGATCTGTCTGCGTGTGGGAGCAAGGACGGTGATTATATTTGAGTTGAGGGCATAGCTAAGATATGGGTGTGTTTATTCGCGTACCCCAAAACAGCGCAAAGAGCGTATTAAAGCAATGTATAAAACGAATAGAAGCCATTCATAAAGCCAAAGGATTCACAAGATATGTATGACCTGAAGAGTCATGACGCAGCAGTTGATCGAACGATATTAGATGTATCTAGGAGTTATTCTATGAGAGAAAATAACCATATTAGAAATATGATTTTTGCATTAGGCGAATCATACAGACAAGTTCATGATGAAAATCCCCGATCATATGGATCTAAGAGAATTGGGTTATTGCATTGGGGTATTGGATTATTGGGGCTAATATTTATAATTTTAGGTCAGTGGTTATTTGAAAACCCTAATATTCATTTGTCGTTAAAATTTGTAGGATTTAGTATATTTGGAGTCGGGATTTTAACAGCGTTATTTTTACCAGTACATATAATCACTATAATATGCGGTGTAATTAGTCGTTATTTAAATAAAAAGAGATTGGAAAAATTAAAGTAGCTGGTCTTGGAAAAAAGCTGAAAAGCTTCATATAAACGCAACGTTACCCAATATGCCTTGGTTAGATGGAATTAGAAGTTTATTGTTATGCTAGAATTCTATTTTTAAAAAGTTGTAGTTGTCTTGCTTTATAAAGCTATAGCATGGAAGGAGAAAGAGTGTGGAGAATATTATAAACTCTAGTACCTTTAACTTCGTATCTGATCAGAACAAAGAATTTATAATCTCATTTGATAATGCGATAAATGAGCTAGGCTATGCTTGTGGCAATGAGATTGGTCCAGGTTATAACTGGGGAAAGTATATGATTATCTATAGGAAGCAGAATGTCAAAAGTAAGAAAGTATATGCTCGTATTTACATAAGAAGTAACAGTATAGTTTTACGTATGTACTTTACTAATATTGATAAGCATAGAAGGTTTATAGAAGAGTCACCAGTTTTCATAAAAGAAGTATTCACTGAAGATCATGGAAATTGTACTCATTGTCATAATGAAAAAGAAGGTAAATGTAAATTTAGGAAAAGCTATACGATCAATGATCAATTTATTGAGAAATGCAATGGAATAGTATTTGAATTTAGGAATCCGAGTATTGAAAAACTAAAAGGCTACATAGATCTATTTACAGAGTTTTATCCAAGTAAAAAGTTAATGAAATTTTAGGACTTTATACTTTGCAATCAGAGGACGTCCACTGGGAATGGCGGGAACGTTAG
>Ga0070725_10002183_pt1 | contig 10395 bp, 9 predicted proteins | sample tdDd002_FD_69781 | JGI IMG/M metagenome (GOLD analysis project Ga0070725, IMG submission 69781) | Marine sediment microbial communities from the Atlantic coast under amendment with organic carbon and nitrate - tdDd00.2 | ecosystem: Environmental > Aquatic > Marine > Coastal > Sediment | place...
AAGAATTCGCCTACCGCATAGTCTGCATATTTAACGGCATTATTTACCGTCTGCTTAGGCTGTTCATACAACTCGACTTTATCATCGGGAAAATCATAAGGATCATGATTACTCGAGCTAAACACTAAGCTGAAAAATGGCTTTCCTTGCTGGTGAAACTGCTCAAACTCCTGATGAGCTCTTCGCATCAGATCTTCATCCGAGACTCCCCAGGAAGCGACAAAAGAGGGATCTTCATAATCATTTTCATCGACAATATTACTGAAACCATTACCGAGGAAGAAGCTCTTCATATTGTCGAAATGACTCTCGCCACCATAGACAAATTGAGTCTCATAACCATGTTGTTTTAACAGTGCCGCAATCGAGAAAAATCCATGCTGGCTCTTACCCAGCTTAACCACAGAGCGAGCCGGAGTCGGCGTAAAACCAGTCGTTACGGCTTCAATACCACGAACAGAACGGGTACCTGTTGCGTAGAGATTTTCGAAAGACCAGCCCTGCTGAGATAACTCATCAATATTCGGTGTGAGCGGTAAGCCCCCTAAGTTACCGACAAATCGAGCCCCTAAGCTTTCCTGTAAAATAATAACCAGATTCTTAGGTTTACCTTGATAACTTGCGGGGTTAAAAGAGAGGCTGGGGATATCTTGCGACGTGAATGCGGCAAGCCCTCTGCCACTTTCCCTGCGTATCGTATCGATCACCAACTCTTCATCCATGTTGCCATATATTTTCGCGGCACTAGCCTCACTCTTCATCTGGCTGATAGCAAAGAACAGAGAGTAAGAGGAATTGGTCACCAGAGAGTTGACCAGAGGATCATCGGCAAAAGCGACCATTGCAGGGTTTAAGGGTCTGTGTCCCAAGCTGGAACGAGCGCCGAGCAGGGTAACGGCGATCACCAGCAGCGCAATAAACGGACGCAAGAACCAACGAGGGTAACAAACATTTTTCAGCAGGCTGCCACTCAGCTTCCATCCCCCCCAGAGGGTTGTCATGCTCAACAAGGCACCGAAAATAAGTTCGGCCTTGCGTCCCCCCCACAGCATCAAAAACACCTCTTTAGGGTAGATAAGGTACTCAATATAAAGACGGTTTGGTCTAATTCCGTACTCTTGGATAAATGAGGGGGTAGAGGCCTCAAGAAATAACATCAGCCAAAGGCCAAGTGTTAACCAGACTCTCAACAGGGAGTTCCAGGTGCGTCCCAGAAAATGGTCGCCGGAAAATATCGCTGTGCCCAGAGCCGCAACGCCCCACAACCAGCAAAGTGTTGCCAGATCAATCCTTAGGCCTTGGATAATCAGATGAGACCAACCACCAACGGCAGCGACTCGGTCAAATTGCCAGATACCGAGGCCGATACGACTTAAAGTGACAATTAATAAAGCGATTAAACAAAAACATAAAATGGATCTAAATGGACCCAAAACAGAAAAGCGAGCGGCCATGAAAGCACCCAAAAGTTATCTAGTATCACTAATCCAGAAATCTGGAGTGGTCCATGCGCTAATACTCCCTCGGGAGTTTCCTTTTCTCACTCTCTGAGGAGTGATTAGTAAATGCCTCTTTCACCGCAATAAAACATCTGCACGAGTTAGATTCACCATCCCTTAATAAACGGGCTTAGAATAAGACAAGCCCGGATTATATAAGTTCACCAGTTATCAATAAAGAGAAAACAATCTAGAAACAATTTTAACAGGCATAAGTAAAAAAAATGTCGAATGGGATAACCCATTCGACATTCTCAAACTCATCAATCACAAAAGTATTTGTGATCGTTATACCTACTGGTATTACTTCTTCAATTTAGCAAAGGCATCGGCAAAAGCATTGCCCATGGCAGCGTTGGCTTGTTGTTTCGGCTGAGATCTATGTTGCGGCTTGCCTTTACCTTGCTGATTCGATTTAGCAGCAGGCTTAGACCCTGACTGGTTCTTTTGGTTAGATCGGCTCGCCGGCATATCACCGGCCTTCTCATCCAGACGCATGCTAAGACCGATACGCTTGCGCTCTACATCGACCTGCATCACCTTAACCTTCACCACATCACCCGCCTTAACGACGGTGTGAGGATCACTGACAAACTTATCCGTCAGTGAAGAGATATGCACCAATCCATCCTGGTGAACGCCTACATCGACGAAGGCACCGAAGTTAGTCACATTAGTCACCACACCCTCTAAGATCATGTCGAGTTTAAGATCTTTAACCTCTTCGACACCTTCTTTAAAGGTGGCAGTCTTAAACTCACCGCGTGGATCTCGTCCGGGTTTGTCGAGCTCAGCCAGAATGTCTGTGACGGTTGGCAGACCAAATTTTTCGGTAATGAAATCCTCGGCTTTCAGGCTACGCAACAGCTCACTGTTACCCATTAGGGTGTCTACGCCCTGCTCTTTTGCCTTAGCAATAGATTCCACCAGCGAATAGGCTTCCGGATGCACAGAGGAAGCATCTAGTGGGTTATCACCATCGCTGATGCGCAAAAACCCCGCCGCTTGCTCATAGGCTTTAGGGCCTAAACGAGCAACCTTAAGTAGCTGCTTACGCTGTTTAAATTGACCATTTTCATCTCGGTAGGTGACAATATTTCTGGCTAATGTTTTATTTAATCCGGCAACTTGTGACAGCAAGGGCGCAGAAGCCATATTAAGATCGACACCGACACCGTTAACACAGTCTTCCACGACCCCTTCGAGAGACTGGGACAATTGGCTCTGACTGACATCATGTTGATACTGCCCGACTCCGATCGACTTAGGCTCGATCTTAACCAGCTCTGCGAGCGGATCTTGCAGGCGGCGGGCGATAGACACGGCGCCACGAATGGAGACATCAAGATCGGGAAATTCATTGGCGGCGAGTTCAGAGGCCGAATAGACCGAGGCGCCCGCCTCACTCACCATAATCTTAGTTAAACCAGGTAGCTCGGCTTTCACGCTGGCGATCAGATCGCTCGCCAGCTTATCCGTCTCTCTCGAAGCGGTACCATTACCTACCGCGATTAACTCAACCTTATGCATCTTGGCAAGGTTGGCTAAGGTGCGAACAGACTTATCCCACTGGTTTTGCGGAGCATGGGGGAAGATAGTCGTATGGGCTACCAGCTTACCCGTGTTGTTCACGATTGCCACCTTCACACCACTTCTCAGGCCCGGGTCTAATCCTAACGTGGCCTTAGCTCCCGCCGGAGCAGCCATCAGAAGGTCTCCCAAGTTCTTGGCAAAAACGTTGATCGCCTCAGATTCAGCCTGCTCACGCATCTTTGCAAGAAATTCAGTTTCCATCTGAAGTGCGATCTTGATACGCCAGGTTGCCGTGACTACGGTTTTCAACCACTGATCTACCGCACTATCGGTCAGGTTAAGCTTAAAGTGCTCGGCGATGATAACCGCGCAATAGCTGCTTTGCTTGGACTCGCTGTCCGGATCGGCATTCATGCTTAAACTCAGCATCCCCTCATTGCGTCCACGTAGCATGGCTAAAGCACGATGAGAAGGTATCTTGCTTAGCTTCTCTGTATGCTCAAAGTAATCACGGAATTTCGCGCCCTCTTTCTCTTTCCCTTTAACCATTCGGCTCTCGAGCACAGAATTCTGGTTAAGGTGCTGTCTTATCTTTTGCAGCAGCGCGGCATCCTCGGCGAAACGTTCCATGATAATGAAACGCGCCCCGTCGAGCACAGATTTGCTATCGGTAAATCCCGCCTCGGCATTGATAAACTTACCCGCTTCGAGTTCGATATCTGCCTGTCGGTTACCGAGCAGATAATCGGCCAAGGGCTCGATGCCTGCTTCGATCGCTATCTGGCCCTTAGTGCGACGCTTAGGCTTATAAGGCAGGTAAAGATCTTCTAAACGGGTCTTGCTGTCGGCATCGACCAGGGCTTTTTTCAATTCAGGCGTCAGTTTTCCCTGAGTCTCGATACTCGATAGGATCACCGCTCGTCTATCATTCAGATCACGCAGGTAACTCAACCTGCTATTTAATGTACGCAACTGAGTATCATCCAGCCCTCCCGTCGCCTCCTTTCGGTAACGCGCAACGAAAGGTACCGTTGCACCATCATCGAGTAAGGTGATAGTTGAAGTGACTTGTTGTTCGCGAACATTCAGTTCCTGAGCGATGATTTGGGCAATATTCTGCGTCATTTGCATAAGAAGTTGTGTCGTGCCTGGATAGAAAGATTTTAGTGCTGCCAAAGATATCACAGCCTATATACCCAAATATACCCAAACCACTTCAATGTGCCGGGTAAAGCTGGTCGTAAAGTGACTTAGTTCAAGGCCTGCATTTAATCTTTATTCTTGAAGAGTACCTCAAGATGGCTCATCCTCCAGATACAAAAAAGCCCGCACTGTGCGGGCTTTCTCTGAATATGAGATCAATGATGGATATAGCCATCCTCTTTGATCAATTTCTTCGCTTTTTCAATATCCAAAGATTCAATAGGCTCGGCCAGATAATAGGGCAACTCGACGGCCTGCTCACTCAGTTGAACTATCTTACCTTCCTGCAATCTTTCCAGCACCGAGTGCAGCGTATCTTCTAACTCCTGTGGTGCGCTCTGATATTGAGAACTCATATAAGCAATCAACTCATTCACCGTATGACAACCATCGGCGAGTGACACCACTATCGCCATCCAATCTTCCATCGGAGTCGTATCATCCGGCTTCTCGATATCAACCAATGAAACCTGATTATCTTTACGTGTGAAAATGGCGGTACGATAAAAATACTGAGTGTTATCCATCTTTATTATCCGTTTTTGTTATCTGTCGAAGAATCACTTTCTCTATATAAGTAAACCTATTATCCTCTCCAGCCTATAGGGAGCTCTATACATGTCAACGCTTGAAAACTGATATTAGCATGAACAATTATCGCCTCATCATGACCGACATCAATTTAGTCATAGCTAATACTATTCATATGCAGACAATATTATTCTCAAAGCCATCAGAAATGGCCTTTAACTTTTACCACACAGCTCATTCCACCGCTCGGTGGCTTGGAAATCGCCGTTTCTGAAGCTGAATGTAAAGGTGTATTAAGCTTCTTAGTCGTCTCGCTCTGATACTCCGCCTCCACGGAAGCCGACACCTCAGTCAGGTGTAACCCACCTTTATGGGCCGTCTCAATCAAACAGCTAACCCCCTTCTAATGAGGAGGGCAGGTTTGCGACAAAATCACCACCGACACCGTAGGCTCTTTTTCCCCCAAAAAAGGCCAATAGCTCACCCAGACAATCACCAAAAAGTGGCAAACTGTTGTAATACTCAATACCAAAGTTATCTTTATACTGACTGGTATTAATCGTCGAAAACACGGCACTATCCTTCTCTATTCACTAACACTTTTTATTTATTAGGATTGCAGCCTAGAGAGATTGAGCCCGTCTAAGCCTGAGGGTCTTCAAAAGCCTTATACTGGATCTTGTTGATGTACCACTCCTTAGGGCCAAGCGGTGTAGGGACAACCACCTCATCGTCCACCTGCTTGCCGATAAGCGCACGGGCCATGGGTGAGTCTATGGTGATGTAGCCCAGCTTGGTATCCAGCTCGTCTTTACCCACGATGCGGTATTGAACTATCTCACCCGCCTCATTTTCCAGCTCGATCCAGGCACCGAAGAACACCTTACCCTCCTGCTGAGGCGAGTAGTCGACGATCTGCAGCTCTTCGACCCGCTTAACCAGGTAGCGAACCCTACTATCTATTTGACGCAAAAGCCTTTTGTTATACGTGTAATCGGCGTTCTCGGAGCGGTCCCCCTGGGCGGCCGCCTCCTGCACCTTCTTGGTGATCTCAGGGCGATACTCTTTCCACAAATATTTGAGTTCTTTATCTAAGGCCTGCCAGCCTTTGCGGGTGATTAACATGGCTTTCATTGTCGTTCTCTGTTTCTATATCTAAAAGGGTATGAGTGTTTACTGTTTAGAAAATAAGTAACGGTTTAGTTCATGCTGGCGATAATAACCTGCTCGGGCTTAAAGACCCCATAGAAGCGTTTTCCTAAGCTCAACTTCATTTCATCCGCCTTCTGACGCGTTATCGAAGCATAAAGTGGTTCAGGGTCGCCAATATCCAGACTGACCTCGACCGAGTTACCATTCATCTTAATCTCTGTCACTTCGCCATCGAGCTGATTATCAGGGCTGTAGGGCAAAAACTCAGCAGATAAACAGACCAAAGGTGCCTTAATCAGTAGTAGCACAGGTTTCTGCTTTAAGAGCCCAAGCTTACAGGTACTGTTATGTGTGACTATGGCTATCACCTCTCTGCCACCAGCAGTTTCAAGCACGATTCGATCGTTCAGCTCACAACTCTCAATCGAGCCGATATTGGCCGTAAGCTGATTTCTGGCACTGGTTTTTAATGAAAAATGTGCCATCACATCTAACAAACTCTGCATAGGAACTTGCTGATCTAACAGTGCCTGCAGCACCATATCCTGCATCTGCTCGGTTAGCGCATAGACCTGAACCAATCGTTCACCAAAATCCGTTAACCGGGCTCCACCTCCCCCTTTCCCCCCCTTCTCACTCACGACAACCGCGTCGGACAGGCGATTATTCATGTCGTTGACCGCATCCCAGGCCGCTTTATAACTGAGGCCCGCCAACTTAGCGCCTTGACTGATAGAACCCGTGGCACGGATCTGCTCTAACAAGGCGATCCTTTTCGGGTTAGCAACCGCCTTATCGGCAATTGATAGGGTAAGCAGAGCTTTTAAATCCATTGGGTATCATCACAGAGTTACTATGGCTCAATTGTCGCTTATTCGTTAGCAAAAGACTACTTAGCTCACGATCTCTACGAGATAACTTGCCTATCGCTATATACACTGGTATATAACGGGTCGGTGTATACCCTGGTATATAACGAGTTCAACTTTACATCAGGAGCGTTCGATGAAATCTAAGAAGTACGGGTCTCGCATAAAACAAGTTGCCACAAGCATAATATTTCTCGCCGTTAGCCTACCAAGCTTTGCAGGAGAGAAAGTCACCGTGTTTGCCGCCGCATCACTCACTAACGCACTGACTGAGGTGGGCCAAAAATTCGACCAACAGCATCATAGCGAGACCGTTTTTTCCTTTGCCTCATCTTCGACATTGGCACGGCAAATCGCTCAAGGCGCACCTGCTCAGATATATCTGTCTGCAAATCAGAAGTGGATGGATTATCTTATCGACAATGACGCAGTCTCTCGTGACTCCAAGGTCACCCTGTTACTTAACAGCCTGGTCCTGATCGCACCAAGTTCAGCAGCGCCTGCCAATATCACCATAAACAAAAATTGGGACCTCAAGAAAAGCCTGACAGATGCCAGACTGGCCGTTGGCGACCCGGATCATGTCCCTGCCGGACGCTATGCCAAACAAGCACTAAGCTATCTGAACCTATGGCAGCAAGCCGAACCATTACTGGCACGTGCCAACAGCGTTCGCGGAGCATTGGCGCTGGTTGAACGAGGAGAGGTGCCCTTAGGCATTGTCTATTCCACCGATGCTCAACTCTCTAAAGCCGTGACTCTGATTGATACCTTCCCGGCCGCTAGCCACAAGCCGATTGAGTACCCTCTCGCGCTCGTTAACAAGCAGCCCACAGAAGGAGCCAAAGACTTCTATCAATACCTACAAACACAAGATGCCAAAGCAATTTTCAGCAAGTACGGCTTCAAGGTAAATCAGTGATACTCACAGAATATGAAGTCACGGCGGTGTTATTAAGCCTTAAGGTTTCCGGGGTGGCGGTATTATTCAGCCTTCCTGCGGGCATCGTCTGCGCTTGGCTTTTAGCCAGGTTGGAGTTTCCAGGCAAGACACTGCTGGACAGCGTGATCCACCTGCCACTCGTGCTGCCTCCTGTCGTCATAGGTTACCTTTTGCTGATATCTATGGGACGGAAAGGCATCATCGGCGAATCTCTATATGATTGGTTTGGTATAAGCTTTAGCTTCAGCTGGCGTGGAGCCGCCCTCGCGGCCGCCATCGTCTCCTTCCCCTTGATGGTGCGGGCCATTCGTCAGGCTTTCGAGCATGTAGATATTCGCCTTGAACAGGCGGCACGAACTCTCGGTAGTAGCCCTTTGAAGGTGTTTTTGACCATCACGCTTCCCATGACCGTCCCCGGTATTATCTCTGGAATGGTGCTGGCCTTCGCCCGTAGTTTAGGTGAGTTTGGCTCAACCATCACCTTCGTCTCTAATATTCCAGGCGAAACCCGGACGATTCCATTGGCGATGTACTCCTTCATCGAAACCCCCGGCGCAGAGAGCCAAGCCGCCCGGCTCTGTATCATCTCAATAATTATCGCATTACTGTCTCTAGTGACATCGCAATGGCTGACTCAAAAAGCTCAACGCCGGGTCTCTGCAACATGCTAAACATCATCATGCGATTTCCTCAGGTGATATCTCAATGCCAATGGCTGACTCAAAAGCCGCAACAACAGGTATCTGCAACATGCTAAGTATTAATATTGGCAAACAACTGGGCGATCTCTCATTAGCGATCGATGCACAACTGCCTATGAGTGGTATTACCGCCATTTTTGGCCGAAGTGGCGCCGGTAAAACTTCACTAATCAATATATTGGGCGGATTATCGACCCCAGACAGAGGTGAGTTAACATTAAAGAAAGAGCCTCTTTATGACCACGCACGCCATATTAACCTACCACCGGAGAAGCGTAATATAGGCTATGTTTTTCAAGAGGCAAGACTGTTCCCTCACTATAGCGTGCGCGGCAACCTAAACTATGGCAACAAAGATAAGGACCCCGCTCACTTTGATAAAGTGGTAAAACTGTTGGGGCTGGAACCTCTTCTGAAGCGATACCCCATCAGTCTCTCCGGCGGAGAAAAGCAGCGAGTGGCCATCGGCAGAGCATTACTGACACGACCAAAGATGCTACTGATGGATGAACCATTAGCATCATTAGATCTACCGCGAAAGCGCGAACTCATCCCCTATCTGACTAATTTGGCAAGCAACTTAGCGATCCCGATCATCTATGTCAGCCATAGCTTAGACGAAATCCTCCAGCTGGCTCAGCATATGCTGGTACTGGATCAAGGAAAGGTTATAGCGACCGGACCATTACAACAGGTGTGGGACAGTGAACAGATGCGCCCTTGGTTACCCGCTAGTGAGCAAAGCTCACTATTACAGGTTACTGTTGCCGAGCACCACAGCCACTATGCGATGACTCGGGTAAAACTCATTAATGACATCAGCCTCTGGGTAAACAGCCTCTTGCCTGAACCGGGGGCGAAGTTAAGAGTACGTATTCACGCTAACCACATCTCCTTGTGCCGTGTCCCTCCTTTACAAACAAGTATTCGTAATATTATCCCGGTAGAGGTCATCGAGGTAACCGACTCACCGGGTGATAATAATATGCAGATAAAACTAGCAGTAGCAGATAACTTTTTATGGGCAAATGTCACTCGCTGGGCCTGTGATGACTTAGAGATAAGTCCGGGCTTGTCTCTTTTTGCACAGATAAAAGGTGTTAGCATGACTGCATCTGACCTGGCCCAATCTCACTAATCAACACAGAGCGTTAACTGTCACCGTCACTACACAAACCATTTTTTATTAAGAGTAAAAAGAGATAGCAATGATCGAATTTACCCCCATTGGATACGCGAAAACCCCCTTCGAACAGATAGAGAATGTCCCGGTTCAGGGAGCCGGAATATCCAAAGATATTGGTGAGCTTATCCTCGATGAAGAGTATGCATTAGGATTGGATGACCTCGACGGCTTCTCCCATATCTACATAGTGTTTCATATACATAAATCGGAAGGTTATGATCTTAAGGTGAAACCGTTTCTGGATAATGAACACAGAGGCATTTTTGCCACACGCTCACCTAAGCGTCCTAATGCCATCGGCTTATCGATTGTAGAAATAGACAAGGTCGAGGCAAACCGCATTTTCGTACGGGGGATCGATTTATTGGATGGAACACCGATTTTGGACATCAAGCCCTATATACAATCTTTTGATAATATTAAAGACACCAAAGATGGTTGGTATGAGCGTGGCCTGGATCCCCTTAGCGTTCGTTCTGACAAGCGATTTGCTTAATCTATAAATTTAATGCCGTGGCCTCTTAGACAAGTCTGGATGAATCTAAACTTTCTAAATAGGGATCGAATCATCCAGAGCCTATAAAAAGGAGAGTAGGATTTAGATCCTATTTAGTTACAATTTCATTAGTTAAGCGTTTACCAGAACACAATAACCATTAAATTCAACAAATTAAACTTGTCCATTTTCATGCTGGCGTGAATGAAATGTGACAGTGAAAAAAATGGATGCTGGTCTTTGACAGGAGTAAACGGCTATATTAGCCTTAATTAAAAAGAT
>Ga0070725_10002184_pt1 | contig 10392 bp, 11 predicted proteins | sample tdDd002_FD_69781 | JGI IMG/M metagenome (GOLD analysis project Ga0070725, IMG submission 69781) | Marine sediment microbial communities from the Atlantic coast under amendment with organic carbon and nitrate - tdDd00.2 | ecosystem: Environmental > Aquatic > Marine > Coastal > Sediment | place...
CGGCGGCCAGGGCCTCAGCGAATTTGCTGTTCTCCGACAGAAAACCATACCCAGGGTGCACAGCCTGCGCGCCGGTCTGGCGGATCGCGTCCATTACCTTATCAATCACGATATACGACTGGTTCGCCGGGGGCGGGCCGATATGGACCGCCTCGTCCGCCATTTTGACGTGTAGCGCGTGTTTGTCCGCGTCCGAGTAGATGGCCACGGTCTGAATACCCATTTTACGGGCGGTCTTGATCACCCGGCAGGCGATTTCGCCTCGGTTCGCAATCAGGATCTTATTGAACATTTCTCGTCCCTTCCGGTCTTGGCCCTGCAACTGTCCGCAGGGCAATGGCAACAAAAAACCCACCCCGACCAAAGGCCGAGATGGGGTTTCGATTCATATCCGACCCACAGGCCGGTGCGTCGCGCTCAGTTGCAGCGTGACGGGTATTGGTTGCAATAGGCGACATTGGCCGCCGCACCGACAAGCGCGCCGGTTGCGACATTGCCGTCCAGCACGGCCGCGCCAGCCGCGCCGGTGCCCGCACCGAACAGCGCCTGTTCGCCAAACGTGTCGCCGCAGGCCGCAAGGCCCGCACAGGCCGCGAGGCCCAAAATCCATCTGTGTGTGTGCACGAGAGTATCCCTTTCTGCTCGGATCGTTCTACAGAAGGTACTCTTGGTCCATTTTCAGCGTCGCACAAGACGTTCGAAATGGAGGGGCAAATTTCGGCAAGCCATTGCTTATAAACGCTAATTTTGTGCAAATTGCGCAAAAAGGAGGGCGGGTGGCTCATCTGCGAACCACACCGCCCAACAGGGGAAGGGTAACGGTAAAGACATGTCGTCCCGGCCCGCTCATCTCGGGCCGCCACTACATGCCCCACGCTGCCGCAGCGGTGCGATTGTGCCAAGCCAGCAATCGCGCACGGACCCGTTTGGGCCGCTTCTCGCTCAATTGCTCTGTTGCTCAGCAAAATCATGCCGATCACCACTCTTCGTCTTCGTCAGGGCCCAGATCTTCGAACTGTCCCTCTTGAAATGCTTCGGGAAAGGACGCACGGGCGATCGGTTCGTTGATAACCAGCAGCGCTTCATAGCTTTTGGGGTCAAACGGGTCGTCCACGGCCACGACTTCGCGGCCAAACAGCCAGCTCAGGCGACCTGCATCCAGGTTGCCCCGCTCGAAGGGCTTGTCGCCAAAATGCGCCCAAAGAGCGGCCAAAAACGCGGTGTCAGCGCGCCGATCCACGGCCTTGCGATCACGATAGCGCTCTAGGCGCTTCAGTGGCGTCGCGCCCTTGGGGTTGGCGCGTCGAATAGTGAATTGATAATCGGAACTGGGCATTCTGCCCGGAAAGCCGCGGTGCTTTAGCATGGAGTGTCTCCCGTGCCAGCCGCGCGACAAGTCAGACCGGACGAAACCGCCCGGACTGCCTGCTCAAGGGGCTGGCCCCTATTTGTATTTACCAGTGTAAACTGGCTCTTCGCTGATCGGCTCAGGCGCGACCACAACGTATTCGTCTTGCGGCTGTGCGCAGGCCGTAACAAAGACGACGGTGCACAACGCCAATATGGTTTTGATGCTCTTTGACATCTGTTTCTCCAGTTTTCTGTTTCTTGTTGAGCGAGGGATTTCTCCCTCCACTGCCTCATGAACGAGAACCGGGCAGCACATACGCCACCCACTGGAATCATAGCCGATTTAGCCGCCAAAGGATATTCCCCCCAGACAGCAACACGATCCTGTGTCTGCAAAGCCGCAAAACCAAGATAGGATGAGCAAAGGTCCGCAACATGTTGTGGGTACATCAAAACCCCTCCCAAATGCAGAGCCCGCTTTCGATGCGAAACGCCTCGAAAAACTGAATGACCGAGGGATCCATCGCGCCAAATTCCACCTCGGCCGAGGCCAGAGAAATCACCACCTGAGCAACATCCTCATGCTCGACAGACAGCGTCGGCACGGCCACATCGGTGCATAGATACGCAAAATCCTGCTCTACTCGTGCAAAGCTCACACCGTCCGCCAGGTCCGGCGCAACAAACCGAAAGCGCGCAAGCCGCTCACCATCAGGCTGCATATCTATGAAAAATTCCTGAAGACTGATCAGAAGACCCGAGGGCACGGCGGGGGCCTCCTCTTGCCCCACAGCCGTGGCCGCGTTTGCCATAAGGCAACCCCAGAGCGCGGCGATAACTGGATTCGTTCTACCCATAGCAGAATCCCCCGGCACAGGCCACCCATCGAACACGATTGTTGCGATCCAGCAGCATCTCGCGCAACTTTGCTTCAGCCTTTTCCTTTGGGAAAGGACGACGATCCACCTGCCCGCCGGCAATCACAGTCAGGGCGTCTCCGTCGTCCTCAATGCGCACGACAGGAGAAAACCCAGGCAACGCCTGCAAACAACGCCACATATCCTGACGCACTTGCGTGGCCAGCCGCCGCCGCCCACAGCGTGGCAGGCGGGTTTCGACCGACAGGTCAAACCGAACCGGCAGACGACGCGCCAGCGTCAGCGCTCCGTCCTCAGTCAGGATATGCCACTTCGTCCGGCTCATGTCCGACGTCTCCGCCCGGCCGCCCGCAGGCTGATCCGATCCACAGGTTTCATCTTGCCCGAAATACTCCCGGGGGTGTGGGGGCAGGCAGCCCCCACGCTCCAACACTCGCCTTACAGCGGAATGTTGTCGTGTTTTTTCCACGGGTTTGTCAGCTTCTTGCTACGAAGCGAGGCAAACGCGCGGGCCACTCGGCGGCGTGTCGAATGCGGTTGAATCACTTCGTCGATAAAGCCCCGCTCGGCCGCCACAAAAGGATTGGCGAAACGGTCTTCGTAATCGGCGGTATGCTGCGCGATCTTGTCCGCGTCTTTCAGATCAGCGCGGTGGATGATCTCGGTTGCGCCCTTGGCCCCCATCACCGCGATTTCCGCAGTCGGCCAGGCATAGTTGAAATCGCCGCGCAGGTGCTTGGACGCCATCACGTCGTAGGCACCACCATAGGCTTTGCGGGTGATCAGCGTCACTTTGGGCACGGTCGCTTCGCCATAGGCAAACAGCAGTTTCGCACCGTGTTTGATCACGCCACCGTATTCCTGAGAGGTCCCGGGCAAGAAGCCCGGCACGTCCACCAGGGTCAGGATCGGAATTTCAAACGCGTCACAGAAACGGACGAAACGCGCGGCCTTGCGGCTGCTGTCGATGTCCAAACACCCTGCCAGAACCATCGGCTGGTTGGCGACAACACCCACGGTCTGGCCTTCCATACGGATGAAACCGGTGATGATGTTCTTGGCAAAATCTTCCTGAATCTCGTAGAAATCCGCCTCGTCCGCGATTTTCAGGATCAATTCCTTCATATCGTAGGGCGTGTTGGCGTTTTCAGGGACCAGAGTGTCCAGGCTGTCTTCGATCCGGTTCGGTTCGTCAAAGAACGGGCGCACGGGCGGTTTTTCACGGTTGTTCAGCGGCAGAAAATCGACCAGACGGCGCACTTCGGCCAGCGCCTCGACGTCGTTTTCAAACGCGCCATCTGCCACGCTCGATTTCTTAGTGTGGGTGGACGCGCCGCCCAGCTCCTCGGCGGTGACAACCTCGTTGGTGACGGTTTTCACAACGTCAGGGCCGGTCACGAACATGTAAGAGCTGTCTTTGACCATAAAGATAAAGTCAGTCATCGCAGGCGAATACACGGCGCCACCGGCGCACGGCCCCATGATCACCGAAATCTGCGGCACCACGCCCGAAGCCATGATGTTACGTTGGAAAATCTCGGCATAGCCAGCCAGCGCATCCACGCCTTCCTGGATTCGCGCCCCGCCCGAGTCATTCAGACCGATGACAGGCGCGCCGTTTTGCACCGCCATGTCCATGATCTTGCAGATCTTTTGTGCGTGTGTGGCCGACACCGACCCCCCCAGAACCGTAAAGTCCTGACTGAACACATAGACCATACGGCCGTTGACTGTACCCCAGCCTGTGATGACACCATCACCGGCAGGCTTTTGATTTTCCATACCAAAATCAGTGCAGCGGTGAGCGACAAACATGTCGAACTCTTCGAACGACCCTTCGTCCAGCAGCAGTTCAACGCGCTCGCGCGCGGTCAGCTTGCCTTTGGCGTGCTGAGAATCGATACGTTTCTGTCCCCCGCCCAAACGGGCGTCGGCGCGGCGGCCTTCCAGTTCCTGGAGGATATCTTTCATGGCAGTCCCCTTCTGAATTGACACGGGTATATGCGCAGCGCCGTCCGGCGCAAAGACAATTTGCGCAAATTTGCAAATCTTTGGAGATGCAAAAAGAGGAAAACGCAAACTCGCAAATTTCCGTGACGTAAACACAGCAACAATCGCACGACAGAGTGGACAAGCTGTCGCACCGGTCCTACCCATTCGCATATGAACAGTAAACCCGATGCCCGATATTTTGACAGGGCCACCCCACCACACCTGACGACCCTGATTTTTCTGGCTGGCATGTCTGCTTTGGCCATGAACATGTTTTTGCCGTCCCTACCGGGCATGGCTGCGTATTTCCAGGTCGATTACGCCTTTATGCAGCTTTCTGTAGCGCTGTATTTGGCGATCAACGGGATCTTGCAGATTTTCGTGGGGCCCCTGTCGGACAAATACGGGCGGCGCCCGGTGATCCTGACCGGGGTAGCGCTGTTTTGCTTGGCGACACTGGGATGCCTCCTGTCCCAAAATGGCGTCATTTTCATGGTATTCCGAATGATCCAGGCCGTGATCGCCGTCGCCATGGTGCTATCGCGTGCCGTCGTGCGCGACATGTTTCCTGCGGATCAGGCAGCGTCGATGATGGGCTATGTCACGATGGGCATGTCACTTGTGCCGATGCTGGGCCCTGCGGCCGGCGGCTACCTAGAGCAGCACTTTGGCTGGCAGGCCACCTTTGTAGTGCTGTTGGCGTTGGGCGTGTTGCTGTTCATCATCTCTTGGCGTGACCTGGGCGAGACCGCCCCCAAATCGGACAATACAATCTGGCAGCAGTTCCGCGAGTACCCCGAACTTCTGACGTCGCCGCGGTTCTGGGGCTACTGCATGGCGTCGGCCTTTGGGTCAGGCGCGTTTTTTGCCTACCTTGGCGGCGCGCCCTTCGTCGGGATGACAGTCTATGAACTGGATCCCGGCGAACTGGGCCTATATTTCGCCGCGCCGGGCATTGGCTATTTCGTGGGGAACTTTGTCACCGGGCGGTACTCGGCCCGGATCGGGATCAACACGATGGCTCTGACCGGAGCACTGATTGTTGCCGCCGGTCTGGTTCTGTCAGTCGCCATCAGCAGCACGGGAATGGGATCGGCGCTCAGTTTCTTTGGGTGCATGGTGTTTGTGGGCTTGGGCAATGGCATGACCATCCCGAATGCCACCGCCGGGATGCTGTCTGTGCGGCCGCATCTGGCAGGTACCGCGTCGGGATTGGGTGGCACGATGATGATTGGCGGCGGCGCGGCGCTGTCGGCACTGGCTGGTGCGATGCTGCCTCCTGGCTCGACCGAGATGCCGTTGCTGAGCATCATGATGGGCACCGCCGTTTTGTCAGTCGTGTCGATCTTGTTGGTCATCCGGCGCGAACGGCGACTGGGCGTCTAGCGCCCCTTGCCCAGACAAGTTTGCAAAGATAACGTCTTTCTCAGCTTAATTTGCAAAACTTCTGGAAGCCGATGGCCACGCAAAAACTCTATGCAGGCGCAAAGCTGCGCGAGACCCGCACCCGTCTGGGCCTGACCCAAAAGGAATTCGCGGCCAAGCTGGGCGTGTCCCTGCCCTATCTGAACCAGATGGAGAACAACAACCGTCCGGTCAGCACCACCGTCGTTCTGGCGCTGGCACAAGAGTTCGGCTTTGACGTAACCGAGCTGAGTACCGGCGACAGTGAACGCCTGGTCAGTGACATGCGCGAGGCGATGGCCGATCCGGTCTTTGCCGACGCCGCCCCGCCCCTGGCCGATCTGCGACTGACGGCCTCGAATGCACCCGCACTGGCCCGCGCCTTTCTGGATCTGCACCGGGCATACCGCCAAACCCACGAACGGCTTGCTTCGCTGGACGAGGCCCTGGGCCGCGAGGATAGCCGCACCCAGCCCTCGCCCTGGGACGAGGTGCGCGACTTCTTTCACTATTGCGACAACTATATCGACGCGGTCGATCATGCGGCGGAACGTTTCGCTGCTGGGGCTGGGGATCAGGGCATTCGCGCCCATGCCCTGCATACCTTGCGGGCGGCGGGCATTTCGGTGCGGATGGACGAAAGCCCCACCACCCGGCACTTTGACCGTGACAATCGGGTGTTAACCCTGTCCAGCCACGCTGCGCAGCAAACCCAGACCTTTCAGCTGCTGCTGCAAATCGCACTGTTGCATCAGGACAAACTGTTAGAAGCCACACTGGACCTGGCCCGTTTTCAGTCCGGCGAGGCCCGCGCGATTGCCAAGATAGGCCTGGCCAATTACTTCGCCGGGGCCGCGTTGATGCCCTATGTTCAGTTCCAAAAAGCGGCACAAGACACCCGCCACGATCTGGAATTGCTGTCTCATCGGTTCGGCGCCTCGATCGAGCAGGTCGCCCATCGCCTGTCCACCCTGCAACGGCCCAACGCCAAGGGCATTCCGTTCTTCTTTGTGCGCGTTGATCAGGCTGGCACGATCACCAAGCGTCACTCGGCCACACGACTGCAATTCGCCCGGTTCGGCGGTGCTTGCCCGCTGTGGAATGTGCACCGCGCCTTTGAAACGCCGGGACGGTTCCTGCGCCAACTGGCCGAAACCCCAGACGGCGTGCGCTATATCAGCCTGTCGCGTGACATATCCAAATCCGCCGGCAGCTTTGGTGCTCCTGTGCGCCGCTTTGCAATCTCATTAGGCTGCGAGGTCCGCCACGCCACCGACCTAGTCTATGCTGACGGGTTGGATTTCTCGAACCCCAAGGCGTATGAACCCATCGGAATTTCCTGCCGCATCTGCGAGCGCAAAACCTGCCACCAAAGATCCGTTCCCCCCCTGGAGCGTCGCCTGACCATCGACACAGACCAGCGTGGCGTGCTGCCCTATCAGGTGGATTAATGCGGCGCCTATTGTTCAAGCTGGTCCTTCTGATCGGGATCGTTCTGGCCGCGGTCGCCGCCGCCTCGCAGGCCGAGCGCTTGCTGTTCTATCCGTTTGATCCACGGCATACGGCCCCAGAGGACATTGGCCTGTCTGCGCTGACGGAAACAACGCTCACCACGCCCGACGGCAAAACTCTGGTTATCTGGATCGCGCCGCCCAAACCAGGCAAACCCACTCTCTTGTATTTCCATGGGAATGCAGGAAACCTGGCCGCACGCAAAGGCCGGTTCCAGCGGTTCCTGGCCCGAGGCTATGGGCTGATCGCCCCCGCCTATCGCGGATCTTCAGGCAGCACAGGTGCCCCGAGCGAAGCCACACTGACCGAAGATGCCCGCCTGGTTTATGACACCTACAGCGCGCAGACCCCGTTGATCATCTATGGCGAAAGCCTGGGAACGGCAGTCGCGATCTCTCTGGTGGCCGCGCTCGACAGCCAGCCCAAGGCGCTGATCCTCGAGGCGCCTTTCACCTCGATCAAAGGCCTGGCCAAGGCCCACTACCCCAGCGTCGCTGAATACGCGGACTACCTGGATAGCAAATGGCCCTCGCGGGCCCGCGCACCGAAGCTTTCCCTGCCACTGTTCATATTTCACGGCACACAGGACACGCTGATCCCTCAACGAATGGGCCGCGCCATCTATGCCGCCGCACCCAGTCCGCGCAAACAGTTCCTCTCGGTCAAAGGTGCGGGCCACACGGACCTGTGGCGCACGGACAGCCTGTTGCGGCTCTGGCGCTTTATCGACGGGCAACGCTGAATGCAAAACGCCGGGCACATGGCCCGGCGCTGTCGCTTCACTGTCTCAATTTCTTACTTATCCAGCCAAGAGACCCCAGATTTCGTCTTTCAGCAGCGCGCGGCGTTTGCGCAGGTCTGTCTCGGCCAAGGTATCCATCGGCTCGACGTTGGTTTCCGCACGGTGCACGGCGCGGTTCAGCTCGTGATACTCTTCTGCCAACTTGGCAAAATGCGCATTGTTCGTCTTCAGTTCGGTGATCTTGTCGGCCTGCTCGGGGAATTCTTCGTGCAGCTCATGAGGGGTGTTCGACATCGCGCTGTCTCCTTGTTCTTGATGTTGGCACCAAAACTTACGCAGTCACGCGCACACCAACATTGATACGGATCAACCTATTGCCAATTTTCACGCCATAGCTGCCCCATATTGCAGCACGCTGAGGACACCCCTCGCCTATCTTTGGGCCGCCTGCCAATCAGCGTGTAGCCAGGGCTCCAGATTCTGCGCCGATAACGGCTCTCTCTCCAGCAGCAGGTCGCTTACCTTTTCGCCCACCATGATCGAAGGCGCGTTCAAGTTGCCATTGGTAATCCGCGGAAAAATCGAGCTATCCGCCACCCGCAGCCCATCGACCCCGATCACCCGCGCCTGAGGATCCACCACAGCCAGCGGGTCGCTTGCCCGCCCCATCCGGCAGGTCCCACAGGGATGATAGGCGCTTTCGGCGTGTTCGCGGATGAAGTCGTCCAGCTCTTGGTCGGACTGCACGGCGGCACCAGGCTGGATTTCGTGTTTAACGAAAGGCGCAAAAGCCTCTTGCCCAAAAATTTCACGTGTCAAACGGATACATTTTCTGAAATCGCGCCAGTCGCTTTCCTCGGACATATAATTAAACCGGATCACAGGCGCAGCAGCCGGATCGGCGCTACGCAAGGTGACAGCCCCACGCGATTCGCTTCGCATTGGCCCCACATGCGCCTGGAATCCATGTCCCTCGGCGGCAGCTTTGCCGTCATAGCGCACCGCGATGGGCAGGAAATGATACTGAATATCCGGGTAATCCACCCCAGCGGCCGAGCGAATAAACCCAGCGCTTTCAAACTGGTTACTGGCCCCCAGCCCCTTGCCTGTGAACAGCCACTGCGCCCCGATCAGGGCCTTCCCCCAGAGGTTCCAGTATTTGTACAGACTCACCGGTTGGCTGGCTGCCATCTGCATGTAAATCTCTAGGTGGTCCTGCAGATTGGCCCCAACGCCGGGCCTGTCCGCGACCACAGGAATACCGTGTGCAGACAGATGTTGCGCCGCACCGATCCCAGACAACATCAGCAACTTGGGTGAATTGATCGACGAGGCCGCCAAAACCACCTCGCGCCGCGCATGTATAACCTGAACCTGACCGCCTCGCTCGATCTCGACCCCCACCGCGCGCCCGTCTTCGATGACGACCTTTCTGGCCAAACCGCGCACGACCTCGACATTGAATTTCTTCTTGGCGGGTTTCAGATAGGCATTCGCCGCGGACCAGCGTCGCCCTTTGTAAACGGTCTGCTCCATCGGGCCAAAGCCCTCTTGCTGCTGGCCGTTGTAATCGTCGGTGACCGGATAGCCGGCTTGCTGACCGGCCTCGACAAAGGCATGAAACAATGGGTTCTTGCGCGGACCACGGGTCACATGCAGCGGCCCGTCTGTACCGCGGAATTCCGATGCCCCCCCGTGCCATGTCTCCATCCGCTTGAAATAGGGCAGCACGTCGGCATAGCCCCAACCGTCCGCGCCAGATTCTGCCCAGTGGTCAAAATCCCGCGCGTGGCCGCGTACAAACACCATCCCGTTGATGGACGAAGACCCCCCGATCACCTTCCCGCGCGGTGTCGCCAGACGACGCCCGCCCAGTTGCGGCTCAGGCTCGGACTGGAACCCCCAGTCATAGACGCCCATGTTCATCGGATAAGACAAAGCCGCAGGCATCTGGATGAATGGCCCTGCATCGCTGCCGCCAAATTCAATCACCAGCACACTGGCTCCCGCTTCACCCAATCTATAGGCCATGGCGCAACCGGCACTGCCGGCCCCGACGATCACGAAATCCGCTTCCATATTTTACGCTCCGCTTGTCACCCACGCCGCCGCCCATGCGGGGCGGGGGTGGGCGGGTGGGCCGACCCGCATGGGCGGCGACCCTTCAGGTGATCAGAACGGCGCCTCGACCGCATCCATCCGCACGAAAACTGACTTCAGTTGCGAATAATGCTCGATCGCCGCTTTCGAATTCTCACGTCCAACGCCCGAGGCCTTGACCCCTCCGAACGGCATCTCGACGGGCGCATCGTTATACGAATTGATGAAACAAGTGCCCGCCTGGAACCCCGCCACCATCCGATGCGCACGGGCCAGATCTCGAGTGAACACGCCCGCCGCCAGACCAAACTCGGTCTCATTCGCGCGGGCCAGAACCTCAGCCTCGTCATCAAAATCCAGAACACACATGACGGGGCCGAAAATCTCTTCTTGGGCGATCACCATATCGTCGGA
>Ga0070725_10002185_pt1 | contig 10392 bp, 5 predicted proteins | sample tdDd002_FD_69781 | JGI IMG/M metagenome (GOLD analysis project Ga0070725, IMG submission 69781) | Marine sediment microbial communities from the Atlantic coast under amendment with organic carbon and nitrate - tdDd00.2 | ecosystem: Environmental > Aquatic > Marine > Coastal > Sediment | place...
AACCCAGCGTCGGTGCTGGCGATTGTCAACTTGAGTGACGCGGCCGGAAAGAAGGGCGCGGTGGCGGTGCCGGTGGAGCTTCGCGGGCTGCCCGACGAAGTCGAAGTGCTCGAGATCGAGCCGGCCATGGTCACCGTGCTGCTGGGCGAATAGCGGTCTCTTTCTTGGCTTCGGCGGCGATGTCGTTGGCCATCGCTTTGATGCGGTCCTGTTTGGGGCCTTCGATCATGACCCGGAGCTTGGGCTCGGTCCCGCTCCAGCGAACCAGCACGCGGCCGCTCTTGCCCAGGGCCTTCTCGGCGCGCGCGATGGCATGGCTGGTCTTGGGGAGGTCTTCCAGGGGGCGGCGATCGGGTAGGGTGACGTTCACCAGAATTTGCGGGACGCGCTCCATCACCTCCCCGGCGAGCTCCGAGAGCGGCCGCCCTTCACGAAGCACGATGGCGAGCACCTGCATGGCAGCGACCAGGCCATCACCGGTGGTTGCATGGTCGAGGAAAATCAGGTGGCCCGACTGTTCGCCACCGAAGTTGAGGCCGCGCTTACGCATCGCTTCGACGACGTAGCGGTCGCCGACGTTGCAGCGCAATAGCTTGCCGTTGTCGTTCTCGATGGCGCGCTCCAGGCCGAGGTTACTCATGACGGTGGCGACCAGCGTCCGGCGACGGAGACGCTTGGCGCGGAGCATGCGTGTCGCACACAAGGCCATGATCACGTCGCCGTCGATCTGGTTGCCCTTCTCATCGATCATGATGATGCGGTCTGCGTCCCCGTCGAGGGCGATGCCGAGGTCCGCGCCGCGCTTGCGAACCTCCCTCGCACATGTTTCGGGGTGCAGCGCGCCAACCTTGTGATTGATGTTCTTGCCGTTGGGCCGGACGCCAATTGCATGGGTCGTCGCACCGAGCTCAGAAAAGACTAGCGGTGCGGTCCGGTATGCAGCGCCGTGCGCCGCGTCGACCACGATCCTGATGCCCTCGAGCGTAAGCTCGTGCGGAAACGAGGCTTTGACGAACGCCACGTAGCGCCCCGGCGCGTCATCCAAGCGCTCTGCGCGGCCAACGCGCGTTCCTGTAGGACGCTTCTTGTCGAGGTCGGAACCATCGATGAGGGCTTCCACCTCGTTCTCGACGTCATCGGGGAGCTTGAACCCATCCGGCCCGAAGATCTTGATCCCGTTGTCCTGATAGGGATTGTGCGAAGCGCTGATCACCACTCCGGCATCTGCTCGCATGCTGGTGGTCAGGTGGGCGATGGCGGGCGTGGGAAGTGGGCCCGACAACAGGACCTCGCCGCCTAGGGCGCAGATGCCAGAAGCCACGGCCGTCTCGAAGAGATAGCCCGACAAGCGGGTGTCTTTTCCGACGACGATTCTGGGGACGTGCCGGACGCGCTTGCCTGCCTGGTATGCGATCGCAGCGCCGATGCGGAAAGCCACCTCGGGGGTCATGTCGCCGCGATTCGCAAGGCCGCGAATGCCATCGGTTCCGAAGAGTTTGCGGCTCATGCTTGGTTCAAGGCTCCCACGTGACGTCGATACTCCAGTTCGACGGAGGGGCAAACGTGCCCGTGGTGACGAAGTTTAGTGGCCAAAGCGCCTCGATCAAGAAACCAGGACGCTGAGCCTGCGCCGTCGTGTTGGGACCGCCTTCGTTTCGCCGCGCCACGAACTGTCCTTCGACGTATAGACCACGGATAGGAACATTGTCGGGGAGGACGCTGTCGACGCTGAAGCCGACCTGCACTGCGGTGTCCCCCTCGGTGTCATCGGCAGCGCCTTGCCCCTGTGTGATCCCGAAGGTGGGCGCGAACCCTCCGAACTGAGATTGCAGTGATGCGGAGAAGAGGCCTGCGGCAACACCGGTCAGGAAGTTCGTCGTCTCCTGTGACGCTTGGGCCGTGGAGTTGTTGACGCCACGCTGTTGTCGCGTGCTGCCTGTGACGAGCAACGCGATGACTTGGGCCTCGCTGGTCGTCGGAATGCTGGATTTGAACTCGATCGTCGGGTTGTTGAGGCGCCCGGACACCACGACCGTCACGGTGTCGTTGCTTCCGCGCAACGAGTGCCGCGCCACCAGGTCGACTTTGGCGTTCATCTCCGGGTCGCCGTCGAAGACCATGCTTCCAGAACGGACCTCGAACCTCTTCCCGAAGACCGTGAAGCTGCCCTTATGCAGAGTGACGGTGCCCTTCACCGTGAACTCTTCGGCCAAGCTGGTGTCCAACTTGGGGGTGGCTTCTACGTAGAAGCCCTGGTCTTTGCTTCGGATGACGAGTCGATCTTTGGACCGGATTTTGAGCTTCACCTGGTAGGGATTGGTTCGGCGGATCGCTTCGTAGGTTTCGCCGATGATGAAGACGTCGGGATGTCGCTCGAGGTCTTGCGGGGTTGCCGAGCTTTCCGGAATGTCGAGCTCCAGCTTCTGTAGGCGCACCTCTCCGTCGAGGCCCTCGTCTTCGAATTTCGCAATCATCCGGGCGCTGCCGTCGACCCGCGCCATGATCGACCCCTCTTGACGTAGAGGGAATTGATCCGCTTGAACGGTCAAATCCATCTTCTCGAGCTGGAGTTTCTTGAACCCGACCCGGCCGTCGACCTCTGCCGTTCCGTTCGTATCGGTCGCTCGCAAGTCGGTGACCGTGACGCCATCCTCGTCGAAAATCGCGCGCCCGGTCACGTCCTCGAGGGTCTGCCCTACGCTTCGAAGATTGACGCGGCCGTCCGAGAGCTCGACGCTTCCGACGAAGCTCGGGTCCCGCACGCGGCCCTGCGCCGTCACGCTTCCCTGTAGGATGCCCTCGACATTGACCACACCCGCCATCCAGGCGAGCACGGCCTGGAGTGGCATGCGGTCGAAGTCCGCTCTGCCGTGCACCTCGCCCCTCTTCGCCAGCACGGGAATGGGGTTCTCCCTGTTCCATCTCAGGGGAACCTTCGCCGAGAGCGTCGTCGAGCCTCCATTCCACCACTGCATGTCGACGTCCATTTCGCCGATGCCGTCTTCATACGCTGCTGAGATCCGATTTCGCGAAGGTGGCGTTTCGATGATCGTGTTGACCATCCCGGTTCGGCGGGCAGGCTCGACCCGTCGCGCGCGCAGCTCATCCGCTGCCATCGAGAACGAAAGCTTCGGGTCGTCGCCAAAGAGACCGGTGACCTTGAGCTGCGCGCTCAGGGCACCGGCGGCGTAGCGACACACATAAGGGAGGTTTTCGGTGGGCGCGTCGTAGAAGTCGGCGCTGACCCGGGTGACCGGCCAGGACGGGATCTCCGCGTCCTGCAACCACTGCTCGAGTGGCGTCTCCGACGATGCCTCGAGGTCGAGCACCTGGGTTTCCCCGACGACCCCGTCCATAGTGATCTCGGTGATGCCGTCCTCCAGATGCGCTCTCAGCGTGGCCCGGGGGTTGGATTCGCTTCCGCACAACCCCTCCGAAGAATCCGAGAGCCAGTCGAGGCTGGAATGAAAGTCGCCGCGGCTTCGGAACGCGCCGCCTGCAAGTGTGAGGCTGGCCGCCAATTGCAGGCGGTTGGCGTCCGGAACGAGGCGCTCGCTGAGCTTCTTGGGAAACGCGTTCAAGCGCCGTGGCGGTATCCGCACGGAGAGTCGCCACGGAGAGGTCGCGAGGGCTTCCACGGCTTCCTCGGGCTTCTGCACCAGGTGAACCAGGTCGACGAGCAAGCTTCCTTCGGTTTCGATGAGCTCGCCACCGTCGTCCGCCATGCGAACTTGGGCGAGCAGGGCGCCATACTCGTAGCGGAAGGTGGAGCCGAGTTCGACAGGTCCCCAGCCTTCGACGATGAGGGCCGGGATGTCGATGCTGCCCTTGAACGCCGGTGCGTCGATGGGTCCGGAGAACCGAATGCTTGCATCGGCGTAGCCCTGCACATTGGGCGGGTCCTCCTCGAAGAACAGCTCGAGCAGGGTGAGGTCCACCGCCCCAGTGCTCAGGGTCGTCTCGTAGACGCCTTCGCGCAGGGACTCCCCCATGCCGCCGGGTGCGGGTTCGACAAAGCCAGTGGTGCTCAGCGTGAAGTTGCCGCGCCCACCAAGGTCTACTTGCGCGTCCGCGTCGAGCAGGCCGTCGTCGTAGTGAATCAGGTACGCAGCGTTGACCGGAGTGATGTCCCACAGGTTCGCGTCGGTCAGAGTGCCCTCCGCGACGATGGTGGGCTCCTTGTCGAGGTCGCCGCGGAACTCGAAGTGGAGATCGACGCCGCCGGTGAAATCCGGCGCGTCTTCGGGGTAGAGGATCTTCAACAGAGCCAGGTCGAAGTTATCGAGGTCGGCGCGGATGTCGTCCGGTCCGTCGAAGAGCCAGACGCCGTGAGCCTCGAGACGCTGGGGCCCTCTACCCATGAGGATCCTATCGAAGGACAGCCCCTTGTCGGGGTCGAGCGTCGCGTTGTTCACCGAGCCACGCCACCAGTGTTCGCCCACGGCGAGCTCGATCGTGTCGACGTCGAGTGTGTAGACACCCTCGTCGGCCTCGACCCGCGCCTGGAACTCCGCCCGCCGATCTCCCTGCGCCGTGAACTCCCCGTTCGCCGTATACGCGTCGGGGCCTCCGGTCAGCAGCGCCTTTCCATTGCCGATGGGATAGCCCGCGACCCGCACGGCTGCACCATCGAGCTCCAGGTCCAACATCAGCTTCGAAGGGTCGCCCCAGACGCGTCCTTCGAGAATCAAGAAGTGGGCGCTGAGCGCTCCATAGTCGAAGCGATCGAAGCGAACCCACCCCTTCGTCTCGAGGTCGCCGCGCACGGTTTGGCGAATGTGCAGGTCGAACTCGGCGCTGCCTTCGATGCCCGGCGCATAGTCTTGGAAATTGGGATCCGCGCTCACCTCCGGAACGTTTCCGCGCGCATGGATCTCCGTGATCCCTTCGTACTCGACGTGCCCGTCCAAATAGAGATCGCCGCCGGCGTACTGCGTTTGCACCGAATCGATGTCGATGCCGTCGTCGCGCGCGCGGATCTTCGCCAGGAACGCCGGGACGTGGATGTCCTCGTAAACGAAGCCGTCGGTCTCGACTTCAATGCCCAATACGTCTTCGTTCTTTGGGTCGCTCGTCATCTCGAGTCGTCCGTTGACTTCGATGTCCGGCGCGCCTCCGATCACCTCCGCCAGCTTCGCTCCTGGGCTGGAGATCTCTATTCGGGTGACCCCCTCGCTCGGCAACTCCCCCTTGATTCGCGCGCGCCCGCCCGCCGTGTTGAGGTCGGCCTGCAGGCGATAGTCCTCCTCGGGGCCCCAGAGGCGCACCCAACCCGTCGCTTCGCCCTTGAGTGACTCCGCCCAGTCGAAACCCACGTCGTGCAATGTCTCGGCGCTGATCGGTTCGACACGGAGGAAGAGGTCGAGGTCCCAGGGATCTTCGGGGACACTATCTTCGTGGGGGCGATAGACGAGCTCAGCGGTCAGGTGCTCATCTCTGCGGCTCGCTTCCGCGGTCACCTGCGCGCCCCTTGCATCGGTGTGGACGCTCCCGACCAGGCTGTCGAGACTCGCTTCGAAGGGGAACGGGCGCACGATGCGTCCGTCTGCCGACCAGACCTCGATATCGGTGATCCAATGGAACTCCATTCGGCCCTTCGCGTCGAGGTTGACGACGCGCAGGTCCTTCAAGCCGAGCAGCTCTCCCGTCACCTCGAGATTGCGTAGGTCCATGTCGTCGACGATCGCGTGGAACGGCTCGCCTTCGGTGGGCGTTTGGTCGGCTGCCTCGAATGCCGCGAGGAATGTCGGCGCACCTTCGCCGTCATCGACTAGGTCGACCCAGCCGTTGGTCAGATTGGCATAGTAGAATCGAAGGCGACCGCGAAGCCCTGCGATTGGATCGATGCCGAGCTCCACGGTCTCGCCGTAGATGATCGCCTTGCCGTCCGGATCGTAGACGAACGTGTCTTTGACGACCGTGCGCCAAAGCCGAAGTTGCGTGATGTAGCCGGCGTGGAGGGTGCCCACCATTTGGTCAGACACGAACTCGTTGAGGATGTCCCGCCCGAGCCTGCGGCCGAGCCCGGTGTCCAAGTGGAACAGGACGCTCACGACCAACGACACGAGGGCGATGAGCGGCCAGCCGAGGAACCAGCTGACGAGGCGAGATAGCCAGCGCATCAGTATGCCTCACCAATGGTGAAGTGGATGGCGCCGGGCACGCCCCCCCGAATGAAGCGGAAGATGTTGAACGCATTGGGCGGCGCGACGCCGCGCACGACCTGCCACTTCGGGATCAGGAAGCCGAAGTCGAGCCGGATCGGTCCCACTGGCGTTTGATATCGAAAGCCGAACCCTGCGGCAGCGCGGATGTAGTTGAACCGAAATGCTTCGCCGCGGTTAACGTCACCGAAGTCCATGAACAGCGCCGTTGCGAAGTTCTGCGTAACGGGAACGCGCCACTCCACGCCGGCTTCCCACTTACGTAGGCCGCCGTCGTTGCGCGCGTCGAAGCCTTCTCGGTTCAGTGAGTCGATGCTACCGGGATCCCCAAGGAACCCACCGAAGAACCCCCGATGGGTGGTCGGACCGCCCGAGCGCAGTCGGTAGTTTTGCGGGCCGAGCGCTTGGCCGATCAAGTCCAGCCGATTGCGGTCTCGCGCGAACAAGAACATCGCCCCGATGCCGAAGCGAAACGCAAGCGTCGAAGAGAGCGGCAGAGGCGCATAGGCGCGCACCTCAGGCGTGATGCGGATATATTGCCAAGAGCGTTTCAGCGCGGCCGGCGACTGCTGAGTGGCGAGCTGAAAGAAGAACCCCTTCCGCGGGGTGCGAGAGTCATCTCGAAGATCGACGATGACGCGCTCGTCGAGAAAGACGACCTGGTAGCTCGTCGGGTATCGTGGATCCTGGTCGACGGTCAAATAGGTGTCGTAGTTCAGAGCGCCCACCAGCAGAAGCCGGCCGTCGTAGAACGGTCGCGAGAGGCTACCGCGAATCTGAAGATCATGACGGCGAAATAGCTCGTAGGGATCCGGGCCCCAGTCGTGGCGGAACTGGATTTGGGACGTCGTGCGCGGCTCGAGGAACGCCGGCCGCCGGTACTCGACGCGGAGCTCGTTGCCGAAGATGAAGCCTCGGCCGAACCGGAAGAGTGGATCTTGCGCAACGATTTTCGGGCGGTCTTCGATGCGGAGGCGCCGGAACCCGCCGATGAAATTCCGGTGCTCGAACAGCCCGAACAAGTGAACGTCTGAGATTCGGGTGTCTTGCTCGAGGGTCAAAGTGGCGATCGTGCCGCTCTGGAGGCCCGCCCCGATGCCCCAGCGGATTTCCCGGCCGGGCTCGACGGCGATGTTGACGTCGACGACACCGGTGCACTGCTCTTCCTCGTCGCGCCGCGGGGTCGAGGTCACATTCACTGAAGCGAGTGCACCGAGCGCGTACACGGCGCGCTGCGCGTCCGCCAGCGTGAGCGAGCTGTAGGTTTGGCCGGTCTTGAGGTCGGCGACTGCGAGGATGGTGTGCGCGGGTAGCTTGCCGTTGCCGGTGACCGTGATGTCGCCGAACGTGCACGTTGGCCCTCCTTCGACGTAGAGCTCGGCGAACGCCTCTCGTGCGTCGCGATCGATTTCGACGCGCCCCGATACGAAGCCGCAGGCGTAGCTCGTCTCCCTCAGCACCCGCCGAATTTCTCGCTTGCTGCGTTCGTACACCGCCTCGTCGAACGGTTTTCCGATCTCGAGCTCTACAGCCTTCTCGATCTTCGCCCGCTTGTCGGAGTCCCAGGCTTCGTGGCCGGACACACTGAGCGAGCGAAGCAGGACGGGCTCGCCTTCCTCGACCTCGATGCCGATGATCAGCTTGCAGCCCTCGTCATCGTCTTCGCGCTCGCATGGAGCCTCGCCGCCAGACGAGACGATGATGCGGTCGTCGCTGGCCGCCGAGGGCGGGTCGAACTCCGTGCTGACGACCGCCGCGTCGTAGTAGCCGCGGGCCTGATACCAGCGCTCGATTCGTTGAACATCGCGGTCGAACACCGACGAGTCCAGGGTCGGCCAGCCCTTACGGAGCTTCCTCCATAGGTCGAACGAGACCCGCTTTCCATCGAAGGGCGGGACGCCGCATGCCCGGTCCGGGCTGGTGCCAAAGGAGAGGGTGACCCGCTCACGTTCTTGGGAGGCGAGGCAGGCCCTCAGGGCCTCCTGATCGAGGGCCTCCATGCCGCTGAAACGGATCCGGTCGATGCCATATGCATCCTCTGGGATCGTCTTGCAGCCGCTCGCCAGAACGAGCAGGAGGCAGATGCATCGCCGGCGAACCATGTACCTAGGGCTTGTAGCGCGGAGAGCCCCAATTCCGCCAGCGATCGGCGTGATTTCGGCCGTTTGGCGGCCGCCCCGCCTGCTGCTAAGGCTATCGCCACATTTGCATGAAGCAGTACTTCGTCCAGACCTTCGGCTGCCAGATGAACGTCCACGACTCCCGTCGGATCGAGGAGGTCCTGCGGGCGAGCGGCTACCGTGAGGCGACCGAGCCCGCGTTGGCCGATCTCCTGGTCGTCAACACCTGCAGCGTACGCGAGAAGGCCGAGCACAAGTTGATGAGCCTTCTCGGGACGTTCCGGCCGTTCAAGGAGGGCCAGCGAGGCACCGTGCTGGCGGTCGCGGGCTGCGTCGCCCAGCAAGAGGGCGAGCGTTTGCTCCGGAAAGCGCCGTTCGTGGACATCGTCCTCGGGCCGGACAACATCCCCGAGCTTCCGGCCCTCATCCGGGAGGTCGAGCAGGGCGCCCCACCGATCACGCGGACTGTGTTCGACATGGACGACCCGCAATTCCTTCGGGCCAAGCCGCACGCAGATCGCCGGGAGGTCACGGCGTACGTCACCGTCATGAAGGGCTGCGACGAACGCTGCACGTTTTGTATCGTTCCCTATACACGTGGGTCCGAGCGTTACCGACCGGCCGATGAGATCGTCGGCGAGATTCAGGATCTCGTCTCGGGGGGGGTTCGGGAGATCACCTTGCTTGGGCAGACTGTCAACTCGTGGCATGAGCCGGGCGCCGATGCCGAGGCGAGCAAATCCGAGTCCAGGACGGCCGCCTCCACTTCTCGATTTGCGGGGCTACTCCGTCGGATCTCCAAGCAGGTGCCCGACCTTCAGCGCCTTCGCTACACATCGCCACACCCGCGGCACATCACGCCTGAGTTGGTGGCCGCACACACCGAGCTCGACGTGCTTCCGGCGCACGTGCACTTGCCGGTGCAATCGGGCTCCAATCGCCTACTGCGGCGAATGGCCCGTCGATACACGGCCGAGGATTACATCGCGCGCACCGATGCGCTGAAGCGGGCGAAGCCCGGGCTGACGCTTTCCTCGGATTTCATCGTCGGCTTCCCAGGGGAGACTGAAAGCGACTTTGAGCAGACCCTCGAGCTCGTGCGGCGTGTCGGCTTCGTGGCCGCGTTCGCTTTCAAGTATTCGCCGCGGCCCTACACGCCGGCGCTCAAGCTCGGTGACGAAGTTTCCGAAGAGGTGAAGGACGAGCGCTTGGCGCGCTTGTTCGCGGTAATTGCGACGCAGCAGTCCGCGCACCTGCAATCCCTGGTCGGGCAAGAGTTGCAGGTCCTGGTGGAAGGGCCGTCGCCCGGTGACACAGGGCGATTCGCCGGCCGCAGCGAACGCAACGAAATCGTTCATCTCATGGCGCCTGAAGGCTACGATCCAACCGGCGAGCTCGTGGCCGTCACGATCGACGAGCCCTACCGTCACAGCCTCTCCGGGTACATGGCCGATGCGGCCGGGCTCCCGGAGCGCGGCCGGCGTACGCGCCTATCGGTGCTCGATGCAGGAGGCGCCAGCTGAGTACCGACACCTGGTGGGAGCGCGTGCGCCCCTGGCGATTTGCGGTCTTGTACATGGCCCTGATCTTCGTGATCTCGTCGTTCGAGGTGGAGGTGCCCGTGATCCGTCACTTCCCTCTGCGCGACAAGGGGGTCCATTTCGTCGAGTACGGGGTGCTCGGATGGCTCTGCGCCGCGGCCTCCTCCCGCACTTGGCCCTCCGCTTCTGCATGGCGAACAGCCGCGTACGCCGTCTTCGTTTCGGTCCTCTGGGGCGTTTCCGACGAAATTCACCAAGCACTCGTACCAGGGCGATCGTCGGAGCTCGCCGACGTCATTGCGGATCTTTTTGGCAGCGTGGCAGGCGCCGCAGGCTGGCATCTGTTTTTGAACAGAACTGTGAGCTAATGCACCGTAAGAACGACCTTCCTGGGTGAGATGCCATTGACGATTCCAGTCTCAACACCTAGGTTTTAATCCATGAGGACGGAGACGTTCTCGTAAAAAAAACAAAAAGTTTAGCCGGTGGAACCCCCCCATATGTCCACCGGTTACCCCCCGCCCGGTCGCATCTCCCCCCTCCAAGCGACCGGGCGACCCTTATTAA
>Ga0070725_10002188_pt1 | contig 10389 bp, 12 predicted proteins | sample tdDd002_FD_69781 | JGI IMG/M metagenome (GOLD analysis project Ga0070725, IMG submission 69781) | Marine sediment microbial communities from the Atlantic coast under amendment with organic carbon and nitrate - tdDd00.2 | ecosystem: Environmental > Aquatic > Marine > Coastal > Sediment | place...
TTTATTCACAACTAATATCTGATCACCTTCATACACCACTTCTATATTCAAAGGCTCTGGATTAAAGATATTTTCCTCTTCAGGCAATACAACCTCAATTTTATCTCCAATCCTAAGAACAGCATTATAAGATATTACAATGCCATTGACTGAAGTCTTCTTATCTTTCTTCAGTTTCCTTATGATTCTACTAGAAAAATCTAACTCTTGTCTTAAAATATCTATCAGTTTACCTTCTGATTCAACTATATAATTTATTTTCATAATTCTCCTACAATACAAAAGACAGCCATTCGACCGTCTCTAAACTTCATTGTATCTTAAAACCAATAACGAGTTGGTTCTAATTTCATCTACGATAATATATGATTTAAAGTTTTCAGATACGTACTTTAAAATACGATCTCGATTGTAACCACTGATTTTAAAATCAATGATATCTACTTCTTGTTCAATCCAATCGTAATCTCTTAAGATTTCTACATTCTCTTTTCTTAAAAGTTCACTTGGTACAGAACCATAAACATTACCTGCTACTGTTTGATGTTGCTTCCAAAACTCATTATGAGTATTGATTGCTCTACCCTTCATTAGCTCTCTAGTTCTTTCCTCACAAAATGAGACCAAGTAATTATCTTCATATATATCATTGGTATCCACTTTTTTCACTAAAAACGGAATTGTATTAATAACTGTGAATATAACACCACGATCTGTATCATCATCATCAGTTTCGCTGATGCTATATTGATCGAAGCTCTTTTCCTTATAGTATCTTGAAGCTTCATCCTTTAAAATATCTATTAATTTAATGACCTCATCTAATTCTGCATCAAATTGATGTTTAGACATTGAGTCAAATGAATATTCTAGTTTGGTTAAATAACCTCTTATACCGCCAATTCTACTTTTCAACCGTGTACCATCCCTTTATAATATTCTAAACTATTTTAATTATAGCAAATAAATGTAAGATATAAAAGATATTTTCCTTGCAAAAAAGAAAATCGGCGAAGAACCGATTTCATCATAAAAACTTAATTTGATTGGCATTAACTATAGTTGTATATCTTGTTTCACCTTCGCTTGATTCGTAAACATCAGTCTGTAATTCCCCTACGATTCCAACCATTTTACCTTTAACTAAATACTCTTCAACAAGACGAGCTTGTTTGCCCCATGCTTGTATCCTAGGAAAGTTTGCAACGGTTTTACCTTCCTCAATTAAGCGTTCACGTTTTTCACTTGACATCACTCGATCAATTGCGATATTAAATTTTGCCACTACATAATCCGTATCTAATTCTGTTACCATTGGATCTGATGTTAATCTTCCTATTAACTGTACTGTATTCATATACACCTCCTGGTAATATTTTACATCAACATATTACAAATGTCAATAAATGGAAATACAAAATATTTGATACATTTCTTAAAAATAGAGTATAATTAAGATATAGGAGGATTTCCAATGAAAGTAATTGCAGGTTTAGACATAAAGAACAATAAATGTGTCCATCTTATAAGAGGAGATGTAACTTCTACAAAACCACACGATGAACATCCAATTGAAATATGTAAAAAACTTGATACTTCTGGTATCGATGCTTTTCAAATTACTGATATAGATGGCGTTTTTTCAGGTCAAACCAAGATGTTTGATTTATTGAAAGAAATTAGAAAAATCACGAGCAAACCTATTTTATTTGGTGGTGGCATAAGGGATTTTGAAACAGCAGAAAAAGTACTTGAAACAGGTGTCAATCAAATTATATTAGGTACATCAGCAGTTAGAAATCAAGATTTACTCATTGATCTACTAGAAAATTTCCCAGATCAAATAGCAGTAGCCGCTGATGTTTATAAAGAATTTGTGTATGTAGATGGTTGGGAAGAAAACTCTTCTATTACCATTCAAGATTTTTTAAACACATTATCACTAATCCATGTACCAACAATTATTATTACTGATATTTCTCTAGATGGTACTAAATCAGGTGTTAACTATGACTTTGTAGAAAGACTGAACAGTTTAATTCCAGAAGAAATCATTATCTCTGGTGGTATCAAGAAAACTGATTTAGAACAATTAAAGACCATGGATTTAGGTGGTGTCGTAATAGGAACTGATATTTATGAGGACTTAATTTAGATTAGGAGCAAGTATGAACTTTAGTTTTAGAGAGTTAAAAGTAGGATCATTAGTAGAACTTGAGTTAGTAGACAGCAACAATCAGGCTATTAAACTTAAAACCATAGTAGAAGATATAATTAATGAATCAGAACTAAAAATATTTGCGCCTGTAAGAAAGGGAAAAACATATCCTCTTCGTTTAGGTCAAGGATTCAATCTCATTACTGTTTACAAGTACCCTACTGTTGATAAATATGATATTTATTCATGTAGGTGCAAGGTTGTTGACAAAGAAATTGATGGTAAAATATCAACTGTGACAGTCCATAAAAGCACCATGTTTCAGAAAGTTCAAAGGAGAAACTATTTCAGATTACCACTGATTAAAACTCTTCAAATTGAGCATGATAATCAAAAATATGACATTTTATCAAAGGATTTAAGTGGTAGCGGTTTGAAAGGTTATATCAGCAAAAAACTACCTGCTGATACTGAAGCACTACTTTTTCTTGATGTTGGAACAAAAGTATTAGAACTAAAGTTTAAAATTATTGAATGTAATCCAGATCCTGATCATAACTATCGTTATGAACTTAGGGGTACATTTATTAACATGAAAAATTCTCAGATTAGCTTACTACTTAAATACATATTCCAAAAGCAAAGTGAATCAATAAAGAAACAGATAGAAGTAGAAGAATATGTATCAATCTTAGATACTGATCAATCATATTCTGATTTCTTCAGTATGACTAATCTTGAAAAAATTATTCGTATATCACCTGTCATTACATGGGCATTAACACTACTCGAGTTAGCATATGTTATGAATGCCTTCCGAGATGACAACAAAGGGATTAATTTCTTCTTTGGAGAGTTCACACGTACTTTTAAGCCAGAATATTTACAAACAGCCAATTGGTTTGGTCTTATTACATTAATGACAATAGGTATTTGCTTCATACTTAATATTTTCTTCAATAAAAAGAAAAAATCAAACATTAATATTCAATTTGCAATACAATCACTCATTTCAATAATTGTTTTAATTGTAATTGCAAATGTTCTATGAAAAAAAGGATTGTCTTTCGACAATCCTTAATTAATTTCCTCTAACATAATTTCGATAGCTTTTTCTAATTGCTCATCTTCTTCTGTTTCTGTATCATCTTCTATTACAACATCTGGTTCAATACCAATCTCATTGATATAATGATCATCTGGAGTAAAGTATTGCTCTATAGTTAACTTAAATCCTGAATCATCATAACCTGAAAGTGGTAACATCGTTTGAACTAAACCTTTACCAAATGTAGTTGTACCAACTATAATACCTTCTTCATTATCCTTAACCGCACCAGTTAAGATTTCAGATGCACTTGCTGAACCTTCATTAACAATGATAACTAAAGGATAATCTATTTTAGAAGCTGCAGAACGCCTTATGTCTACATTACCTTCATTGTCTTTAGTTTTTACAATGATGCCCTCTCCAATTAACATATCTGTTACTTGTAAGCATTGAGATAAATAACCGCCACCATTGTATCTTAAATCTAAGATCAAACCTTCAATATTTTGACTCTCCAATTGACTTAAATGATATCTTAATTCATCTGCAACATCTTGATCGAATGACGTCATTTGGATATAACCAATGTTATTGTCTAATACTTCAGAAGATACAGCTTCTAAGATGATCTTTCTTCTCTCAACATCCACATCAAAAGTCTCTACATCTCTCATAATAGTTAATGTTACATTTGTACCAGCAGGACCTCTAATGTTTGAAACAGCTTCCTCTAATTCATCGGCACTATACTCAACACCATCTACTTTTAAAATCTTATCATTAGGCTTTAAACCTGCTTCAAATCCTGGTGATCCTTTAAAAGGAGAAACAACAGTTATAAAGCCATCATCTCCAGGTGAAACCACAACACCAATACCATCATATTCACCACTAGCAGACTCAGTATAATCTTTAAATTCTTGTGGTGTAAAATACACAGAATAAGGATCATCTAATGCCTTGAACATCCCTTTAAGCATACCTGCCATAAAGTCTACATCTGATACGTCTTGGTAATAGTTTTCTCTGATGTATTGCTCAAGTGATTCGGCTTTCTTGTATTTTTCATATATGGAAAGAAGATAATCATAATCATCCTTCTTAACTCTTACTGTATCGTCATCACCTGTTTCAACAGGTTCTGAGATTTCTTCTGACACTACTGCAGGGGCACTTTCAGCTGGACTTGTATCAATCATTTGATTAAAAATAAGAAATGATGATGTTGTCGTAATTAGTGCTGTAATTAAAACTGCAATAAAAACTATAATGACTGTTTTTTTCATGTAATATTCCTCCTTACGCCATTCTTTTTAAAGTATAGCACGAAAAAAGAACAGGTGATAGTCATAGTATACTATCATCTGTTCTTAAATATATCATAATCTCATTTATTTAATAGGTGTTTAATCTTTTTCCCTTTGCATAAGAAGCAACAATCATATCATCACCAGCAGAATAAACAAACCTTTGTAATTGTCCTAATGTGTTAATCCCTCTATCAACAGACAATAGATCAGGTTTCACTACCACCATATCAAATTCATAATCTTTCTCAAAAGAACCCACTTTTCCAAAGTAAGAGCCACCACCTTTTGTTGCCATATAAAATGCTTCAGAAAAAGTAATGACTTCCTTTTGTCTATGGATCATATGATTAACCTTTGACATCTTAATCGCCTCTACTAAAACATTTTTTATAGATGTGGTATTTCCAGCACCTACATCGGTGCCTAAACCAATGTTAATTTCTAAGTCTAAATAAGCCTTAGCATCCATTATGCCACTGGTCAAATTGAAGTTAGCTGAAGGACAATGTGCTATATAAGCGCCTTTTTCTTTGATAACATCCTTCTCATCATCTGTACAGAATACTGCATGAGCAAGAATCGTTTTATCAGTTACCAAGTTATATTGGTTATAAACATCTAGATAATTTTTTGCTTGTGGGTGCAATGATTTAACCCACTCTATTTCATTTTCATTTTCAGAAATATGTGTTTGAACAGGATATCCCTTTTGAGCCAAAAGACCTAAACCTTCCATCAACTCTTCACTACAAGAAGGTACAAATCGTGGTGTAATAATTGATTGAACTAAAGCTGAATCTTGAGCAAGTAACCTTTCAGTAGCTTCAATGGATTCATTTGTATTTTCAGTTAAGGCTTCAGTCGCGTGTCGGTCCATATTTACTTTACCGGCATAAGCAGGTAAATGGAATTCTTCACATAATTTCATAAGAAGTTTTGTTGCCGCCTCATGGATAGAACTAAAGAAAACGATTCGTGTTGTCCCTGAGGCTATAATATGCTCTATGGCTTGTCTAAATATCTTCTCAGCGTACTCTAAATCAGAAAATTTAGCTTCTTCTTTAAAGGTATATAGATTCAACCAATCCAATAACTCTTCATCTAAACCAATGCCTAAGTTACCATATTGAACAGCATGGAAATGCAGGTCAACAAAACCAGGTAACAAAAGATGATTACTATAATCTATTAAGTCTACATCTTTATATTTATCTCTTAAGTCTAGACCTAGGTCTAACACTCTTCCTTGGTCTTCAAGTAAGTATCCATCGTTGATGATTTCAAAAGAATCCTTATCTTTTGTATATATAATATTTCCCTTGTATAATTTCATAAGCTCTCCTTAGTCTTATCTTGAATTATATGTCAAAAAAACTCAAACTAAACAAAGGATTACAAAATAAAATTTGTGCATTACTCACAAGAGGCTTTAATCATATCAATAAAATACTCATGTATTCTTGTATCATTAGTCAGTTCAGGATGAAAGGATGTTGCGAGCATATGACTTTCCCTAGCTGCCACTATATGCCCCTTTACTACAGACAAAACATCCACATGGTCAGCACTCGCCTTTATATAAGGTGCTCTGATAAAAACTTGAGGATAATCTAGGATTTTTCCTAGATCAGCTTTAACTTTGAAGGATCCTGATTGATTACCATAGGCGTTTCTTAAGACATCAATCTTCATTAAATCTAGATGTGACTTAGACAATAAAATCATACCTGCACAAGTCCCCCATGTTGGCAAACCATTTGAAATCTTGTCACTTAAGGGCTTCTTTAGTCCTGTTTCTGTTAATAATTTCATCATAGCAGTTGATTCGCCTCCTGGGAGAATTAAGCCATCAATATGATCTAACTCATCAGATTTCCTGATGAGTCTAGTCTCAATATGAAGCCCTTTTAACATATCCACATGTTCTCTAAAAGCCCCTTGTAATGCCAGTATACCAACAACCATTACCAGCCTCTTTCTGACATCTTATCCTTTGACGATAAGTCACTGACATTGATACCAACCATGGCTTCACCTAAGTCTTCTGAAATCTCAGCTAGTACTTTAGGATCATCATAATATGTCACAGCTTTTACAATAGCCTCAGCACGCTTTTTAGGATCACCTGATTTAAATATACCAGAGCCTACAAACACACCATCACAACCCAATTGCATCATCATAGCTGCATCAGCTGGTGTCGCTATACCACCAGCTGCAAAGTTCACCACAGGTAAAGTACCATTATCATGTACAAACTTAAGCAACTCATATGGTGTTGATAATTCTTTTGCCTCATTCATTAATGCTTCAGGATCTAGAGCTTTGATTCTAGAGATCTCTGAACGCATCATTCTCATATGCTTCACAGCTTCTATAACATCTCCAGTTCCAGGTTCACCCTTGGTTCTTATCATCGATGCACCTTCATTGATACGTCTAAGCGCTTCAGATAAATTTTTAGCACCGCATACAAATGGTGTTTTAAAGTTGCCTTTCATAATATGTAATTGATGATCTGCAGGTGATAAAACCTCACTTTCATCTATGTAATCTACATCTAGTGCTTCTAAGATTTGAGCTTCTACAAAATGACCTATTCTTACCTTTGCCATAACTGGGATAGAAACCGCTTCTTGTATTTCCTTAATTAATTTTGGATCAGACATTCTTGATACACCACCAGCTGCACGGATATCTGCTGGTACTCTCTCTAAAGCCATAACAGCACATGCACCTGCTGCTTCTGCAATTTTTGCTTGTTCTGCATTCACGACGTCCATAATAACGCCACCCTTTAGCATTTGAGCTAAGTTCTTGTTCAAAGTGTATTGTTTGCTCATACATCCTCCTTTTGTACGGGTACAATTGTATTTATGTTGTTTGTCATAAGGATAATTACATATTTTTTTATTTATTACAATGGATAAACATTCAAACATGTAAAACTCGCTATTTTGTACCCATACAAAAAGAACGCCTTTCAGCGTTCTATAATTGAAACTCTATCTTAAATATAGCACCATAATTCATTTGGTTAATGGCTTTTATCGTTCCACCATGCTTTTCAATAATCTCCTTAGTTAAAGACAATCCAATGCCAGAGCCACCTTTTTCTCCCTTATGGAATCGATCAAAGATAGTTTCCTCTTGACCATACTCAAAACCATTACCATCATCAATTACATCGATCATTAAATGTTTCTCATGTCTATTAACATTAACCACTACTTTTGATTTCGCATATCTTGATGCATTACCAATGAGATTAATAAAAACCCTTTTGATTTTATCATAGTCGCATACTAAGTCTATATCATCACTACAATTAACTTCAATGGCAATCTTATTGGCAATCAAAAGTGGATTTACAATATTTACAGCATCGTTTATTATGGCATCTAAACGATGTGATTTTAGGACAAAATCATCCTCCATATTATCTATCTTACTCAGATAGATTACATCGTCAACAATGTTTTTAAGTCTTTGAGTTTCACCAATAATAATATCTAAACTATGGTCTATTTCATCTTCTGAAACAATTCCGTCTTTGATGGCCTCAACATAACCCTGAATAGACATGAGAGGTGTTTTAAGTTCATGAGAAGAATTTTGGAAGAACTGCTTTTGTCTCATATCTAAATTAATCATCTTGTCGGTGAGTAATTTAAAATTATCAGATAGTTCCTCTATCTCATCATTGGAATGATAAACTGTAACAGGGGTTTTATCAGACATGTAATGGTTCATCGAATCCTTTAAGAGCTTAATCGGTTTATAGATGTTGTGGCTAATATATAAACTGATTAAAACTGCAACAATTAATCCAATACCAAAGCTGATAATCATAGAAAGAATACCCATACGTCTAAAATTCTCTATTTCATTGTATCTTCTAATTAAGACAATAGAATCATAGGGTAAATCCTCATTTGTATTTTCATGACTATAATAAACATACTGTTCCTCATTGACAACTGCTGTTCGTTTTAATTGGTTCAATTTTTCTATGGTCCATCCACTACGAGGATTGGCTATTTGGTCATCTTTTAAAATGATAACACTTGTACCTAGAACATCACTTATTAACTCTATTTCTGTGAACATCTTTATACTAACATTCCTAAGAGATACATCTCTTTCTAAGTACTTATCAAAATTTGTCTCAATAGCTTCTACGGCTCTTTTAAGCTCAGCTCTTGATTGTCTCATAATAAATTGCTTTGACACGACTGAATATAAGACACCTGTTAGGGCAAAAGACAGTACCAATACAATCATAAAACTGATCATAATTCTTTTATTTATCGCTCTTTTACGCTTCAATTTTATATCCATACCCCCATACAGTTTCTATTGTTGTCTTAGATTCTAAGTCTTTTAGTTTCTTTCTAAGGCGTTTTACTAGATCATCTACAACTCTCATCTCACCTTCGAAATCATAACCCCAAACTTCATCTACGATTTGCTCTCTAGAGAGTGATTTGTTGACATTGTTAATTAAATAGGCCATTAACTCAAACTCCTTTTGAGTTGTCTTTAAAACATCATTGCCTACTTTTATGACACGACTATCAATATCTACAAGACAGTCTTTTACTTTAAGAGATTCTTTGACTTCCGATTTTTCTAGCCTTCTAAATATGTTTTTTATTCTTACAACTAATTCTCTTGGGCTAAAGGGTTTGTTAAGATAATCATCTCCACCTAATTCTAAACCAAGAATTCTATCAAACTCCTCATCTTTAGCTGATACAAATACAATAGGTACTTCTGAAAACTTTCTGATTTCTCTGCAGATATCCAATCCATTAGAATTAGGCATCATGATATCTAGAACAATCAAATCAGGATTCAAACGTCTCACTTCTTCAGGCAAATATTTGGCATCACCATAAGTTGTAACCTCATAATTTGAAGCCTTTAAATACTTTTCAATTAAATCTCTTATATTCTTTTCATCATCTACGACTAGTATATGTTTCATATAAACCCTTCTCTGTTATTGATAGTTACGTATAAATCATTATACCATGAATTACATGTCCCTAAGCAAGATACTTCATAGATGATACCTACAAAAAAATAGAATGGATTATTTGTTTTTATTCAAATAATCCAAACTCAGCAGTCATCAGCACGTTTAAAATTTTTATATTCACTTTTCTGTACGATTTTTTCTTCTATGGTCATACCTCCTGACAAAACTGTCCAATTGGTGGCCTTAAAAGTTTACCAATAATTGTTTCTTTTATTCGTGTTGCTTTGTTACACATTTTCAATTTAAACAATCTCATGGGTCTATAACCCATTAATACGTCCTGTGTTTCTGCTATCTATATTAAACCCTTAAGGGCAAATACAACACCTTAAAGAATTAATATCATTCCTTATATACCCATGCTTTTGGTTTCTAAACATATTGTGAAATTATTTTTTAGAAAATTCGATATTACTGTATACCATGGATGTTTCTATGAGTTTTCTGTGTTCTCCAGAAGTAATCATTTCCAACCCCTGAACAGCCATGCCGCGTCTTAGAACAACATGAAGTTTGTACATATCAGACTTATAAATTTTGAACTCATCTATCAAGTGTTTATTCAAAAAATCCTTCACTACCATATTTCTAATTTCCTGCACGGTAAATATATCAACTTCACCATTACTTAGAATATAGGGTTGAATTCTTCTCTCTAACTCACGATCTAAATCTCTAAGTTGATCAAAGTAAAACTGGATCTTATTGTTTTCTAAAACAACATAGATTATAATGGTCATTATAATAATTAATACAATTGACATATTATCACCTCCAAGACTATGTTAATATATATATACCAAGAATATACGATTTTAAACGGAAA
>Ga0070725_10002193_pt1 | contig 10382 bp, 10 predicted proteins | sample tdDd002_FD_69781 | JGI IMG/M metagenome (GOLD analysis project Ga0070725, IMG submission 69781) | Marine sediment microbial communities from the Atlantic coast under amendment with organic carbon and nitrate - tdDd00.2 | ecosystem: Environmental > Aquatic > Marine > Coastal > Sediment | place...
GCTAACATTATTAACTGATCGGATTCTTTATTTGATATACAACCGATAAGCACCGAAGTCATCAATAAAGTTAATACCCTTTTCTTTGTGCTCATTACACTTTTTCCTTGCAACTGAGAAGAAACGTACTAATTCTCTACCAGACATTTATAAATAAACGGTGAAGACATAGAGGATAAAAGAGCACTATAATTCAATTGAAACCGAACTTCTTGACCTACAGTCAGTAAAGAATCAGAGGTTTCGACAATAAGGTGATCACTAGTTGATGCGACAATAGTTACTCCTATCGGAGGCTTAAGCCCTGGGATGCTCACATCTTGACGCCCGATGGCTAGAATGGCTTGTGAAACATTACCCCGATCTAAGACTTTTTCCTGTTCATCAAAAGCATTCAAACATAAATCCCCCCATGGTAAGGATGGCTTTACCTTTGATTCGATAACTTCAGCGATCAGAGTAATAGCATCAGTGAATAGACCTGCAAGGTTTTGTTGATAGAGTGTTTCACAACCTAGATAAATCGCTTCTCCCAATCGAAGATGATTGATTCGAGTTTTCTTCTTATTACTAAGTGCCCAATTTAGGTTGGCAGAATTCCCTCCAGAGACAATATCTAATGTGATGCCAAATATTTTTTCCATTTTATCAGCAAGATCTGACAAGTTAGCCATTTTATCGTTATCAGGAGCCGCTCCATAACGACAGGTCAGATTCGTTCCTATACCTCTAAGTACAATGTTCGGTAAATGAATCATCTCACGAATAAAATCTTCGAGATCGTCTGGCATTACCCCTTCACGTAGATCACCTAGCTCTATCATGATCACGACACCATGTACGCTATCTGAGCGATTGGCGTCCTTTGACAGTTGCTTAATAACAGATAGCTCTGTGTTGAGGCTAATATCACAATGCTGAACCACCTTTGAGGTTTGGCTCAGCATTGGGGAACGAATCAGCATCATAGGTAACGTGATACCAGAATGTCTCATATATTCAATATTTTCTACCCGCGAATCCGCGATCATATTAGCACCCGCATTGATCAGTGTTTGCACTATTTCAAGGTGACCTAAGCAAACTTTAGTGACAGGAGTTACTGATATGCCTTTATTACCTAATCGGTGAAATAGCACACGAGCATTATGATGAATTTTATCACAATTGATTTCTAACCTAGGATTGCTCACTTTGAATTAATCATGAGTTGTTCTTCTAAGTGAGGGAATGCAGACAAAACCATTTGTAGAATATGTTCTCTGGGTTGAGATAAAACATCCGTTACTGGTATACAAAACTCAGTTGAATACTCTTGAATCTTAGATAGTATTTCGTCAGAAGACATTTCTTCGTGATTAAGAGTCAATCCAATAACGGGAGTATCAGCAAACATTTCAATAAGATCTATTTCTGAGGCAATAGAAGGCATCGACATTTGAGGGAAATCACTTCGACATAAACGGTTAGGTGCGTGCTGTAAGATCACGCCTGTTGGACAGCTTCCACGCAATATAAAAGCACTCGTTGAGAAAGCGGGATGACTTAATGCACCTTGCCCTTCAATAATGATTAGATCTGGCTTCTCTGATTCATACGCTTTTACAATAATAGCCTCTAGTTCACCTGCACAGAATTGAGAGGGGACAGCATCTAAAGCTACGCCGTATGGGGCACCTTGGATGATACCTGTTTGTCCTGTCGCGATCATGACCACATTAAGACCATGATCATACAGAGTATTGGTAAGCATAGTGGCTGTTGTGCGCTTTCCGATTGCACAGTCGGTTCCCATAATGGCAATGCGTGGACACTTCACATCGTGTATTTTGCCACTAAATGCTTGTAAATCTTTTTTATCTTTAGGGCGACGAACATCTAAAATATCAACATTATTAACTTTACTCGCTGCTACCAATTGAGGGTCGTCGTTGAAAAATTCGTGCAGTCCGTTTACGATATTCATCTTTAGCGCCATTGCTTCGAGAATAATATTTTTTTCAGATTCAGATAACATCCCACTGGATGGCGCAAGACCAAAAATGAAATAATCAGGCGTCTCATCCGCTATAGCAAAAGCCTCTCCTAAATTCGAAACTATAGGGATTTCATTGACCTCGCCGCCAAGTACGACACCGGAGTCTAGACCTGCTTGTTGACTATCAATGACGGAAAGTACTCGATAATTCTGTGAATGCCTAACAAGTCCATTGGCAGTTTTACCATCAACTTTTCCAAAGTTAGCTTCGCAATAAATGATAGCCGTTGGTTTGCTCTGGTTGACAGTTGAAATGTGAGTGTTTTCCATCTCATTATTGCCGAAGAAAGGATCTATTTTAACTACATTTTGAGTTTGTTTTGACACAATAATACCTAAAGATAATGTTTAGGCTTAGAGGGGCGACGAGAGCGTGCCGAGATGCCATATCGGAAGTTAACCAGAAGTCCCTACTAAGCGGTAGGGAGAACGAAGACAGTAACACAGTTAGCAAGTTATTGTAGGTGTTTTTTCAAAGTTTGATGGTGTGCTTCCTCATAAAACCAGCTTAAACACTAATCTAATTTCTATCAGGCAATTGGTTCAAATAAATAACCATTTTATTTACAAAGAGAAATATAACATAACACTATGCCACACAATTTTTAGAACGAGAATTTATATGGCAGAACTATGTTATACCACACTTTTCAATTATCACTTTCGACAACACTTTCTCAATAAGTAACACCTCCAGCGCTGTTCATAGCGGTGATGATGTATTGTTTGAGGATACTATTTTCCACATCACCACGATTTCAGTCATTACATTGATATAAGCAACACCCTGTTATACGTAATCAGTCTGACATGTAGCGAGCTGCTTGTCTCAATACAGGACTATAATAGTCCTATATAGAGTGAGACTTTGCTTATGTTACGTGTTAGCAAATTGACTGACTATGGCTCCGTGCTGATGAGCTATATGGCCCGCCACCCTGACCAAATCTTCAGTACTGCTACTCTGGCCCGTGCTATCTACTTACCACCGACCACGGTGAGCAAATTACTGAAGATTCTGCATAGCAATGGCTTGGTACTTTCCACTCGCGGGAAAAACGGCGGGTATCGGCTTGCCTACCCAGCGCAACAGATCACCCTAGCCCAAATAGTCAGTGCACTGGAAGGGACTGTAGCCGTAACAGAATGCTCGGTAAAAAAGAATTTGTGTCATATTGAGAAACACTGTGAGATCCGAGATCACTGGCTGGGCATCAATCAAGTGATTTATGACAGCCTGGCCCAAGTCACTTTGCAAGACATGCTGTCACGAGAGGTGAAACCAGAACCACTGACGCTGACAAAATAACAAGTCGAGAGATTCATAGTTAATAGGTTCATAGTTAATAGATACATAAAGGTGAAAAAGGAGGGGTCGTAATGGCAACTCGAACACAGGATTTAGACCATTTCGTTAATGATGAATATCCACACGGGTTTGTCACAGAACTTGATGAAGATCGCCTCGAACCGGGATTAAATGAAGCGGTGATACGCAGTATATCAAAAAAGAAAGATGAGCCGGCCTTTATGCTTGAGTGGCGCTTGCATGCCTACCGACATTGGCTGACCTTGACAGTCCCTACCTGGTCTAAATTGTATTACCCGCCCATCGACTATGATGCCATGATTTACTATGCAGCCCCAAAATCATCAGCCAGCAGCCCGCAAAGCCTAGAAGACATCGACCCAAAGTTATTGCAAACCTATGAAAAACTTGGTATTCCTCTCCATGAGCAAGCACTGCTTGCTGGCGTTAACGTGGCTGTCGATGCGGTTTTTGACAGCATTTCGGTTGCGACTACCTTCAAACAAAAACTTGCCGATGTCGGTATTATTTTCTGCTCCTTTTCTGAAGCGGTACACAATCACCCCGGTCTTATCCAGAAGTACTTAGGCACTGTGGTACCCTACACCGATAACTTCTATGCAGCCTTAAATGCAGCAGTTTTCAGCGATGGATCTTTTTGCTATATCCCGAAAGGCGTACGTTGCCCAATGGAGCTATCGACCTATTTTCGTATCAATGCCGCCAACACCGGACAGTTTGAACGTACTCTGATCATCGCCGAGGATGACAGCTATGTCAGCTACCTGGAAGGCTGTACGGCACCGATGCGCGACGAACACCAGCTTCATGCCGCAGTGGTAGAACTGATTGCCCTGAACAGAGCCGAGATAAAATATTCCACCGTGCAAAACTGGTACCCGGGCGACAAGGAAGGAAAAGGCGGGATCTATAACTTCGTGACCAAGCGCGGTCTGTGCCGCGGCCAATATGCCAAAATATCGTGGACCCAGGTAGAAACGGGATCCGCCATTACCTGGAAATACCCCAGTGTAATCCTGCAGGGTGACCATTCTTGCGGCGAATTCTACTCCGTGGCATTAACCAATAATTACCAGCAAGCCGATACCGGTACCAAGATGACCCATCTTGGCAAAAACACGTCCAGTACGATTATTTCCAAAGGTATTTCTGCCGGACACGGCTCCAATGCTTACCGAGGGCTAGTGCATGTTAGCCAGAAAGCCGTCAATGCACGGAACTACAGCCAATGCGACTCCCTACTGCTGGGCGATAAGTGCAGTGCTCATACTTTCCCCTACATCGAAGTCAAGCACCCTTCTGCCAACGTGGAGCACGAGGCCACAACGTCAAAAATAAGCGATGAGCAGCTGTTTTACTGCCTCCAACGCGGGATCGCCCCGGAGGCCGCAGTGTCTATGATCATCAATGGCTTTTGTAAGGACGTATTTCGCAAGCTGCCGATGGAGTTTGCAGTAGAAGCACAGGCCCTGATGGAAGTCAGCCTAGAAGACTGCGTCGGCTAAAGGTTGCGTCTGTTAACAGTTATCAAGCGTGGAGAAACGACAGCATGTTGATAATTAATGATTTACACGTCAGCGTTGACGGAAAAGCCATTCTCAAAGGCCTAAACATAACGGTAAACCCAGGAGAGGTACATGCCATTATGGGGCCGAACGGTTCAGGCAAAAGCACACTGGCAAATACCTTGGCCGGACACGAAAACTACTCCGTAACAGCAGGCAAAATGGTGTATGACGGTCAGGACTTAATGACACTGACGACCGAACAACGTGCCTGTGAAGGATTATTTATCGCATTTCAATATCCTACCGAGATCCCGGGAGTGAGCAATATTCAGTTCCTCAAAACAGCGCTTAATAGCAAGCGTAAATACCACCAGCTTGACGAACTTGATGCCGTAGATTTTTTACAACAGGTTAAAGCCAAGGTAGCCCAAGTAGGCATGGAAGAGAGCCTACTCTATCGCGCGGTTAATGAAGGGTTTTCCGGTGGCGAAAAAAAACACAATGAGATTTTGCAAATGCTGGTCTTAGAACCCCGACTAGCCGTTCTTGATGAGACCGATTCAGGGCTGGATATCGATGCCCTGAAAACTATCGCCGAGGGAGTCAATGCCTTTCGAGATAACAAACGGGCAATCATTTTGGTTACCCACTACCAGCGGCTGCTGAACTTTATTGAACCAGACTTTGTTCATGTGCTGATGGACGGCAAAATTGTCCGCTCGGCTGGGCCGGAATTAGCGCTCGAACTGGAAGAGAAAGGCTACGGAGAATGGGTAGCCTAAAGCGATATAGGTGGAGGCGACAATGAACGCCAGCGAACGTTTCTGTAATGCTTATACCCAAAACAGAGGACGCACTTTCGGACTCCCCGATACCGCCCAACAGTTAGGTTGGCTAAGGCAGCTAAAAGATCATGCCTTGGAGAGCTTTTCCGCCCAAGGAGTGCCCGGCCCCCGTGTCGAAAATTGGAAATACACCCGACTCGGCCATATTGAGCAGCTTGACTATAACTGCACCGAACAACATTCTCATTCTACCCCAGAGATTCAAGCGGCCGATCTTCCTATCTGCCCCGACAGCTACCAACTCGTATTCATCGACGGTAACTATACGCCTGCGCTTTCAAGCGACGGTAGCTTACCAGACGGACTTATCTTATGCAGCCTTGCCCAAGGCCTGATCCAATACCCTAGCCTACTGTCTTCAACACTCGGCACAATAACCGAATATAAAGGCCACCCCTTTGCGGCGCTTAACGGCATGTATATGGCTGATGGTGTTTTCTTGAGGGTAGCAAAAGGAACCAAGATCCAAGCGCCGATTCACTGTCTGTTTTATAGCACAGTGGCCGACAAGGCAATTATGAATTCCCCCCGCCTGCTGTTAGTAATCGAAGAACACGCAGAGGTTACAGTGATTGAGCATTACTTGGGATGCAACAGTACAGTCCGACAGCTTGAGCATCAGGGCGACAGCCCTCACTTGACGAACTCGCTGACCGAAATTGCCCTCGGGCGCCAAGCAAGGATGCAACACTACAAGCTGCAGTCAGAGCCAATGACTACCAGCCATATTGCCGGATTGCATGTCGAGCAGCAACGCGACAGCGTATTTTGCAGCCATAACTTGTCGCTCGGCGCTAGCCTGACAAGAAATGACATTTGTATAAAACTGGCTGACGAGGGTGCCGAGTGCCACCTATACGGAGCATACTGCATCGGCGGCAAGCAACACGTCGACTCTCATACTCAAATTGATCATTTAAAGCCAAGTTGTCGTAGCCTAGAACAATACAAAGGGGTGATACAGGATCGTGCACGGGCAGTGTTTAACGGAATGGTCGTCGTACACGCCGATGCCCAGCACAGCGATGCTCAGCTTATCAATAAAAACCTACTGCTTTCGTCAAAAGCCGAAGTGGATACTAAGCCCGAGCTGCAAATTTATGCCGATGATGTGAAATGCAGCCACGGTGCAACAGTGGGCCAACTCGACCCAACTGCACTGTTTTATCTGCAATCACGAGGGATCACTTCCGAAGATGCTCAGGCACTTCTGATCACCGCCTTTATCGACGAAATTCTGCTATCGATTGAACAACCAGCGGTTCGACACTTTCTCCAGCCCTCTATTCAGGCTCAGCTTCATCGCTTGATTAGCTGCACACCAAGCTCGCAGGGTAAGGAGTAGAGAGCATGACCATCAGCCGCTCACTGCCGAATCGCGATCAGCTATCCTCGTCAGCATCGACCTCAATCGAACAATTTGACTGGCATGCGGTTCGAAATGACTTCCCGCTGCTCAAGCAATTGGTATACGGCAAACCTCTGGCCTACCTAGATAATGCAGCAACGTCACAAAAGCCCAATGTGGTGTTCGAAGCTATCGAGCACTATTACCGCCATGATAATGCCAATGTCCATCGCGGAATATATGCCCTTAGTGAAAGGGCCACCCAAGCCTACGAAGCAAGTCGGGACAAAGTACAATACTTTTTGAACGCCGCTAGTCGTGAAGAGATAGTTTTTGTTCGCGGTACCACTGAAGCAATCAACCTGGTGGCGCAGAGCTACGCCCGCCCCCGGCTAACGGCTGATGATGAGATCTTGATAAGTGCCATGGAGCACCATTCGAATATTGTGCCCTGGCAAATCGTCTGCAAACAAACCGGAGCCAAATTAAAAGTGGTTCCCATTACTGATTCAGGGGAAATTAACCTTGATGACTATCAACAACTATTAAGCAGCCGAACTCGATTAGTTGCCATTACCCATATGTCTAACGCTCTCGGTAGTATCCCGCCAGTACAAGAGATGATTACCCTGGCCCACGCACAAGGTATTCCAGTATTGCTGGACGGCGCTCAAGCCATTCCCCACCTCAAAGTGAACGTACAGGCATTAGATTGTGACTTCTACGCTTTTTCTGGTCACAAAATCTACGGCCCGACAGGCATCGGGGTGTTATACGGCAAACAAGTGATTCTGAACGCAATGCCTCCCTATCAAGGAGGCGGTGACATGATCAGTCAAGTTAGTTTTGACAAAACCCTGTACAACGATTTGCCCTATAAGTTTGAAGCCGGTACTCCCAATATTGCCGGCGCAATAGGGCTAGGTGCAGCACTCGACTATGTTAGCTCCCTTGGCCTAGACAATATTGCCCGGCGCGAGCAGCAGTTACTAGAATATGCCACCCAAAGGCTGCTATCAATAAAAGGGTTGCGCATTATCGGCACTGCAAAACACAAAGCCAGTATTATCTCTTTTGTACTCAACACTGCCCATCCCCATGACATCAGCTCCATTTTAGATCGCGAAGGCATAGCCATTCGTGCCGGACACCACTGCGCCATGCCGCTGATGGACCGTTTCAAGATCCCAGCGACAGCCAGAGCCTCCCTCGCCTTCTACAACAGCAACGATGATATCGATCGCCTGCTACTGGGCATGAAAGAGGTGGACGCTATTTTTGGGTAATGTTTTAGTGGATGGTAAATATGAACGAAGAACTACGCGAGCTATACCAAGAATTGATCATCGACCATGGCCGTCACCCGAGAAACTTTCAAATACTCGGCAATCACACTCATTGTCAAAAAGGGTATAACCCTTTATGCGGCGACCAGCTTACACTTTATCTCAGGATCGAAAATGACAAAGTGGTAGACGCCAGCTTTGAAGGTACAGGGTGTGCTATTTCCGTGGCTTCCGCCTCTCTGATGACAGAGCAGATCAAAGGAAAAACCCTTGCCCAAGCTGAGAAACTTTTCCATGATTTTCATTCTTTTATTACTGACCCTGAGCCATCGACCACTCTGCAAGACTGTCTAGGTAAACTGACAGTACTGGGAGGCGTTAGGGAGTTTCCTGGCCGAATAAAATGCGCCACCTTAGCTTGGCATACTTTAAAAGCTGGATTAGCGCCCAGCAACCACGCCAAAGCCGTATCTACTGAATAATGGGAAGTACTGAATAACAGGAAACTTCGATATGAAGCAAGGAGTTGAAAAGGTAGCAGTATTACGTGATTGTGCAGCTATCGCTGTTCCCTCTGGCCTATCAGTAACATTGGCTAAGGATAGTGAAGTGCTGGTCACTCAAGCTCTGGGCGACACATTTACGGTTAATGACCACGGACAATTGCTACGTATCGCTGGCATTGATGCCGATGCACTGGGTAAACAACAGTCTCAAGCAGCCCAGCCCGGAGCAAAGAGTAACATGCATAGTGGCACTACTATCGAACAGGTTAGAGAGCAACTAAAAACCTGCTATGACCCTGAAATACCCGTCAATATTGTAGATTTAGGACTGATCTACCACTTAAGTTGCGACACATTGCTTGATGGCCGCCAGATGATCCGAATCACCATGACACTGACTGCTGCGGGATGTGGCATGGGAGCTGTGCTCGCCGAAGATATACAGCAAAAGGTACTTGCCGTCCCCGACGTCGATCTTGTTGATGTAAAAGTGGTTTATGATCCACCCTGGAGCAGGGAAATGATATCAGATACAGCCAAACTTCAGCTGGGAATGCTTTAGGCCATGGCGAGTTGGATTGATGTAATGTCCACCAAAGATCTTCCGGAGGGCCAGCATACGCTGATCGAGCTAGAGGATATCGAGCTTCTCCTTGTTAATATCGACAACCAGTTCTACGCAGTGGAAAATGCCTGTAGCCATGACGGTGGTGATCTCAGCGAAGGGGAAATTGACGGCAGTGAAATAACCTGCCCCCGTCACGGTGCCCGCTTTTGCCTAAAAACCGGGGAAGTGCTTTGCGCACCAGCCTTTGAAAATATAGACACTTATCCGGTAAGAATTGTCGATAACAGGATTCAGATTGCTTTGGATACTAACTTAGGCTGACACACTATAACCGCAATCATTAATAAATCGACCGTGATTTAATCCATAATACGTTATTCGTTCTTAACACCGAAATTAACAATCTTCCGTCTTGGAGAAATGATAACCCAAGTTGATCACATCCATTACGCAACAATATGCCTGCAACCATCTATTATTTCACTTTTCCTTACATCACCTTTAATTTAGATCGTTTAAACAGTCAAAAATACAAGCCCATAAATTCGGAAAACAACGAATATTTCATTCACACCAAACAAGTTAAACAGGGGAATAACCAATTCACACAGTATGCCACCATGTTAAAACGCCTAAGATTAAAGATAAATATCAACAATATCAACAAGATAAACCAATGCTGCAGCAATATCCGTTAGGCTCACCTTATATAACAGCAGAACAAATAAAGCACACCGCACTCTATAATCATTTATTCAAAATCTTGGAATATATTTTCAACAGAAGTCCTACTCCCCTTTTAACACTCAATTAGTGTAAAGACTCCATTACAGTTTAAACTATAAATTTTCCCTATACGGTATGACATCCTTTTTTGCAGTGATATTATCTGCACCGATTTTTACTTAATCATTTTAAAAGTGAAGCTCTTCCATTGTGAGCGTTGTGGCTCA
>Ga0070725_10002195_pt1 | contig 10377 bp, 9 predicted proteins | sample tdDd002_FD_69781 | JGI IMG/M metagenome (GOLD analysis project Ga0070725, IMG submission 69781) | Marine sediment microbial communities from the Atlantic coast under amendment with organic carbon and nitrate - tdDd00.2 | ecosystem: Environmental > Aquatic > Marine > Coastal > Sediment | place...
CTATGAACATGGCATTAACAGTCATGGCCGTCGCCAGAGGCGCGGCCAACAAAGTGGTTTCACCGTTCGAGTTGCGAAGCTCTTGATATGCCGACGTCGATTTGAACTTGGACAGAGCTGAAAAATTCCAGATCAACATTTTCACGTTCAGAAAGGCGAAAACTGCGATCCCAAGGACTGCGGTCGTGATGGCGATCTGTAGGGTGATGCTTCCTGTCTGAAAGGCGGCTGTCAGGTCCTCGAAAATCGGGACGGGGCGGCCGGTGTGCGGGACCCAGAACATCAGGTACATAAAGAATGTAACGGACAGACCCCCGGCCCCGAGAGAGGCGAGAAAGTAAAGTGGCGAATAGGAATCCGCAGGGCGTTTGAAAGATGACGTCATTTTACACATCCAAATATTCTGTAATTGGAATTCAATATAATATGCAAATAATAGAATATAATAGAGCAGGTTGTCGCAGGGCGGAGTTTCAGCACTGATCGCGCTGTCGTCAGCCTGCTCCCTCTCCTAACCCCTTGCGTGTGACTGCCGGCTTTGGCATTCCCAATGTGAAACAGAACAGGATGAAGCGGATGGACTACAGCAGAATGGGCGGCGGTAAATCCGGCTCGAACAAACCTCGCCACAAAGAACGCGGCACGGACAAGGCACCCTTCGCCAAAAAGCCGGTTAAAACCGAGCTGTTGGAGCGGATGAAGAAAGCCGCCGAGAAAAAGACCTAGGCGATCCGCTTCGCCATGAACAGGCTGGCGGGATGGTCTTCGTAGGGGCCGAATTTTTCACGCTTCACATATCCGCGTGCGGAATAGAGAGAAACGGCCGCGGCCAACTTGTCGCCGGTTTCCAACAGGATCTCGGGCAGGCCCATCCGTGCGGCGCAAGTTTCAAGCGCATCCATCAGTGCTTTGGCTGTTCCGGTCCCTCGGGCTGCGGGGGAAACGAACAGGCGCTTGACCTCGCCATAGGTGCCGCAATTCACCAACGCGACGCAGCCTACGGCGTCAGATCCATTGTTGGCCACCAGAAAGGTGATCTCTGGGGCGTCCAATTCATCCGCCGAAAAGGTAAAGCATTCGTCGCTGGAATAGACCGAGCGCAGGGCCTGTTCCGAGCCGTCAATCAGGGCGCGGCTGGAAACCGACAGGGGGCTTTCTGTGGTGATGGTCAAGGGCATGAACAGATCCATTGGCTGTGCCGAAGCCCTGATTGTTCCATGCGGCAGGTCCAAGGGCAAGACACGTGAACCGGCGAATTTTCGCAATATCTTGTGGATAACTTGGTGCGTTTCCCCATATCCGGGGGCTTGGCGTTGACTCGGAGGGCTTTGGCAGCTCAGGATCAAGGTTAGCTTGGAATCACGGGATCAATTCGCGCGTGTACTTCACTAAACTCAGACTGACTGGCTTCAAAAGCTTCGTGGACCCCACGGACCTTCTGATCAAGGAGGGACTTACGGGTGTCGTGGGGCCGAATGGATGTGGCAAGTCGAACCTGCTGGAAGCCCTGCGCTGGGTGATGGGTGAAACCCGCCCCAAAGCGATGCGCGGTGGCGGCATGGAAGACGTGATTTTCGCCGGCGCGGCCTCGCGCCCTGCGCGCAACTTTGCCGAAGTCGGGCTGGTTATCGACAATTCGGAACGTCTTGCGCCGGCAGGTTTCAATGATGACGACCAGCTGGAAATCATCCGTCGGATCACACGTGATGTTGGCAGCGCCTACAAGGTCAACACCAAGGACGTCCGGGCGCGCGACGTACAGATGCTGTTCGCGGATGCCTCGACCGGGTCACATTCGCCTGCATTGGTGCGTCAGGGGCAGATTTCCGAACTGATTAACGCAAAACCTAAGAACCGGCGGCGTGTTCTGGAAGAGGCCGCAGGGATCTCGGGGCTGTATCAACGCCGCCACGAGGCTGAGCTGAAGCTAAAGGGCGCCGAACAGAATTTGGCGCGGGTGGACGATGTTGTTGAGCAATTGGCGCATCAGTTGGGGCAACTGGAACGTCAGGCCCGACAAGCGGCCAGGTATCGCGCGATCGGTGAAGAATTGCGTCGCGCCGAAGGGTTGCTGCTGTACCGCCGCTGGCGCGAAGCAGACGAAGCCCGACTGGTGACAGAGAGTGAGCTGCGCGAACGCACGACAGTCGCGGCCCAGGCCGAAGCCGCAGCCCGTCAAGCCGCCAAGGCGCGGGTTGAAAAAGAAGACGCTCTTCCGGCGCTGCGCGAGGAAGAGGCTATCGCGGCGGCTGTGCTTCAGCGGTTGCAGGTGCAACGTGATACGCTGTCCGATCAGGAAACGCGGGCCATTCAGACGATCGAGACTTTGCGCAACCGGATCATCCAACTGGCCCGCGATATCGAACGCGAGGCCGGGTTGAATCGCGATGCGATCGAGATGATCGAGCGGCTGGAATGGGAAACACGCGAGCTGCAAAAAGCTGGCGAAGGCCAGGCTGAAAAGCTGGAGATGGCCGCCGAGGCATCTCGCGAGGCCGCAAGTGTGTTGCAGGACCGCGAGGCGGCCCTGTCAGAGCGGACAGAGGATGTGGCACGCCTGGCTGCGCGGCACCAATCGGTGAACCGGATGCTGGACGACAGCCTCAAGATGCTGGCGCGCGCCGAGGGCGAAGCGGCCAAGGCGAACGAGGCGGTAGATGCCGCACGCATGACTCTGGAAAATGCCGCTATTGAATTCGAGGCAGCAGAAGAGCAAGAGGCGATTTCGGTTGATACCGCAGCGCAGGCCGAAGAGACCCTGATCGAGGCCGAAGCCGCACGGGCCGAAACGCAGGCGCGCGAGGCAGATGTCCGCGCCGAACGCTCGGAGGCTGAAGGCGAGCTGAACGCCTTGCGGGCCGAAGTGACAGCCTTGGCCAAACTGTTGCAGCGCGATACGGCCGAGGGCGGTCAGATTATGGATCGGCTTCAGGTCGAGCAGGGGTTCGAGAAGGCGCTGGGCGCCGCCCTGGCGGACGATTTGCGCGCCCCCGAGGTCGAGGAAGACGGCCCATCAGGCTGGACGGAACTGCCCCAATATGATGACGCGCAGCCCTTGCCGGGTGGGGTGACGGCCTTGTCGCAACATGTGTCGGTGCCGGATGTTCTGGGACGGCGGATGGCGCAGATCGGTCTGATCGAGGCCGAGGATGCGATCAGGTTGCAGCCACTTTTGAAACCCGGTCAACGGCTGGTGAGCGTTGAGGGCGACCTATGGCGCTGGGATGGGTATCGGGCCTGGGCCGAGGATGCGCCCTCGGCTGCGGCGCTGCGGTTGCAGCAACTGAACCGGCTTGAAGAGTTGAAACAGCAGATGGAGCGGGCCACGTCTCGTGCGGATGCGGCGCGTCAGGCGCATGACACGCTGAACGAACGCTTGGTTGATTTGACCCATGCAGATCAGGCCGCCCGCCAGGCGCGCCGGGATGCGGACCGTTTGGTGAACGAAGCGAACCGAAAGCTGAGCCGCGCCGAAGCAGATCGTAACCTGGCCCAGTCCAAGTTGGAGTCTTTGGGGCTGGCAGTTACGCGCCACGAAGAGGATGCGATGACCGCTCGGGCGCAGGTTTCCGAGGCAGAACAGGCCGTTGCCGATCTGGACGATTTGGAGGAGGCGCGCTCCTCGGTTGAAGATGTGAAAATGACGGTCGAGGCCGCCCGGATCACAATGATGTCGCGGCGTTCGGGGCATGATGAATTGCGCCGAGAAGGCGAGGCACGGACCCGTCGGGCACAGGAAGTGACCAAGGAACTGAGCGGTTGGCGGCACCGGCTGGACACGGCCTCGACCCGGAGCGCAGAGCTGGAAGAGCGCAAGGCCGCCTCAGAAGACGAACTGATGGAGGCGAGCGCTGCCCCCGAAGAGATCGCGATCAAGCGCGAGGAATTGGGGGAGGCGATCGACGCGGCCGAGGGCCGTCGCCGGAAAGCCGCCGATGCGCTGGCCGAAGCGGAGGCCCTGGCGCGTAGCGCCGAGCAAGCCGAGAGAGATGCAGAACGCACAGCCAGTGAGGCGCGCGAGGCGCGTGCCCGATCTGAGGCGCGGGCAGATGCGGCCCGCGAGACAGTTTCCTATGCGACCGAACGGATCGCAGAAGAGCAGGAAACCACACCGCAGAAGCTGTTGGAGACCTTGGATGCTGACCCGGAAACCATGCCCGCTTCGGCGGAGATTGAAGCGGATGTGAACCGTCTGAAGCGCCAAAGGGATGCGCTGGGTGCCGTGAACTTGCGCGCAGAGGAAGATGCCAAGGAAGTTCGCGAGGAGCACGGGACGCTGGTATCCGAAAAGGCTGACTTGGAAGAAGCGATCAAAGCGCTTCGGTCCGGGATTTCCAGTTTGAACCGGGAGGGGCGCGAGCGGCTCTTGACTGCATTTGAGCAGGTGAACGAAAACTTTGGCACGCTGTTCCGGCATCTGTTCGGAGGCGGGGAGGCGAACCTGGTATTGGTCGAGTCCGATGATCCGCTAGAGGCGGGATTGGAGATCATGTGTCAGCCCCCGGGTAAGAAACTGTCGACGCTGTCGCTGTTGTCTGGGGGAGAGCAGACGCTGACTGCGCTGGCGCTGATCTTTGCAGTTTTCCTTGCGAACCCTGCCCCGATTTGTGTGCTGGATGAGGTGGATGCGCCGCTGGATGACGCCAACGTGACCCGGTTCTGTGACATGTTAGACGAGATGTGTCGTCGGACGGATACGCGGTTCCTGATCATCACGCACCATGCTGTGACAATGGCGCGGATGGATCGGCTGTTTGGCGTGACAATGCAGGAGCAGGGGGTCAGCCAGTTGGTGTCCGTTGATCTGAAGAAAGCCGAGCAGTTGGTGGCGTGACGGACGTGCGCCGCTCGTCGCCGCGCAGGGCGGCAACATCGCCCCGCCCACCGTCCCGAGGCTCAGAGCTTGGTGAGTTCATCCTGCATTGTGAGTGTGCCGCCCTGTACAATGCTGCATAGCAGCCCGCGCAGGCGGAGATGGACGTTTTCCCGATCTGTGATCCAGTCTTTGGCTGGTGTGCCGTATCGGGCCTTCCATTTGACGCAGGCGTCGTTGAACACGTCCGAGACTTCGAGGACGGCGGTGCCAGCCTGAAGGCGGCTGCCCACGGGCAAATTGCTGTAAGAGCAATCGAGATCCGCCACAATTGGATCGCCGGGATGGGGCTGGTTTTCGCGGTCGAGCCAAACGGCATTCATGACGCGTGTGGGCAGGATAGAGATCTGAATTCGCGGGTCAGGGCTTCCGTCGGGGCGACGAATCCATGGGGCGGTAGTCCAGCGCTCACCGGGGATGCCTTGATCCACTGTCAGGGTCAGTTCCTGCACGACTTCTCGTTCGCCAAAACCGGGTCGCAGGCAGAGCATTTCGATAGGCGCGTTGTCCTTTGGTGCGGCCAGAATGTGCCCCATCTGGGCGCGGAGCTGTGCGGTTGTGGGGTGCATCATAGCTTCCCTAGCAGAGTGGTTGTTGGCCAGGCGTCGGCGGGCAGGCCGAGGCGTGTTTGCTCGGCCTGAACGGCCTTGCGGGTGCCTGCACCAAGGATGCCGTCGATTTTACCGACGTCATGACCGCGCGCCTGAAGCTTTTTCTGAAGCTGTTTCATTTGCGACCCTGACAGCGGAGGTGTGGGGTTTCCGGGTTTGAAAACGGGCGCACCCATGAGCCGGTTGGCAAAATATCCCGCGGTGAGAACATATGTAAAGCTTTGATTCCATTCGAAATAGACATGGAAATTAGGGTAGGCAACGAAAGCCGGACCCTTGTGGCCTTGGGGCAGGATCACGCTGGCGGGAAGGTTTGCGGCCCATTTCCCCGACCGGGGGCGAACGCCCATAGATTCCCATCTGGCGATGGGCAAAGCTGTGTGGCTACCGGTTTTTGACCAATCCATTTTGGCGGGCACAGTGATTTCCTGCAACCAGGGCTGACCTGCGCTCCACCCCAAGTGTTTCAGCATTTTGCCGCCGGACATCAACGCGTCGGGCGCCGAAGTTTTCAGGTTTACATGGCCGTCGTCATCCCCATCGACGCCGTTTTCCAAGATGTCTTTGGGAAGCATTTGTACCATGCCGATTTCGCCTGCCCAGGCACCAGTGGTGCGTGCCGGGTCGAAATCACCATGCTGATAGAGCTCAAGCGCAGCAAAGACCTGTGGACGGAACAGATGCGGGCGACGGCAATCATGCGCTAGCGTGACCAGCGCGTTCAGCGTGTTGAAGTCCCCCTGGAAGGCGCCATAGTCTGTCTCGAAGGCCCAAAAGGCCAGCAAGACGCCGCGGCTGACGCCATAATCTTGGGCGACCCGGTCAAAAATCGCGCTATATTTGCGGGCGTTGGATTGGCCTCGTTTGACACGATCCTGCGAAATCAAACGGCGGGCGAACGTCGTGAAATCCAACTGAAATACGCCTTGGGCACGGTCAGCCTTGAGCACTTTGCCGTCCTTTTTGACCCCCGCGAAAAAGCGTTTGACGGTTTTGGGGGCGTGACCTTTTGCAATTGCCTCGGCTCGCAAGCCGTCGACGAAGCCTGAAAAGCTACCGCCGCATTGCGGCGCGGCCAGCGCTGTTGTCGCCGAGAAAAGAAAGGCAGAGAGAGCAATGGGAAAACGCATGAAATCCTCGGAGGTTTGAAATCTTTGGGTAAACCTAGCAGGATTGACCTTGGGACCGAAAGTCAGAAAAACCCGACGACCAATGCGATTACCAGCGCCAAACCCCATGCGCGCCAAAGGGCGGTTGTGGCCGCGTCGATCTGGTCGGGGCCAGGCGTGCGATTGCCAGAGCCATGCACCCAAGGAAAGGACTGCATCTGGCCACCATAGGCGCGGGGGCCTGAAAGGGCGGTATTCAGGGCACGGGCCATTGCGGCTTCGGGCCAGCCGGCATTGGGGGACCGATGTTGCCGCGCCTCGGATCGGATGCTGGGCCATGCGTACAGAACGTGATGCGGGACGGCAATCAGCACAGCAGTCAGCCGCGCGGGGATCAGGTTCAGCAGGTCATCGAACCGGGCTGCGGCCCAGCCGAATTCGCCGTGTCGGGGGGTGCGGTGGCCGATCATGCTGTCGGCGGTATTGGTGATCTTATACAATAGAAGTCCCGGCAGCCCCCCCACCAGAAACCAGAAGGCCGGGGCGATCACCCCGTCCGAGAGGTTCTCGGCAGCGGATTCGATTGCGGCGCGGGTGACGGCGGGGCTGTCCATTTGGGCGGTGTCTCGTCCTACGATCATCGCGACAGCGCGGCGTCCGTCCCCCACGCTAATGCGCAGGGCGTTTCCGACAGCCTGAACGTGCTGGACAAGGGATCTTTGCGCCAACAAGACGGCGGCAATCAGGATTTCTGCGATCGGTCCCAGAAAGGACAGCACCCAGCCCAGTCCCATCGCGCCGATTACCAGCGTAATCATAGTAAGCAGGCCTTTGAGCAGGCGGAAATTTCCGGTGTTATAGCGATTGTCGCACCACGCAATCGCGCGGCCCATCAATACGGCTGGATGAGGAGCCCGATCCCACAGCCATTTTGGCTCGCCCATGGCGGCGTCCAGCAGCATAGCCAGGAAAAGCGTCATAGAGCGGCCTCCAGTCGCGACCAGTGTTCCGGCGCGGGCAGGCCCAGCCTTAGAAAGCGGTCCGAATACGGGAAAGTGCGGGTCCAGATTTGATTGCGGGCCAGGCGGTCTTGCCATGCGGCAGCGTCATCGACCTCGTACAGTCGAAACAACGACGTCCCACCATAGAGTGTGGCCCCGGTTTTGGTCATCAGCGCATCCAGCCGGTCGCTTGCTGATTGCAGGCGTGTGCGGGTGATTGCGGCCCAATCTGTGTCCTCCAGCGCGCGGGCGCCGATTTCAAGCGCCGGTCCCGAGACAGCCCAAGGCCCCAGCATATCCACCAAGCTGGTGTCGGGAAACAACGTCTCGCGCCGCCCGATAGCAAAGCCCAGACGCAGCCCCGCCAACCCCCAGAACTTGCCAAAGCTTTTGAGGACAATCACGCCGGGATCAGCCGCACGTGCGATATGGCTGGCGCTGGGCATGACATCGCAGAAACTCTCGTCCACGACGGTCAGGGGGCGTCCGCCAATCACCTTTGTCGGCCACAGGTGCCCGTCGGGATTATTGGGGTGGACGTAGATATGGGTGGTATTCGCCGGGTCCTGTTGATCCCCCAGCTTGTGATGTGCGCGAAAGGCCGCAGCATGTTCGTTATATGTAGGGCTGGGGATATAGGCCCCTGGCGCCGTGGCCAGTGCTGGCATCCGGGCTATCAGAGCGGATGCGCCTGGGGCGGCGATGATCTCGGCCTGATCGGGGACGTTCCAGAATTTGCGTGCAGCAGTCAGCAGACGTTCCATGGCCCCGGCATCAGGAAGGGCGGCCCAAGCGTTTAGCGGGATCTCTCCCAAAGGATAGGGTACCGGGTTAATCCCGGTGGACAGATCGACCCATGCGTCGCGTGTGCCACCATATTGGGCTGCTGCGGCGTCGATACCACCGCCATGGTCTCTTGGGATGCTGCTCACCTATGCGCCCTCTGCGTTCCGAATAGGGGCTCAATGCCCGGTTTTGCGCCCCAAGCACAAGAGGACAATCCGCCCCGCAGCAGCCTTGGGCCTAGTCAGATGGCAGGTGATCCCGGCCATGCGGCGCGGACGGGTCGATCACGGGATTGACCGGGATAATCCGGTGCGGGTTAATCCCGTCGTGGCTGTAATGGTAGTGCCTGACGATATGATCGAAATGAGTGGTCTCGGCGACGCCGGGCCATTGATACAGTTCTCGCGCATAGGCCCAAAGGTTCGGATAATCGACGAGCCGTTTGCGGTTGCATTTGAAATGCAGGTGATAGACCGGATCGAACCGGATCAGCGTGGGGAACAGGCGCCAATCGGCCTCGGTGATTTTTGAGCCCAACAGATAGCGGTGGTTGGACAGGTGGTTCTCCAGCCATTCCAGACTGTCAAATACCGCGGCCACAGCGTCATCATATGCGCCCTGCGTCGTGGCAAAACCCGCCTTGTACACGCCATTGTTGATGGTGTCATAGATGCGTGCGTTGATCGTTTCGATCTCGGTGCGCATGTCTTCGGGCCAGAAATCCTGCGTATCGCCCGTCAGCCCGTCGAAGGCCGAGTTGAACATGCGGATGATCTCGGCGCTTTCGTTTGAAACGATGGTTTGCGTGTGCGTGTCCCACAGGACCGGAACAGTGACGCGCCCGGACACGTCCGGCAGGGCCTTTACATAGAGGTCCCTTAGGAATGGCAGGCCATACAGCACGTCCCCCGTAGTCCCCGGAAAATCCGTCGCAAAGGTCCAGCCATCCTCCAGCATATCCGGGTGCACAACCGAGACACCGATGTGCTGGGTCAGGCCTTTTAGGGCGCGAAAGATCAGCGTTCGATGGGCCCATGGGCAGGCATAGGAGACATATAGATGATAGCGCCCCGAGGCCGCAGCAAAGCCTGCGTCCCCGCTGCGACCGGGCCGCCCATCAGGCGTAATCCAGCGCCGAAACCCTGACGTGGTGCGCACAAAGCGCCCCTCGGAATTCGCAAAGCCGTTTTGATTGGAATGCCACGTGCCTTTGACTAGATGTCCCATGTGTCGTCTCCTCTGATGGACACATTACGGGCGGCGGTTCGGTTGGGAAACGTCTACCCAAGCGCAGCTCACCTGCATTTCTGCACATGCGAGCGATTCTGGCTGATTTGACCGAACCTGGTGCAGCTTTGTCGAAATTTCACGGGGGTCGCCCTTGCAGTCATGGCGTTGCAACATGCTGCGGTGCGTCAAATTCGTTAACTTGACCGAAACCATCTTTGCGCCATGCTTTAGGCTTCTGACAGGAGCACACACATGTCGACATATATTTCCAAAGAGGTGCAGGCGGGCCTCGATGCTGCGCGAACTGCGGGGCAGAAACGCTCTGGCCGGATGATGGTCGAGGCAAATGGCCAGTCTTTTCGCGTGCTGCGGTTTTGGGGGAGCGGATTCGCGCTGGAGGCTGAAAACGCGCCCAAACTGCGTGGTTTCGTTGACCTGTATGATCGCGGGTTTCACGTGTATCAGTGTTTGATCGTCGCCTCCGCCGAAGAGAGCGGGGAAATGGTCTATGAGTTCAAACGGCTGACGGCCACACATAGCAGCGCGCCGGTCGATTTCGCCATCGAAGACCGTGAAGCCGTTGCTTTGCTTGAGAGCGTGGCGCGCCCCTAAAAGGGCGCGAAACCGTTACTGCAAGTCAGCGAATGCGGTGTGCATCCGTTCGACGGCCTGTTGAACCAGGGCGCGCGGTGTGGCGATGTTGAAGCGCAAGAATTCCTCGCCGCCGGATCCGAACGTGGGACCATGGTTCACCGCGATCTTTGCTT
>Ga0070725_10002196_pt1 | contig 10376 bp, 8 predicted proteins | sample tdDd002_FD_69781 | JGI IMG/M metagenome (GOLD analysis project Ga0070725, IMG submission 69781) | Marine sediment microbial communities from the Atlantic coast under amendment with organic carbon and nitrate - tdDd00.2 | ecosystem: Environmental > Aquatic > Marine > Coastal > Sediment | place...
GTTAGTATTTCGGCTCTTTTACGTAGATTTGCGATGCTAGCACTCGGCTGCCACATAGGTTGAGTCATGATATATTCCACTTATACCAATTATACTAAATATGTTGTCAATTCAGAGGTGCTCAAACATTTCAATTCAAGGCGCATTGATGAAAGAATGGTTATTCCCTTTTAAGTCAATGCAAAGCAGAAGTGGAATGTTTGAGAGCCTCCCGTAGGGCGGGTGTAGTTCAAAGCAAAGGGCAAAGCACTGCATACTACGTTGGATGATTTAGATATAGAATAACTATTAGCTTCAATCATCCGCCTTGCCTTCAGCACTTTGAATTCCCGCTGAATGAACAGATATTTGGTATAATTGGTATTATTACAAAAAATCCCAGCATAAATACCCTTAAGTACTCATACTGGGACAATACAATTTTCAGTTGGCGTAGCGTTATTTAGTTACTCGAGCAACATATTCGCCGCTACGGGTATCGACACGAATAACATCACCAATTTGAATAAACAGCGGCACACGTACTAAAGCTCCCGTCACCAAGTTGGCCGGTTTTCCGCCCGTTCCCGCCGTATCGCCCTTAAGACCAGGGTCAGTTTCAGCCACTTCTAACTCGACAAAGTTAGGTGGTGTTACGGCAATTGGTCTTTCATTCCATAGCGTTAATGTGTATAGCTGGCTTTCAACTAACCATTTCACGCAATCACCCATTGCTTTTTCATCGGCAGCAAGTTGTTCGAAGGTGTCATTATTCATGAAATGCCAAAACTCACCATCTGCATACAGATAGGCTAACTCTGGGTCGGTAACATCAGCCGCTTCAACCGTCTCACCAGACTTAAAGGTCTTCTCAATCACTTTACCTGACAGAAGTCTACGGATCTTTACCCGGTTAAATGACTGACCTTTGCCGGATTTAACTACCTCGTTTTCAATAATGCTACAAGGTTCGCCATCCAACATAAATTTAAGGCCACCCCTGAAATCGTTAGTGCTATAATTAGCCATCTTATCCTCATTTATAAAATATCGGCACTCTATCCTGATGATACAAAGTATCGCCCCAACTTTGCAGTCCTGCTGGCAAAAAGAATTGGCTATGGCCGTAAGTAAGCCTGAAACATTGCTAAAAATCTTGTCAATCGAGCCTTCTTATTTCAATTCCAGCGATTTTGACGCACGAAAATTGTTTCCAGTTAAGGTCCCTCTTCCCTTTATCAATAAGATGGAAAAAGGAAACCCTAACGATCCTTTGCTTTTACAGGTCATGCCTGTACGCCAAGAGTTTCTCAAGGTGGCGGGATTTTATCAAGATCCGCTGCAAGAGCAAAGCAATCAACGACCAGGATTACTACATAAATATAAGTCCCGGGTGCTCATTCTGTTCCGGACTGGATGTGCGATAAATTGTCGATACTGCTTCAGGCGACATTTTCCATATAAAAACAACCACCTGAATAAGCAGTCTCTATTAGAAACTCTCGACTATATCGCCAATGACAATAACATCAATGAAGTTATCCTCAGTGGTGGTGATCCCTTGATGGCTAATGATGACGCCATTGAGTGGTTTGTCGATCGGCTAGAAAAAATTCCGCGGATAATACGCTTACGACTCCATACCCGTCTACCAGTGGTGATTCCTAACCGAATTACTGAACAGCTATGTCAACGTCTGTCCAGTTCAAGGTTGCAGATTGTGATGGTAACTCATATCAATCATGGCAATGAAATAGATCAAGTGCTGACAGAAAAATTAACTCAGCTTAAAAATGCAGGGGTAACTCTGCTAAATCAGGCTGTATTGCTAAAAGGTATCAATGATAGCTGCCAAGCTCAGGTTGATTTAAGTGAATCACTGTTTGCAGCGGGTATCTTACCCTACTACCTGCACTTACTGGACAAGGTTGAAGGAGCAAGCCACTTTCATATTGAAGATAATGAGGCTAGCCAATTAATGCATCAGATGCTAATTGAGTTGCCAGGATTCCTGGTACCAAAGTTGGTACGAGAAAGCGGCGGTATGCAGAGCAAGACACCTATTGATTTGCACTTAGACTAGCAGGTGTTTTTGTAACATGGGCTCTCGCACTACAGTCACACTATGCAGATAACTGGCGTACGTCAGAGTTGGTAGCAGTAAATGCAACTCCAGCAGAAAAGAGTGATGCACTATCAATGCATCACCTTGTTTTTTTTAGAAAAATATCGAACGGTTACCGTTTAGATATCGATAACCTCAACGAAAATCAAAATTACAGCAGTTATGAGTTAACAAAAGGCGACTCGTTAATGCAATTCTGAGAACAGCCCTGACAAAAAGGACTTCTCACAGTAATGGCACTTCAACTTTATATCTGATTTCGCTTGCTTAATATCGAAACGGCTATCGACGGGTTCGTTTAGACTAATACAGTTGCTATTAGGGCATGTAAACACCCCTGTGATGCGTTCTGGTATAGCAACCTTAAACTTCTTAACGACTTCAAAGTTTTCAATGACATTAATGGTGGCTTTAGGTGCAAATAAAGCTAACTGATTCGCCTGATTCTGATCAAATACCGTATTTTCAATCTTGATCAAATCTTTACAGCTCCCATCATGACTCGGTAGGTTCAAACCTATACTGATGCGCTGTAACCCTTCTGACAGCTCAAAAAACTTCAATATCTTAATACCCTGACCAGGTGAGATATGATCAATGACGGTACCATGCTCTATCGCTTCAACTGTTAATTGCTTCTTCATTACTGGTCTCCAAACTTATTGGTCAACACCAAAGCAAGCAAAGCTTGACGGGCATATACACCATTTTCAGCTTGTTGGAAATAATAGGCATAAGGCGTGTTATCTACGTCTGTTGTTATCTCATCTACCCTAGGTAGTGGGTGCAATACCCTGAGGTTATCCTTCACTCCTTCGAGCATCTCTGCGGTCAAGATAAAACTCGACTTCATATGCTGATACTCGGTCTCATCAAAACGTTCCTTTTGAACGCGCGTCATATAAAGAATATCTAAACTGTTCACGATAGGGTCTAACGTATCGTGTATCGTATATTTACAACCAGCCGCATCGAGCTCATCAATAATGTAATCAGGCATAGACAGGACACTCGGAGCGATAAAGTGAAACTCACAATTAAACAGCGCCAAAGCCTGCGTTAATGAGTGGACTGTGCGTCCATATTTAAGATCGCCAACAAAAGCCACCTGAAGTTTATCCAGGGTTCCCTGTGTCTCGTAGATAGTGAAGAGGTCGAGTAGAGTCTGAGTTGGATGCTGGTTAGAACCATCCCCACCATTAATAACCGGTACCGAGGAAAACTCACTTGCGAGTCTAGCCGCCCCCTCTTGGTTATGGCGTATAAAAAATGCATCACAATAGGAGGAGATCACTTTTACCGAGTCAGCAAGCGTTTCCCCTTTCTTTCCCAATGAAGTATTACCACTATCAGGAAAACCGATAATGTCTCCTCCTAACCTATTTACTGCCGTCTCAAAAGAGAGCCGCGTACGTGTTGAGGCTTCAAAAAAACAACTTGCGATGACTTTATTTTTCAACAAATCGGGGGAAGGATATTGTTTCAATTGTTTTGCTGTAGAAACAATGAGTTCAAGTTCTGAACGAGAAAGATTAGATATTGATATTATATCTTTATTATATAGGGGGTTACTCATTCTTGCAGTGTCCTTGTCCGATGATTAAATCGGAAAAGAATTATACCGTTTTCCCCTTGTTGAGTATAGAAATATAGCCCCTGATACAAGAGATTTATTTTGGTAGGGCAAAGCCATTGATTTAACGGAAGAATAAACCGTTCACTCAACTACCCCAGTTCTTTTGAATCAATTTCACCTAAGTTTCTTGCAAAGGATAACTTTTTGAGTGAATAACAACTCTCCCCCCCACCAAACTTGATGTAGTAGCCATTTGGAAACTGGACGTTCGTAGATACTCAAGTGCACAGAATATGGCAGGAAAGCAGACCTGAAGATTAAAGCAATAACAGCTGGGCTCTCCAGAGAGAAACTAGAGAGAGCCCACTTTTAGGGGATCACAACAGAGGAGGCTGGCACCATCATAAAGCACACAAATTTTGCCGGGCTCGTCTTCAAAACTAAACCTTATGTGAAGCCGACTTAATTTGCAGCATGTAATAAAATAGCCGTGCTCATCAAAGGTCACGGCCACACCTCCCTATCACGTTAAGGGATACTTAAGGCTGACTTCCAAGCTTAAATTGGCTCACTATACCATTTAAGCTATTCGCCATTCCGCCCAGCTCTTGTGCGAGTTCCGTAGTGCTATCGGAGTGCTTATTTGTCTCTTTTGCCGAATCATTGATCTCAAGGACACTCTGGTTAATCTCCGCCGCAACCTGAGTCTGCTGCTCTGACGCCGTGGCAATCTGATCATTCATATTTAGAATAACTGAAACAGAAGTCGTTATTTGTGCCAGAGATTGATTCGCTTCCTCCGTCTTTGTCGAAGTCAGTCGAGCAAGCTGAGCGTTCGTACCCATCTTTTCTACCGCTTTTTTAGCCTCTGTCTGTAGTTTTTCTATCATTTCAGAGATCTCATTGGCACTCTCTTGTGTACGGCTTGCAAGACTTCTAACTTCATCTGCCACTACCGCGAAACCTCGACCTTGCTCACCGGCCCGTGCCGCTTCAATTGCTGCATTTAAAGCCAAAAGATTAGTCTGATCGGCAATGCCTTTAATCACATCGAGAATGCTACCAATATTGACAGTTTCGGCCTCAACGTTTTCGATGACATGGGTGACATCATTCATCTCATTGACCAGTGAACGGATATTGGCATTCATATCCTCTACCACCTTCATTCCAACCTCGGAATGCTCGTTAGCCCCCTGGGCCGACTCAGCCGCTTGCAGTGCACTTCGTGCCACTTCATCGACTGTGGAGGTCATTTCGTTCATCGCCGCCGAGGTCTGTTCGAGCTGCACAGTTTGTGCCTTTGAGCCGTCACTCATCGTCTCTGCTGACGATGAAAGGGAGACGGAGGAGCGATTAAGTTCACCTGTCGTTTCATTGATATTGGTGACTATGACCCTAAGGTTCTTTGTCATGGCGATCACATTGCCATAAATACCTTCCTCCAGCCCGGAGGAGGATAGATCCATACTCAAATCACCATCTGCCACTTGCTTAACAATATTTGAGATATCCAACGGTTCCCCGCCGATAGGTTTGTAGATAAGACGAATAACCATCCAGTACATAATGAGCATGAGCGCAACCAGGCAGATGACAATCAAGATAAGAGCGTCATACAGATTATTCATGCTGGCTGCTTCTATTTTCTTCACAGCTTCATAGCTAGCCACAGTCCAGTTACGAACCTTCAGCTTACTACTTGTAACGAAGTAATCGCCCAAACCGGGAGCAGTGTAAGTCATCGACTTGTTTGATTCAGATATCACCTTGTATTGCGGGCGTATCTCAAATATGTTTTTACCAATATTATCTTTATCCTCACTCGATAAAATATAGCCATCGCTGCGGTAGACGAACATCTGGTTCTTACTGGTAAGAGAGGCGGCGAAATCACTGAATAACTTAACGGGGATGTTAATTAACACGACCCCGGAAGTTCGCCCTTGATGCATAATAGGCACAGAAAGGCCAAACACTTCGACGTTCTTAGTTACATCCACAAAAGACCTTGAAACGACGTAATGCTCACCTTCAAAGATTTTCAAAAACCACTCACGCTTAGCCGTGATCGCATTGAAGTTAGCCACAACCTTACCATCACTAATCAGGGTGCCATCTTTCAAGCCCAGATAGATACCCGCCTCCCCTTTGACTGTCCTGGCAATCTGCTCAACCGTGATGTTTGCTCGTTCAAGATCGAGCTCGCCATTTTCGTCGAAGAAGAATGCGGCAGAGTCGATCACATCGAAAAAACGCATTAACTTTTCATCTAATGCCTGAGCCACCAGCTTAGACTGTGTTTCAACCTTTTCCTGGTAACTGGCTTGACTAAACTCTGCAAAATTCTGGTAAGCAACAATTGATACGAGGAGCACCATAAAAAATGATAACGAAGTGAACAGCCCGGTTATTTTGTGTTTAAGCAGCATAGATATTTCAGTCCATATTTTAAGATCAAGCAATCAGTGATGTTTCACCGAATCATCACTGTAGAGATCAGAAAAACCTCATTTCAGTTACATGTTAAGATACAAGTGGGATTCATAGTGAGCAATGTATTTGAGCCAGAGTTTTGAAGCATTCAGCAACGAAGAAAACATGTGCAAGCCCGGTCCACTTATGGAATTAATTCCAAACGGATAAACAGGTCAAAGACAAGAGGTACAAAGAGAACTTAAATACAAGGGCTGCGGATATCAGGGCTAGGAGCATGAATTATCGATGTGAAAAAAACCAAACAAAGAGAGGCCATTGGGACAATAGCCTCTCTTATTAACTAGCCCCGCTTATTGGATCTCGAGCTATCCTGTATGCGTTTATATAGCTTACTTTGACTGCGTCCCTGGGCACGTTTCTCGGCGATACTGGCACCATTTAGTGCCTGTTCGCGCAGCAGTTTTTGATAACTGATGAGGCGGCGCTCACTCAAGTTGCCCGATGAGATAGCAGCTTGTACCGCGCAGCCCGGCTCTTCTTGATGCTGGCAGTCGCCGAAACGGCACCGCTCGGCTAAGCTAACCAGCTCAGAGAAGGTGTCATTAACTCCATCTTCGCAATCCGCCAGTTGTAGCTCGCGCATACCCGGCGTATCTAGCAATAGACCACCACTTGGCATCAGATGCAGGGAGCGTCCCGTGGTCGTGTGTCGTCCCTTACTGTCATCGGCTCTAACGCCAGATGTGCTCTGCTCAGCTTGACCGAGTAAGGTGTTAACTAAGGTCGACTTACCCACACCGGACGAGCCTATCAGTGCCACCGTTTTACCCATGCAGCAGTAACTCTCTAACGCCTGCACGCTGTCATTTTCCAGACCATTGACAGTTTCAATCAACAAGTTACTGTCCAATGCCCTGAGTTGCTCGGTATAGGCACTAATATCATCACAGAGATCTTGTTTGGTCAGCACCACTACAGGTGTGACTTTAGCGTCATTGACCAACGCCAGATATCGTTCGATACGGTTGATATTAAAGTCGTGATTAAGCGATGAGACTATAAATACCCAGTCCAGATTCGATGCTATAAGTTGCCGCTCAGACCTGCACCCCGCCGCCTTGCGACTGAACAGTGAGTCACGTTCAAACAGATGTAAAAAGCGCTCCTGTTCATCGAGTAGTAGCCAGTCACCTACTGTCATAGGCGGGAGGTCACTCTTGATAGCTAAACTGGTTTCCCCCAGCTCGGTTAACAAGCCGTACTGACCACGGTGGTGGGCAGAGATTCGCGCCACTCTGCCGTCTTGAAACTCCTGCTCAGCTAACTGACGCTGAAAATGAGCACGCCAACCCATCTGCGACAGGCTTAACTTATCTGAACGTTCAACAACTTCTCTGTCAACAGAGTGCACGACAGCAGATTCCGGCTTAGCTGGCTCGGCTTGTAGTGTTGTAACGGTTTTTTTAGTGGAACGGATAGAGGCGAAACGATTTGATTTTGTCATATTGACCCCAGCGCAAAGCGCCTGAATATTTCATTCTGGGATTCTTAAACTTATAAGGTCCCGGTAAAAGTGAACATCACTACCGGACAGGTGCAGGTTTAACTTAAGTGGAAGCCACTCTGGCAACTTAGGTTAGTTAACTTGCTGTGTTTGCCCGGTAAAGGGAAACGACAATCATCAAATACTCCTTGGATTAGCTATTAGTTTGAATTCAACCAATGACTAATTTACCAGCAAGCAAGCCGGCTTACCAGTGCCATCTCACACTTAAAGAAAGTTGATGCGCGAAGGTTGTGAAATTATATTGATTTAAATCTGACCGAACATGAGACATAATATGTCAAATCATTTAAGTTAAGGATAATAAATGAGATTCATCGCTTTTTTCGTGCAGTCATTATTGTGGTTATCCATTGCATGCTCACCAACACTCATAGGCGCTTTTATCGGCGTCATGATCAGCCTGCAATCGGGAGAGATATACTCATTAAACGTACCGCTATGGGCTGCGGTAGGATTTCTCATCGGCGCTTACTGGGCTGAGCATGTCAGAAAAACTATAGGTTTATCGGTATTTTTCGGCCGACTGATTGGTGCAAGGGATATCCCAAAAAACACCAAGTAATCGGGTTGATGATTTTCTATCTCACCTAGATGCCTTGAAGCTCGCCACATCATTGCGGGCTATCGCTTGCACAGGGCTTATGTGTAAGTAATCTCTCGGTACGCTGGCTATTAATTTCATAAGAGCATACCTAGGCGCTCTGCGATTTCAAACAACATCCCTGCTTAAAAGCCTGTTAGGCCTCCATGCCTCTTGCTCGAAGAGCATCACTAAGTGATACCTCGCCATGAAATCGAGGTTTTCGATCTCACTTACACCGGGTAATTTGTCTCTTAGATTATCTTTACTCTTGGTTTCTATAACCACAATGGTCGTTGCTTCACAGAAATTTTACGGGCTCGCGGTTAAAATCGTTGCAAATATGTTGCACTAGGCAACTGAATTGGTTGGTTGTCAGTGAGTGAACTAAGCTGTTCAACAGACTAAATTGTTAAGTTTTTTGAAGGATTATTTTGTACAAACTCACAAAAATTCTGCTATCGATCGGATGTATATTTTGTTTACTTCCAACAATAGGCACTGCAAAAGAATCATTAAAGATTACGCTAATGGTTTCTAGTGCCGACCAGAGAAGCACTTTTTTTAATAAGATTAAAGAGTTTGAGAAGGAACATCCAGAAATTGAGGTTACACGTAGAGAGATAGGACAAGAAACTTATAAAGCAGCAATTGAAGGATGGCTTCATTCCAAGAAATTCCACAGTGATGTCTTGTTTTGGTTTGCGGGAGCAAAACTCGATGAGTTTGTGTCAAAAGAATGGGTAGAGCCGATTGACGACATATGGAAAAAACAAAATTGGGATAAAGAATTTTCTAAAACTTTCAAAACCGCTGTTACCACTCACGATAAAACCTACGGTCTCCCGATATCTTATTATCAATGGGGATTCTACTATCGGAAGTCGATTTTTAGACAACATAATCTCCGACCTCCTCAGACTTGGAAAGAGTTTATTCAAGTAGGGGAAACCCTGAAAGCGAATAATATCGTTCCTATTGCGCTAGGCTCTAAGGACCGTTGGGCTGCTGCCGGTTGGTTTGATTATTTGAATCTCCGCATCAATGGTTTACCCTTCCACCAAAACTTAATGAAAGGCAAAGTGTCTTATACCGACCCTCGCATAAAAGAGGTATTTCGATATTGGAAAGAATTGCTGGACCATCAATTTTTCCTTGAGCCTCACAACAAGCTCGATTGGCGAAGTACCCTACCATATATTTATCGGGGTAAAGCCGGAATGTTACTAATGGGAAACTTCCTTGTACCTCAGCTTCCTAAAAGTATAAGAGACGACATTGGTTTTTTTCGCTTTCCTCAGATCAAGTCAGACCTTCCATACTATGAGGAAGCTCCTATAGATATTCTTATCATTCCGCATAATGCAAGAAATAAGAAAACAGCGAAACAATTTCTGGCCTTTATGGGGAGGGCCGATATTCAATGCGCGATGAATAATCAAATGGGAATGATTTCTCCCAATCAAGCAGCTGAAAAAGGGAAGAACCAGCTCATACAGGCGGGATACACAATTCTCGAAGAGGCAGCTGGAATTACCCAATTTTATGATCGCGATACGCCTTCAGAAATGTCAGCTTCAGGTATGGATGCGATGATTCAATTCTTAAATCAACCGATGAGTACTGAGGAAATTGAGGAAATACTGGAAAAATTGGATAAGGTGAGAGAACAAGTATTCCAGTAACGGCTGTCGATAAAGAGTGTTGAAATAACGGCTGCATCTACGCTCTTTTACACTCTTTACCTGTTTGTGAGGGAGTTGCCTTTGCTAAGTTTCTCGTAGGTCTGCTGCAATTCACATAGTTCTATAATCTCAATCTATACCGACAGTACAGTGAACCTTAAAATTTGGAGTAACAATAGCTGTATCCAAAATACTGTTAAGTAAAAAACTAAAATCGAAGCAAAAATCAAAGCTAAACGCACCATTAAACCTTGATGACAAAAATGGAAGTCAGAGAACAGAAAAAGTGGCTGATCACTAGCCGCATCTAGTGTAAAATCTCCTCTTTCGTCCGCTGAATAAGCCTAACTATGACACAGACCCTATTTTATCTTATGCCAACTGAGCCTCGAAGCTCGGGAACGGCATTAGAGCAGATGTATCAT
>Ga0070725_10002197_pt1 | contig 10373 bp, 7 predicted proteins | sample tdDd002_FD_69781 | JGI IMG/M metagenome (GOLD analysis project Ga0070725, IMG submission 69781) | Marine sediment microbial communities from the Atlantic coast under amendment with organic carbon and nitrate - tdDd00.2 | ecosystem: Environmental > Aquatic > Marine > Coastal > Sediment | place...
ATACGGTTAGCAGGTGGCCGCGGGCTTCTTTCTGATAGAGGTGAAGTACTGTTTAAGCACTGTATTAATGGAGCGATAACCGGGGAGTTATTGACGACAAGTGGCAATGATACTGTAAATGACCAAGCAATGATGAGGAGATTAGGATATGAAATTTAAAACAAAAGATCTAGTGATAATAGCAATGAGCGTGGCACTTATTGCTATTGGTGCCATGATACGGATACCGTCACCTGTGGCGGGGTATTTTACCTTGCAGTTACCCTTTGTCATATTGATTGCAGTCCTATTAGGCAGTAAGAGAGCTTGTATTGCGACTATCGTTTACGCTGTGGGCGGTCTGCTTGGTATTCCTTGGTTTGCAGCTGGCGGTGGGATTATGTATCTGTTTAAACCGACTTTTGGTTTTATCCTGTCATTTATTCTAGCGGCTTTCGTTGCGGGTCAATCGAAACATGTAGAAGCGCAGTGGCAAAAGTATGGTCTGACAATATTAGGAACGGTGATCGTCTGGGTGTATGGCATGCTTCATTATACTTTCGTGTTGAAGGTGACATCGGGTACTGATTTAACTTACTTGGCTGCTGTTCTAGGTATTTTATCCCCCGACTTTTATACAGACATAATTTTAACCGTTGTTTTCACGAAAATAGGCAAGCGTATTGGACAAGGAGTGACAGTATAATGATATGGTATCCCTACACACAGATGAAAAAAATGAAGGCACCATGGAAAATTATCGATGCATCAGGCGTGTACCTTGAAACAGAAGATCGGAAGATGATCGATTCAATTTCTTCTTGGTGGTGCATGATTCACGGTTATAAACATCCAGAATTAAATCAAGCGATAAAGAAACAAGTAGATACATTTTCACATGTTATGTTAGGGGGTCTGACTCATGATCCAGTACAGCAGTTATCAACAAAGTTAATAGAAATATTGCCCGGTGACTTGAATCATTGCTTCTTCTCGGATTCGGGTAGTGTTGCTGTTGAAGTTGCAGTTAAGATGGGCATTCAATATTACTTCAATTTGGATATGAAAGAAAAGAAAAAAGTCCTTGCCTTAAAAGAAGCCTATCATGGTGATACATTCAAAACAATGGAAATTGGTGATGACGGTGATTATCATTTTGCCTTTGGTGAAAAGAAAGATGTCATTCATATTCCAACAACTATTGAAGCATTGGAAGAGGCGTTTGAAAAACATCATCAAGAACTGGCAATATTTATTGTAGAACCCTTATTGCAAGGGGCTGGAGGAATGAAAATGTATGATGTCTCTTTCCTTGAGCGGGCGAGAGCACTTTGTGACACATATGATGTCTTGTTTATCTTTGATGAAGTGGCAACTGGTTTTGGCCGTACGGGAAACATGTTTGTAGCGGATCTTGTTTGTCCAGATATTATTGTACTCGGGAAAGCATTGACCGGCGGCTATATCGGTCATGCAGTTACTGTTGCCAATGAGAAAGTGTACGATGCGTTTTATAGCGATGATGCCAGTCATGCATTGATGCATGGACCAACGTTCATGGGTAATCCACTGGCATGCTCTGTAGCCCTTAAGTCTATAGAAATATTTGAGCGGGACGATTATATGAAGCGTGTCAAGAATATAGAAGCCATTGTTCAGAGAGAAATGAGCGGCTTTAGCGACGATCGTATTCGGGAGATAAGAATTATGGGTGGTTGCTTTTGCATCGAAGTCTTTGATGGTGGAGTCCTTCAAGGGTTTGAATCATTTGCTTATGAAAGGGGTGTGTTTAATCGACCATTTCTGAATTTTATGTATACGATGGTGCCTTATGTTATATGCGAGGATGAACTGGTTAAAATACTGGATACATTTAAAGCGTGGTTTGAGGAGAGCAGATGAGAACATTTATAGTAGGAACAGATACGGATGTAGGGAAAACCTACTATGGACACTTATTAATGTCAGAAGGCAAGAAGGTCATTAAACCGATTGAGACAGGTCGAAATACTTTCGATAACTTGGGAGATAGCGATTGTCACAAATATGCCATTGGTCAGTCATTACCACTTACGTCAGTGAATCGTTATTTTTTTACGGAACCTGTATCACCACATTTTGCTAGTGAAATTGACGGAGAATCAATTGATTTGGACGTGCTAAAGTCATTTATATCCAAGGATGAAGATGTTTATATAGAACTTGCTGGAGGCTTGTTGGTCCCAATTCTTGGACATTACACCCAGCTGAATCTTATTAAAGAAACGGCTAATGCCTCAGTCTGTTTAGTCATCGGGAATAAGCTAGGGTGTATCAACCATGGTTTGATGACGCTTAACATATTGGAACGTGAAGAAATTCCAGTAAGGGAAGTTGTCATTAACAACATGGGCAAAGAATCCACACTTTGTATGATAAACAATATTGAGACCATCAGGACATGGATTCCAAACGCTACACAGATTAGAGTTATATAAGTTTTTTTGACTTGTTGGATTTACAAAAGTAAAATTTTTTATCGAAAATTCACTAAAAAATATACCAGTGTAATCAAGTAGACATCCCAATAATGAATGCTTCAAACATAAATTAAGTCAAATTCGTAATAATAAATTAGTTGACATAACAGGGCGTGAGCCATAGAATGATAGCGATAATATATTTAAGAAAAATTTAATATTTGGCAAACTAGTTGAAAGACTAGGACGCAAAGCTATGGATCTAAGGAGAAATCTATGATTGCCAGGTTGCAAATGAAATCTGTTATTTTGCGCCTGTTAGGGCGCTTTTTTTATATATAGAATTAAAGCGATTGAAGTATAAATGTGGAGGGTGTTTAAATGAAACAAAGTTTAAAAATCAAGTTGTTGGTAGTGTTTGTATTGGTTATTTCAATACCGCTAGTGGTGTTGGGGACGTTGACTTACAGAAGCACTGAGAAGGTAGTTTACAAAGGATACGAGGAATCGAACCTTGCTATCGTTAAAGAAGTTGAGTATGGTGTCGAAAAGTATATGAACAGCTACAAAATGGCCATTGAAATCTTTGCGTCCAATGAATCATCAAAGAATGTTTATACGGATATTGCAGCAAAGAAAATGATGATGTTAGGATTTGAATCATTTTTAGCGGAAAATCCAGATGTTCTTTTCTTATATATGGGGACCACACGGGGTGATATGTTCGATCCATCGTGGCCAGATGTTCCGGATGATTATGATCCTACAAGCAGACCTTGGTATCAAGCAGCTGAGGAAACTAAAGAAACGACGTGGACAGCACCTTATGTAGATGCAGATACTGGTGAGATGATTATATCTCTATCCACACCGGTTTATAACAAAGCGAAAAAAATGATTGGTGTTGTTGCTATGGACATTAGTCTAGATAGTCTTTCAGCTGAGATGAATGCCATTCAAATCGGACAAAATGGTTATCCTATATTGATTGGTCCTAGTAATGAGGTAATAACCCACAAGGATCCAGCACAAATTGGTGGAGTGTTACCTATTCAAGATATTGTAGATGCGTTGGCGTTAAGTAACGAAGGATTGATAGAGTATGAATGGAATGGTTCTGATAAGTTTGCGACCTTTAAAAAAGTAGAGGAGCTGAACTGGAGCGTTCTCGTGACGATGGATCATAGTGAGATCAATGCATTAACACGCCCAATTCTATTGACGACAATTGCTTTAATGTTAATTTGTCTTGTACTGGGAATTGCAGTGGCTATTTTCCAAGCAAGAGGATTGGTAAAACCGATACTGGCTCTTGAAGCAACCATGGAAAAAGTAAAAGATGGTGATTTAACGGTACGATCAGAGGTAGAAACAAAAGATGAGATTGGTCAAATGGCCAACAACTTTAATATAATGATTGATCATTTTGCGGAAATGTTAAGTAAATCAAAAGATGTTGCACATCAAGTATCTATTTCAGCGGAAGATCTTGCATCAAGTTCAGAAGAAGTTAGTGCTTCATCTGATGAAGTGTCGCGAACGATAGATGAGATTGCACAAGGTGCAAGTGAACAAGCATCTGAAACGGAGCAAGGCGCAACGTTGATGAATGGTTTATCAGAAAAAATTCAAGTATTGACCAAAGATAGTGACATTATGTCGGAAGCAGCGAAGAGTGTTGTTGAGGCAAATGGTCGTGGTACTGAAGCAATGAATGAACTAAAAGTGAAAACGAATGAGAACAGTGAGGCAACTGTTAGAATTTCTACAGCGGTTAAAGAACTTGAAAAGAAATCTGCTGAAATCGGTGGCATCTTAGAGACGATAACAACGATTGCAGACCAAACGAATTTACTGGCACTGAATGCGTCAATAGAGGCAGCAAGAGCTGGGGAACATGGTAGAGGATTTGCCGTTGTTGCGGAGGAAATCAGAAAGTTAGCAGAAGGATCTGGGAATGCTGCTGAAAATATTGGGTCCATTGTGGCACAGATTCAAGATGAAAGTAAAAATACCGTTAATATCATGTCAGAAGTTCTTGAAAGAAGTGAGCTTCAAGAAAGTGCTGTAGAATCTGTAGATGCAGTATTTGAAGATATTCATAGCTCAACGGAGAAAATTACTGATATTATCGATGAAGTTGCAAAGTTCATTGATGGGGTCAATACTGACAAAGAGAAGATTGTGACATCAATTGGAACTATTTCAGCTGTTTCGGAAGAATCGGCTGCAGCATCAGAAGAAGTAACCGCATCCGTACAACAACAAACGGCTGCGATTGAAGAAGTGGCTAAAGCTGCAGAGTTATTGAACTCAATGGCAGATGAGCTTCAAAAAGAAATTAGCGTATTTAAAATATAATAAGTGGCATCAACCATCATGGTTGGATACCCTCTAAACGCAAGCAAACCACTTGCGTAGAAAACAAAAGTAAAGCGTCACCGATTAGGTGACGCTTTTGCATGCAGAAAACTTATTGGAATGGAAGCAATTTGTTAGTAATGTAAGAAATCAACAAAAGTGAAACGTGTGTAAAATGTTAAAATACACGCGTTTTCTTTTTGTTTACTTTGGTATAACATATAAAAGGACTGTTACAAAAGATTAAACATGGAGGCCACTTATGGACCAGCAATTACAGAATGAAATAAATCAAACACTTCAAATTAAGAAATTTTCCGCCTATGGATTTTTAAAAAACCTAAAATTTTTCGAACCCTATCTGGTCATTTATCTACTAGGGAATGGCTATTCGCTCTTTCAGGTTGGATTGCTGTACTCTGTTAGAGAAATCATCACATATATTTTCGAAATCCCTTCAGGCATCATTGCTGATTATTATGGTAGAAAGAAGGAACTCTATATGTGTTTCTCCTTTTATATAGTGTCCTTCATCTTATTTTTTATGGGCCATACGTTTGTGGTTATCGTCGTCGCCATGATGTTTTTTGGATTAGGTGAAGCTTTTAGATCGGGAACACATAAAGCGATGATTTACACTTACCTAGAGGAACAGGGATGGGAAAAACACAAGGCCTATGTCTATGGAAGGACAAGATCATTTTCACTGATTGGATCAGCCATAAGTTCAGTATTAGCGATTGTATTGATACTGAACATTCCCAGTTCACGTCATATATTTTTAGCATCTATAGTGCCTTATATATTGGATTTACTTTTGATTATGAGTTATCCAAGCAGTTTAGACTTTTCAGGCAAAAAACTTGGTAAAACCTTATCAGGTGTGGTCATTGGTAATCACCTGAAAGATATTTATTCACGTCCAATGCTTCGAAGAATACTGTTGAATTCATCTTTGTTTGAATCGATTTTCAAGAGTGTAAAAGATATGATTCAACCAATACTGGAAGTTGTCATCATAACATCAGGCGTACTGATTGTACAAGATATGACACCCGATGAAAATTTAAAAATCATTCTTGGATTCAGCTATGGGTGTATCTATATATTTAGTGCCATGGCTTCAAAACGCGCTTATTTATTGAAGAAAATTTCGGATTCAGGTACCTTGCTTAACGGCATTTATATAGCTTTGGCGGTGAGTATGGCCATGTTATACTTTATTATTGAGCAGCAACAGACGGTTATGATTGTGGCCATGTTCCTGCTATTGTATATTCTGCGAGATATTCGAAAGCCGATATTCGTTGACGCTTGTGACGATTATATGGACAAACATCAACGAGCGACAGTGTTAAGTATAGAGTCCCAGATGAAAGCGTTGTTTACGGTTATATTGGCACCAATCGTCGGATTGGTCGCCGATACTGTTGGTATTGCTTATGTGATGATAGGCTTAAGCGTTGTGATGTTGATACTTTTTGCTGGCGTCAAGGTTATAAATAGCCCTCAAAATAAGTAAAATAGAGAAGGTGTAGAATCGGGTTGTTGTGAAACAGCCCTATTTTTTTTGTTAGCTTGTCGCACCCTACTGGGTGTGTTTAATAGGTTGACCATCCTCGATGGTGGTCAGCACTTGTTGTATAAGTGGCTTACTTGCCAAAAAAACATTGGAAGTGTCCGTCAGTGGCGGAAATTTAAAACAAAACACGTTTGTTAAAACTTAAACAATTTGTACAGCTCAAATAAAGTCATATCAACTGTTTAAAGAGTTATTAAAATATTGAAATAGTTTATATTCTGTGCTATCATTGGAAAGTCGGAATTTTTAATATCATAATTCATTTTAAGGGGGAGACATAATGGAACAAAGAGAAAATTGGGGCTCGAAACTGGGCTTCATCATGGCAGCAGCTGGTTCTGCTGTAGGATTAGGAAACATTTGGAAGTTTCCGTATACTGCCGGTCAAAATGGCGGTGGTGCATTTGTACTTATTTACTTGGTATTTGTTGTAATTATCGGATTCAGTGTAATGCTGACGGAGTTTGCAATTGGCAGAAGAAAGCAACTTGCTGCAGTTGGAGCTTTTAAGTCTGTAGACAGAAAATGGACTTTTGCAGGTGTTTTAGGCGTATTAAGTGGTTTGTTGATCATGGGTTTCTATCCAGTTATCGGTGGATGGGCACTTGCGTATGTTGTTAAAGTTGCTGGTGGTCTACTAAGCGCACCTGATGCAATTGGCGACACATTCGGATCATTTATCACGAATCCAGTACAACCACTTATTTGGATGGTTATTTACCTATTCTTAAATGTAATGGTTGTTGTTAAAGGTGTTTCATCAGGTATTGAGAAAGCGGGTAAGGTATTAATGCCACTATTATTTGGTATTCTAATTCTTATCGCGATTAAAGGATTAACATTGCCAGGTGCAATGGCAGGTATGGAGTTCTTATTTAAGCCTGACTTCAGTAAAGTAGATGCTGGCGTTGTATTAGCGGCACTAGGCCAAGCATTTTTCTCGTTATCATTGGGAATGGGGATTATGATTACTTATGGATCATACCTTCCTAAGCATGAGAATTTGGTTGAGAACGCAGCAATCGTTACTGCAATGGATACAATGGTTGCGTTACTAGCGGGTATTGCAATGTTCCCAGCGATGTTTGCATTTGGTATCGAGCCAGCTGCTGGTCCTGGATTGGTATTTGTAGTTGTACCGACTTTATTTGCTGAAATGGGTGGTATCGGTGCATTATTTGCAGGTCTTTTCTTTGTTGCTCTTTCTGTAGCGGCATTGACATCTTCAGTATCATTATTAGAAGTAGTTGTTGCTTACTTAATGGATGAAAAGAAATTTGATAGACCTAAAGCTGTAGTGACTGCATCGACTGTAATGGCACTTATGTGTGTATTGGCATCATTATCACTGGGCGGAATTGGACCTAAGTTATTTGGTACAGGCGCATTTGATGTATTTGACTTACTGACAGATAAGATATTCTTAGCGATCGGCGGGATGTTATCTTGTATCTTTGCGACCTGGAAACTGAATAAAGAAGATTTACGTAAAGAAGTGACAAATGATGGCGAAATTAAGTTCGGTATTTTTGAATTATGGTACAGTCTTGTTAAGTACATTATTCCAGTAACGATTTTCGCAGTAGCTGTTAGTGGTATCAAAGGTGGATTTGATAGTGGATCTGGTGCAATCATGATGGTAGGTATCGCAATTATTGCATTGGTAGCAGGATTGTCCAAGAAATTATAAGAACGAGTCATACAAGTAGTTTTAATGAGGTAACAAGGCGCATAGATGCAAATCTATGCGCCTTTTTTAGTCTTTATTAAAATTTTTTTGCAAATTTATTTTTATGTTTTTCGTTTAAACTACGAATGAAAGTGGGTATAAAAATAAAAGCAAAAGCATATATTGAACATCATTTATGAAAGCATTTTCTGACAATCGGCGTTTTTTCGAAAGGAATTCAGAAAATTTACACACTTTGTTATTTTTTAAACAATCTGTACAGGTCAATCCCTGTAATTTCAATGACTACAAAAGATGTTACATTATTGAAATGATTTGAAAAATATGCTATGCTTAACTAGAAATTATATATTTTTAGTTTTAAAAGTGATTTCAACACAATTAAAAAGGGGGAAAAACAATGGAGAACAGAGAAAATTGGGGATCTCGTATCGGTTTTATCATGGCTGCAGCTGGTTCGGCGGTAGGTTTAGGTAATATCTGGAAATTCCCATATACTGCAGGTAATAACGGTGGTGGGGCATTCGTAATTATTTATTTACTTTTCGTTGCTGTTATTGGATTTAGTGTAATGTTAACTGAATTTGCAGTTGGTAGAAGAAAGAACTTAGCGGCAGTTGGTGCTTATAAGTCAGTTGATAAGCGCTGGACATTCGCGGGTGTATTAGGGGTTCTTAGTGGATTCTTAATCATGGGCTTCTATCCAGTAGTAGGTGGATGGGCGCTTGCTTATATCTTTAAAGTAGGTGGCGGATTACTTAACGCTCCAGAAGCAATCGGCGATGTATTCGGTGGATTTATTTCAAATCCTATTCAGCCGTTAATGTGGATGGTTGTTTACTTAATGTTAAACGTAATGATCGTAGCTAGAGGTATATCTTCTGGTATTGAAAAAGCGGGTAAGATATTAATGCCATTATTATTTGGTATCCTTATTCTTATCACAATTAAAGGTTTAACGTTACCTGGCGCTATGGCTGGTGTTGAATTCTTATTCAAGCCTGACTTCTCTAAGGTAACTGGTGGTGTTGTACTTGCAGCACTTGGTCAAGCATTCTTCTCGTTATCACTAGGTATGGGATGTATGATCACTTACGGATCTTACCTTAATAAGAAAGAAAATCTTGTTTCTAATGCTGCTATTGTAACAGCAATGGATACAGGTGTTGCATTATTAGCTGGTTTAGCAATGTTCCCTGCAATGTTCGCATTCGGTATGGAGCCTGCTGCTGGTCCTGGTTTAGTATTCGTAGTTGTTCCTTCTCTATTCGCTGAAATGGGTGGTTTAGGATCATTATTTGCGGGGTTATTCTTCGTAGCACTTACAACAGCAGCATTAACATCTTCAGTATCATTACTTGAAGTAGTTGTTGCATACTTAATGGATGAAAGACAGTTCACAAGAGTTAAGGCCGTTGTATCTGCATCGACTGTAATGGCATTACTTTGTGTATTAGCGTCATTATCACTTGGCGGTGTTGGACCAACATTATTCGGTACAGGTGCATTTGATGTATTTGACTTATTAACTGATAAGATCTTCTTAGCTATAGGTGGTATGTTATTATGTATCTTTGCTGGTTGGAGACTTGATAAAGATGAGCTTAAGAAAGAAGTCACTAACGATGGCGAAATTGAATTTGCACTTTTCGATATGTGGTATTCTTTAGTTAAGTACGTAATTCCTGTTACAATTGCATTAGTTGCGATGTCAGGTATTAAGTCTGGTTTCGACAGTGGCGTTGGTGCTATCATGGTACTTGGTGTTGTTATCATTGCTGGATTTGGAGTATTCTCTAAGAAACTGTAATGAATTAACTTAATAATTAGAAGGCTACCTTTTAGGAGGTAGTCTTTTTTCGTGATATTCGTGATAAACAAGAACAGCACGTCTGTATAAAATAAAGCAACCATGAGAACGCGTTCTCATGGTTGCTTTATTTTATACAGACGTATTGGGCGCGTAAGCGACCAGAGCGACGAGTGAAGTTCTCGTTGATCGGTTCGGTTCTTGGATTAAGAAGAGTCAGAATTGGGCGCGCAAGCGACCAGAGCGACGAGTGAAGTTCTCGTTGATCGGCTGTTATTGTAGAAACAAGCACTGTACTCTGCGCACGAGTGAAGTTCTCGTTGATCGGTTCGGTTCTTGGATTAAGAAGAGTCAGAATTGGGCGCGTAAGCGACCAGAGCGACGAGTGACCTTCTCGTTGCTCTGGTCTGTTCATGTAATAAACAATATGTTTGTAGTTCATGTAATGAACAATAGCGGTGTAGTCTCGTCGCAAACAATAAAAGTGACACA
>Ga0070725_10002200_pt1 | contig 10371 bp, 9 predicted proteins | sample tdDd002_FD_69781 | JGI IMG/M metagenome (GOLD analysis project Ga0070725, IMG submission 69781) | Marine sediment microbial communities from the Atlantic coast under amendment with organic carbon and nitrate - tdDd00.2 | ecosystem: Environmental > Aquatic > Marine > Coastal > Sediment | place...
CAGGTGTAGTAAAGCTTGTTTTAAAAGTGTTAAACATGAACCAACGAATGAATGATTACAACGAAAAGGCTGTATTTGGTGGCAAATCTATCAAGTATGAAGAAGAACCTTTTGAGAAGGACTCTGTAGCAGCAATGTTTTCTGGTTATAATTTAGATTTCAAAGAGGCTAAAATGGCCAATGCCGTTTCTCAATTAGATATTTTGGCTAGATTTTCAGGTGTTAGTGTTAAAGTTCCAGATCATTGGAATGTTGAAATGGATGGCACAGCTGTTCAATCAGGTATATCTAAACGTTATGTTGATAATAGTGAAGTAGAAGATGCACCAACTTTAAAAATTAACTATGATTTAAAATTCTCTGGTTTAGATGTATCAAATCCAAGTGAAGAAATTGAAGAAGGTGTAGATGCAAATGCTTTAGAAGGGCAAGAATCGAATTCAGAAATGTCTGAAGAAACTAAAAAGGTCATTGAAGAGTTTGAAGAAAGTTTTAATCAAGACGATTCTCTTCTTGACGAAGAAGAAATTATTGAAGAAGTAGTAGAAGAAAATGAAACAATAGAAATAGAAGATGTTAAAGAAGATATTTAATATCTTCTTTTTTGTTTAGCCTATAAATGAAGTGGGTATAATCATTTCGGTGATGAAATGAAACATAAAAACTTTTATAGAAAAAAAATAAACGAACTTGAGAAATTAAGTTTGAGACAAGAAGAAGAAATTGGTCTACTTCAACGCATGAACATGAAAAAAGATTATCTGATACAAGGGTTAGAAAGAGAAATTCAGTTAAGTAAAACAACTGATATCTTAACTGATACTTATAATAAACAATTCTTGACTAAAAAATTTCGAGAAGCTGTTAACATGCACAAAAGATGGGGATTTACAATCAGTCTGTGTTATTTTGATCTTGATAATCTAAATGTGGTTAATGAAACATATGGTTCTGATTATGGTGATTCCTTATTGATGAGCTTTAGTAAATTGACAAAATATCTTATACGTGATGAACTAGATTCTTTGTTTAGAATCGGTGGCGATGAATTTCTCGTAATTCTTATTGATTGTTCTAAGACAAACGCCCTAGGTATCTGTCAAAGAATCAATAAAGAATATAATTGTATCACTGAAGGACATAGTCTGTCTTATTCAGTCATAGAGTTACAAGATACTAAAGAATATTCACTCGAAGATCATTTGAACATGATAAAAAATAACCTAAAAGAAAATAAATTAATTAACTGAAGTGCCTACTTCAGTTTTTTTCTGTATAATAATATTATGGAGGATAAAATGTATATATCTTGTAATAGAAATAATTATTTAAAAGAAGGAAGAAATATGGCAATTATTGTAGATGGTATTATAGGTGCAGGTAAAACAACAGTAGGTCAAATTATTTGTGATGCTTATGATTTGCCATTTTTTGAAGAAATAAAATCAGATGATAATAAAGGTTTAGTACAACGCATGTTGGACCGATTTTACGCTGACCCTCCAAGATGGAGTGCTATTATACAAACCATGTTCTTAAATGATAGATTCAAAGATATGAAATATGCACAATCATTGGAAACTCAAGGTTTGTTTGATCGTTCTATATATGGTGATGAGATATTTGCAAGGACTATACATTATCGAAATCAAATGTCTGATGATGAGTTCTCTATCTATCAATCCATATTAAAACATATGCTGCATTATATAGAAGTGCCAGAAGTCTTAATATATTTAGATGTATCCGTTGACACTGCTTTGGAAAGGATAAAAAAACGATCTAGATCCACAGAAGCAGATTTAATACCAAGAGATTACATGGTTGATTTGAAAAAACATTATGATGAATGGTTTGAAGCTTATGACTTGTCACCAAAAATTAAAGTGGATTTTAATCATGTTTTGTTTGATGAAGAAAACAAGATTAATGATGATTTAAAGAGAAAGCTCTTAGAAATGGTAAAACCTTATATAAAAAACAGCTCTAATGAGCTGTTATAGTAGATTTTTCTATTTTTCTTCTAACTATTTTTAAAATGTCTTCGACAGTCAAACCTTCCTCAGGGAAAGTAACATATGTGTTCTTAAGTTCACATTTTGCCAGATGAATATGTTGACTTTTAAACGAGGCAAACATATGTTGCAACTTATCATCTAAAAGGGCCACCATTTCTCGTGTACAGAAGGGGAAGAAACTAAGCATATGATTATAACCATAAATAACTAAAGAGTCTGTATCCCAATAATTACTTGAAAAATAATTGCTCACTAAAGAAGTATCTTCTTTTTCAACGTGAAATCCTTTTTCATTTAGAATTGTTGAAAATGCAATGGTCAATTCATAGTTGCCCTTATTTGCCTTAATCAGTTCACCAGAGATATAGTTGTTTAAATTCAAAATGAGATGAGTAGGAACAAGTTGCGATGTTTCGCTTAAGAGATGTTGTTTTAAACGTTCTGTAATTTCAACATCATTGGTGTTATTTATTATATAGTCAGATGCGCCAACTTTAATACTGTCTAAGAATGCTTTTCTAGTAAGGTCAGATGTAAATATAATAAGTTTGGTGTTAGGGTAATGCTTTAAGTATGTTGATATCATTTCAATTTCTTGATCGTTATCAAAATCTAGTTCTGCTATGATCATGTCTACCTGTACAAGATCTAGTCCAAGAAAATGTTCTAATTCCAGATAATTCACTGCAGTATAAACCTTACAAGGTAAACCTGTTAATATACTTGTAATGCGCTGCATCATAAAGCTTTTTTGTTCAAATACAATAATATGTTGCATAAGACCTCCTTTTGTAACATTATATCATTAACTTTAATTAATAAAAAAGGGGTTACAAATGAAAAAAATTATTATAGTAGTTTTATTACTATTTTGGATACCAGTTTTTGGTGTGACAGGATTTAATGACGTTACTGAGCTGGATTGGTATTATGATTATGTGTTAAATCTAGTTGAGGCTGATATAACTTCTGGTTATGGGGATGGTACTTTTAGACCAGATAATCAAATTTCTGTAGAAGAGTTCATAACAATGACCATTAAGTCTATTGGTGAAACAGAAGCTGATGTAGATAAAGTCAGATGGTCAGATGGCTTTATCTTAAGGGCAAAAACTTTAAATATCGTTTTAGATAATGAGTTTACAGACTATAGTAAACCAATTACACGTGGCGAGATGAGTCGTATTGTTTTAAGAGCATCATCTGCTGATGTACCAGAAAATTATTTGTCTTATGCTACAGCCATAAAAGACTTAGATGATATGTCATCATATTGGCAGAATATTGCTGTAAGAGTATATTCTACTGGTATTATCACAGGATATCCTAATGGAAACTTTGGATTAGATAACCATGCAACACGTGCTGAAGCCTCTGTTATATTATCTAAGTTAATAGATGAGTCATTGCGAACTTTACCGGATATTCCTGTTTCAGATGTAGAGATTAGAATCAGTGAAATAAATAAGGAATGGCAAGTTAGAAAACCTATATATTCAGGGAATACTTTTACCAATGAACCAACAATAAGTGCACCTTATGAGGCTGGAGAAATCAATAATCTCTATTTAAATGATGGCTTGAACATGTTAAAGTTCCTAAGATTTTTATCGTATTTACCTTATGATAATTATTTATCTGATGCAGCTAATGATTTGGCTCAACACGGTGCAGTATTACTGGGCGTAAGCGAATTTTCTCATACCCCTGAAAAACCGAAAGACATGCAAGATGCATTCTATGAGAAGGGTTATGAAGCGACATCAACAGGTAATCTAGCAGCTGGTGTACCAAGTGTACCAGATGCCATAAAATTACTGATGGATGATGCAGATGAGTATAATATTGAAATTTTAGGACATAGAAGATGGCAGCAATTACCACAGTTAAAAGAAGTTGGTTTAGGCTTTGTAGAAACTGATAATGATTATAGATATTACACTGTCTTAAAGGTGTTTAAGGACTTAGAAACAGAAGCCTTTGTATACAATAACATTACTTGGCCTTCTAGGACAGCATTTCCTATTGAGTTCTTTGGTCCTCAAGTACCTTGGTCTGTTACTTTAAATCCAACATTATATGATAATACAAGAACAGATGATATAGTCGTTGAAATTAAGAATAAGACAACTGGTCTCATATGGACCTTTGATAAAAATGATAAAGAACTAAATGGTGAATTCTTTAATGTGGAAACATCAGGATATGGTGTGCCATTCTGTGTAATCTTTAGACCAGATCCTAATAGTTTTAATAATTATGATCTTATGACAACTTATGAAGTCACTGTTAAAAACATTTACACAACAAACGGTACTATAACACAAGTCTATTATGAGACAACATTCTTCAACATAAAGGAGTAATATGAATCTAATACAAATACTAAATGATCAAATGAAAGCAAATAATAAAGTTGTAACCGTTACTATTACAAAAGATTTAGGTAGTGCTCCGAGAGGTGTTGGCAGTATGATGATTGTAGGATCAGAAGGTAGGATCGCAGGTAGTGTAGGTGGGGGTGCCATTGAACATCGTGCTATCCAAGATGCGATCCTAGCTGATACGTCTTATAGTAAATCATATTTATTATCTGAATTGGATATGACTTGTGGTGGAGACGTTGAATTGTTCTTTCAAGTTTATCCTGCAAAAGATCCTGTCTTGATAATCGGTGCTGGGCATATTTGTCAATCATTAGTGCCTATATTGACGGGTTTAGATTATAGTGTCACTGTCCTTGATTATAGAGAAAACATATTCAATGAGGCAAATTTAAGCTGTACTACAATTAATGCACCCATTTTAGAAGGTTTGGCTACTATTGATTTTAATAAGGATATGTCGGTTGTCATTGTAACTCATGGTCATGAGTTTGATGAGATTAGTCTAGAGTACGTACTAGAAAGACAACATCGTTATGTTGGTATGATTGGTTCTAGTAGCAAAATAAAAGCTTGTTATGATAATTTAATGAGCAGAGGTATAAAAAAAGATGTTCTTTCAAAGGTCTATGCTCCTATTGGGCTAAATCTAGGAGGAGAAACGCCTGAGGCAATAGCCTTATCAATTGCAAGTCAAATTCAATGTATTAAATATCAAAAAGATCCTGTACACTATAAAACATTAAAGGAAATTATATGAGAGATATTAAACTAAACGAAATAGAAGATGTACTAAATGGTATGAAAAAACATTTTGTAAATAAAGATTTAGCTTGTGAATCAGTAAATCTAGATGACGCCCTTAATAGGCAATTAGCGGAAAATATAGTTTCAGATTTAGTTATTCCAGCTTACCGAAAATCAACGGTGGATGGTTATGCCATGAAACTTACTCAAGAACCTATTGATAAACGCTTAGTTTTAGAAAATGAGATTTTAAATGTAGAAGAAATATTGTGTGAAGATCACTGTATTTATGTGCCTACTGGAGGTAGAGTACCTGAAGATGCAGATGTGATGGTCAAGATAGAAGAGACTACTCGTCAAGATAATATCATATCATTTAAAGCTTATACAAAAAAAGAGAACATTATAGAAGTCGGTGCTGATATGCAAGAAGGAGATATTTTATATGTTAGTGGACATAAAATTACATCTTTTGATATTGGTGTTTTAGGCTTATTAGGTTATAGTAGTGTAAATGTTAAAAAGAAGCCGACTCTTGCCATAATTTCAACTGGTGATGAGCTAGTGCCTGTGGGTTCAGATATTAAATTGGGTCAAACTAGAGACATTAATAGTCATACGATTGGCTGTCTTGCTAAAGCTATGGGACTTGATGTTGTTTATACAGATTTAGTGAATGACACTAAGGAAAAATTAAAAGCATCAATATTAAAGGGACATGAATTATCTGATATAACTGTAATATCAGGTGGATCTTCCATGGGGGTTAAAGATTATACATTTGATATACTCAATGAAATTGGTCATGTACTATCAGATGGTATGGCTTTAAAACCTGGGAAACCCACAATCGTATCTGAGAGTAATGGGAAACCAGTACTAGGTTTGCCAGGTCATCCTGTGTCTGCGATTATGGTTTTTAAGATCCTGATGAAAGACTTATTAAATGTATATGGTATCAATGTCAAGGATGATTCAATTATGGAAGCAACAGTAACTAGAGATGTAAGACCAGCTAAGGGTAGAGATACCTATCAAATGCTTCATTTTACAGAAGAAGAAGGGCAAGTCTATGCTCACCCAACTAGTGGTAAATCAGGTATGATGACTTTACTAACTAAATCTCAAGGTTATACTATAATAGACAAATCAGATCAATTAAAATCTGGACAGAAAATAAGATGCTATTTATTTTAAAAATTATAGGCTTAGCCTATTTTTTTTATTTTTTTGGGTATCTATATTGTAAGATTATTACAAACCTTAAATAAAATAAAAGCAATCGCATACACTTATCTGAATTTTCAGAATATACTGTAATTAAGGTGGTATTATGGAAGGTATAATTTTGGCTGCAGGTTTATCATCTCGATTACCTGCATATAAGTTAACACAAGTGGTGAAGGATAAACCACTATTATTACATACTTTAGATACAATGTTGATGTTTTGTACAAAAATTTATATTGTAACTGGTCATAAGCACAAGCAGATAGAAAATCTAGTAAAAGATTACACTAATGTTGTTTGTGTATTTAATCATGTCTATAAGGAAGGGATGTTTTCTTCTGTTAAATTAGGTGTATCTCAGATAAACGATGATTTTTTTATGATACCTGCAGACTGTCCCTTTGTTCTTCCATCTACCTATGAAAGTTTACTTGAAAATCTTGGACAAGTAATCATACCAAGCTATGACTACAAAGCGGGTCATCCTATAAGAATTAGTCATCATTTAAAAGAATTAATTTTAGAAAGTGATAAACCTCATTTAAGAGCGTTTTTAAGTGAGTATGATAAAGTCTATGTTACTGTTGATGATCCCTATGTTTTAGTGGATATTGATACACCAGAAGATTTAAATAAAGTAAGGGGGTATTTAGAATGAAAATCACTGATTCCTTAAATCGAGTGGATATTAAAGACAAGTTAAATGGAACAACAAGGTATATCGAAGATATTGTGTTCGAAAATTTACATTTTGCAAGAACCTTAAGAAGTCCTGTTGCTAAAGCAAAAATATCGGCTATCAAGTATCCACCTCTAGAAGAGGGTTTAACCATTGTATCTGCAAAAGATGTAAAACACAAAAATGAAGTCGCATTGATTTTAAAAGACATGCCTATATTTGCTGATGAAGAGGTTAACTATATAGGTGAACCAATTGCACTAATTGTAGGAAAAGATAAGGATCAAGTCATCTCTTACTTTAATAAAATTCGAATAGAGTATTCAACACTGGAACCAGTCTTTAACATGGATGATTCTAATGAAGTGTACACTGATCATACCTTTGAAGTCGGTGATATTGATCATTTAGAATATGATGATGTTTTTGAAGAAAACTATGAAACAGGTTATCAAGAACAGGTCTATATGGAAAAACAAGGTGTAGTTGGTCATGTAGATGATGGGGTCGTAACTGTATATGGTTCATTGCAATGTCCTTATTATGTACAAAATGCTATGAAGCATGCTTTGGATTTACCAGACAGTCAAGTAAGAGTTGTTCAAACACCAACAGGTGGTGCATTTGGCGGTAAAGAAGAATATCCATCACTTCTGGCCCTACAAGTAGCCGTTGCAGCATTAAAAGTTAAAGCACCTGTTCGTTTGATTTTTGATAGAAGAGAAGATATGGCATTTACAACCAAACGTCATCCTTCTAAATCTAATATAAAAACTTACCTTAAAGATAAAAAAATAGTAGGCATGGATTTTTCAATCCGCTTAGATTCAGGACCATATCTTGGTTTATCTGATGTTGTATTACAAAGAGCTATATTTACTATGATGGGTTGTTATATGTTTGATCATATACGCGTCAATGGAAAAACGGTCAAGACAAATAATGTTTTTACAGGTGCCTTTAGAGGATTTGGAGCACCACAATCTATGTATGCTCTAGAACATCATATGAATCAGTTGGCAAGATACTTGGATATTGATCCTATTGAGTTAAGAAAACCTTACTTTGTCCACAAGGGTGAAATGACATCTACAGGTGGTATTTTTAACGAAGATATTTACCTTGAAAAAATGACAGACAAGATTATAGAAATGACAGATTACTATAATTTAAAGGATGAGGATAATGTTGGATATGGTTTTTCATTTATTCCACATGGCGGTGGTTTTACTGGCGATGGAGAGGCTACACATATTAAAGCAGAAGTCCATTTAAAGAAATTAGTAAATGGTGATGTACAGATTTTAGTTTCTAATGTAGAGATGGGTCAAGGTGCTATTACAGCATTATCAAAAATAGTTGCCTCTGTACTGGATTATCCAATTGAAAGAGTAAAGTATCATAATCCTGATACAAAGTATGTACCAGATTCAGGACCAACTGTTGCATCAAGAACAACAATGGTAGTTGGTGGTCTCTTATATAAAGCCGCTGAAAAACTCAAAGCTAGGCTAGATGAACCAGGTGAAATTCTTATAGATGAGCATTTTAAGCAACCTGATTATGTCAAATGGGATCAAGAAATATTACACGGGAATGCCTATATGGCCTATTCATGGTCCATACTAATGGCAAGAGTTGAAATGGATCCTCTTACATATGAAGTGAAATGTACAGATATTTACGGTGTTTATGATGTTGGTGTTCCTATCGATGAAAGATTATTACAAGGTCAAATCCATGGTGGTGTTATTCAAGGTCTTGGTTATGGTTTATTAGAAAAAATGGATAGTGAAGATGGTCTCATTCAACAACATTCATTTTCTAATTATGTAATACCAACAACATGCGATATACCGGAAATACATTCAGATTGGATTATCAATCGATATGTCGATGGTCCTTTTGGTGCAAAATCAGTTGGAGAACTGACATTAGTAGGTGTTGCACCTGCAGTTGCTTCTGCAGTAGAAGATATTATCAAAAAGAAGATAAATGTTATACCAGTTACGCCAGAGAGAGTATTGGAGGCGCTAAATGAAGATAAAATTTAAATTAAATCATAAAGATGTAGTTGCAGAAACTACTTTAACTAAAAGATTACTAGATGTTGTTAGAGAAGATTTTGATTTAACTGGAACTAAGGAAGGTTGTGCGGAAGGTGAATGTGGTGCCTGTTTGGTCTATGTTGATAATGTATTAGTTAACTCATGTTTAGTGCCAATGGCAAATGTTGTAGATAAGCACGTTATAACAATTGAAGCCTTTGCTTTAACACCTGAGTATAAAAAGATTGAACAATCTTTTATTAATGCTGGTGCAGTTCAATGTGGTTATTGTACACCCGGAATGGTTATGGCTGTTCATGAATTATTAAAGAAGAATGCTTCACCAACATTAGAAGATGTTAAAGAGGGCTTATCAGGTAATCTCTGCCGCTGCACAGGCTATCAATCTATTTTTGAAGCAGTGTATGAGTTGATTGAAGGGGGGTATTTTAATGATTAATGCATATCGTCCCGAATCAATCGATGAACTCCTAAAGATCTTAGATCAAGAAACTTGTCATATTTTTGCTGGTGGTACTGACTTAATGATTAGAAAAAGACAGTGGCAAGGTGCAGAACGTAAGTTTACACAATCAGTTGCCTACATCATTCAATTAGAAGAACTAAGAGGTATATGGGAGGATGAAAACTTTTATGAAATAGGTACACTGACAACACAAACTGATATTGTAGAAAGTAATTTACCAGAATACATAAAAGAACCTTACCGTTTAATGTCCTCACCAGCTATTAGAAATGTCGCAACAGTAGGTGGAAATATTGTAAATGCAGCAGCAGTAGCGGATTCATTGCCTATACTGTATGCATTAGATGCTCAAGTAGAATTAATGAGTATTGATGGTGTGAGACGTATACCTGTTGAAGATTTCGTAGTTGGTAAGTATAGAACTCTAAGAAAAGACAATGAACTTTTAACTAAAGTAATAGTACCTAAATATGAGGCGTCAGGATACTTCTATAAAAAACTTGGTCAAAGAAAGGCAAGTATACTTTCAAAAGTATCTGTATTTATTCTTTATCAAAAAAGTGATGTAAGAATAGCAATCGGCGCAATTAATGACACAGTCATACGGTCTAAGTCAATAGAATATGCTTTTATGAATGATTTAAATATAAGTGATATGATGATTGGCTATCAAGGCTTAATGTCTGGTAAAGATGATAAAAGATCAACAAAGAATTACAGAGAAACTGTGGCAATAAACTTAATACAAAATTATTTAAAGGAGATTGTTGATGAACTA
>Ga0070725_10002202_pt1 | contig 10367 bp, 6 predicted proteins | sample tdDd002_FD_69781 | JGI IMG/M metagenome (GOLD analysis project Ga0070725, IMG submission 69781) | Marine sediment microbial communities from the Atlantic coast under amendment with organic carbon and nitrate - tdDd00.2 | ecosystem: Environmental > Aquatic > Marine > Coastal > Sediment | place...
ATAGAAACAGGTCGAGGGTCTGGGTGGCATCAATTTGGAGGATTGTCATCTCCTGTAATGAGTTGGTATAGCAGTTATTTTAAAAAGGGACAGGTAAGTGTAGGTCATGATTGCTGGTTAAAAAATATAAAATTTAATGATAAGCATACTGAATTTTCAGTTAAACTTCAATTCTATAATAAGCAAAAAGAGAACAGAACTATCATTATTACAATGAATGATCAATATTCTTATTCAGCCGAGTTTAATGATAAACCCATTGAACTAAAAGAATTGATAAAAGGATCCTATTCGGTTAATATCGAAGGGAATGTAATGGGTGGAATTTTGAAATTAAAAATGAAAGATTCAGAAGCTAATAGATAGTAGATTATTAGGGAGTGTATTCTAATAGAATCAACAAAGTAAAACAAAACCATAAATTATGAAGAAATTATTAATTGCATTATTTGCAGTATTGGTTTGTGTATCTGCGCAAGCAAAAGTGTACAATATTGTTGATTTTGGCGCAAAAAGCGATACAACAATATTGAGTACTGTAGCCATTAACAAGGCCATTAAAAAATGTAATGCAGAAGATGGAGGAACGGTTTTGATTCCTGCAGGAATGTTTAAGTCAGGAACAATTACTTTATTGGATCATGTGGAATTGCATTTGGCGCATGGAGCAACTTTGTATGGTAGCACAGATCAGAAAGATTTTCCACGTCAGAAGCAGCCTGAATATCGTTCACAAAAAGATCCGGGAGGTTGGTATTCTTTTATTTATGCTGAAGGGGCTACCAACATTGCCATCACAGGTTCAGGAACCATTGATGGACAAGGAAAATACCAGAAGGCTCGCCCGGAATGTATCAAGGGAGATCGTGATGGAAGAGCACGTAATATTCTGTTTATTTCCTGTAAAAAGGTTAAAGTAGAGGATGTGACTTTACGGAACGCAGGTGTTTGGAATCAGCACTATTTGAATTGCGAGGATGTTACCCTAAACAATCAAACTGTTTGGAATCATTGTAATAGAAATAATGATGCTTTGGATATTGATGGCTGTAGAAGAGTTGTGGTTAGTAACTGTAAGTATGACTCAAGTGATGATGGTATCACACTCAAGAGCACAGGATTAGCTCCATGTGAGGATATTACAATTACAAATTGTGTGGTTAGCAGTCATTGTAACGCAATTAAATGTGGAACTGAGTCAACAGGAGGTTTTAGAAATCTGACAATCACCAATTGTATTGTTAGACCTTCGAGAGCCAAAGAGAAACATGTGGGATATTGGCAAGGAATTACCGGGGTTTCGTTAGAAATTGTAGATGGAGGAACAATGGAAGGAGTTACAGTTAGTAATATTACCATTGAAGAGACCATGGCACCTCTTTATTTGCGATTGGCAAACAGAGCGAGGTTGCATACAAAAAATGCTCCGCAACCACAGGTAGGATCAATGCGAAATATCAATATTAACAATATTGTAGCATACAATTCTCATAATTTTAGTTCTTCGATTTCCGGAATTGAAGGTGCTAATATTGAAAATGTAATGTTAAGTAATATTTTGTTTGTGAATAGAGGAGGTCTTCGTAAGGGACAATTCTTAGCATCATTGAAGGATGTAAAAGAGAATCCAAAATCTTATCCTCAACCAACGATGTGGAAAGAACTTCCTTGTAGTGGTCTATTTGTGCGTCACACAAGAAATATCCATGTAAATGGAATTTCCTTTGTAAATCAGCAAGAAGATCCTCGTCCGGTTCTTTTACTGGATGATGTGAAACATGCAAGTTTTACTAAAATATCTACCAATGTAAATTGTGTTCCTGTTGCATTAATGCACAAAACAGAAGATGTGAAAATTGATGATAATATTGAGCAGAAAAATGCATTATAATCGATAATGTAGGACACCTGACTATTCTTAGTTAGTTGTTTTTTGTTTGTTATCGAGATGAATATTCTTGGTATCTACAATATTATCAATCTTTTGAGGAGAAGTCAGAAAAGAACACTTTTAAAAAAATAACACCATAAACTATGAATAAATTCAAAATAATTACTTTAATTTTTTGTTGGCTTTCCTTTTGTTTTACAGGATGTTTGAAACAGAATAACCCAATAATTGAACCGAACTATACTGGATTTAATACAATAGAGTTAAATATTCAAAATTATGATGGTAATCTTTCTTGTAAAAGATCAGTTGTAGAGCAAGAAAATACCACATTTTACGATACTTCACAATGGTCTCAAGATACTGTATTTAAGATTAATGGAGATGTAGTAATAGATTCTGTTTCTATTAGTTATGGAGAATTAATCTACAAGTATTCTTTAATAAATTCAAAAGGAGAGGTTTTAGACAGCTTTTTCACATCTAAAAATACTTTTCCTCGCAATCTAATACCTCAGATAAAATTGCCTGAAAGGCCTCAATGGGATTCAATATATTATAAAGCATGGGATTTGACATGGCAAAGTATTGTTACTTCTGATGGTATGCCTTCCAAGTATGCTTATAATGATTACCCAGATAATCGTCATACTACTTATTTGTGGGATGCCAGCTTTTGTAATTTATTTCAGCGCTATGCTCAAATGCATAATGGACATCCGGGGATGAAGACCATTGATAATTTCTATGCACAGCAGCAGGAGTCGGGATTTATTGCACGTAATTACAGATCAAAAGATTTTAAACCGAATAGTATGAGTGCAGAAATTCCTAAAGTGGAAAGTATTAATCCACCTTTGATTTCCATGTGCGAATGGGAATATTATCAAATTTCTAATGATAGCAGTAGATTAGAACAAGTATTGCCTTATCTGGTCAGTAATTTTCGATTTATCGATTCCTTTATGCAAGAAAAAGAAGGATGTTATCTGTGGACAGGAAACGGTAGTGGTTGGGATAATATAAATTGGCATCAAGGAGAAAAAGCGATTCATTATTGGGTGGATTTAATTCCTTTACAAGCATTAAATGCTTTTTATATCTCGAATATAGCTAGTGTTTTAGGGGAAAATGAAATCAAAACTGAATTTCAAAAAGAAATTGATAGGAAACAGCAGTTGCTTGATAATTATTGGAACAAAGAAAAACAATGGTATTGTAGTCTGGATAAGCAAGGTGAGTTTACTAGAAAAACACTAGTGGGAATGTGGCCAATGTTGGCAGGAATTGTATCTGATGAAAGAGCTGAAGAAATAGTTAAAACTTTGATGAATGAGAAGACATTTTTGACATCACCAATGCCATTACCAACGCTAGCAAAGGATGAGTCAGGTTATAACTCAAAGGGTGAATATTGGCTAGGCTCTGCTTGGATTAACATTTCTTTAATGGTAATACAGGGGTTAGAAAAATATGGATTTCAAGCTGAAGTAAGCGAGTTAAATATCAAAACCTTAGATGCTATTGCTAAGACTTATTTTGATTGGAAGGAAAATCCAAAGACATTATGGGAAGCTTATGCCCCGGAGTTTGATGCACCAGCCTCACATAAAAGAAAGAAGGAGTTGGGAAGTGTACGTAAGGATTTTTCAGGTTGGACTTGTAATCTTATTAATATGATAATTGAAAGTCATATTGGAATAGACATTGACGCACCCAAGAATACAATTACTTGGAGTATTCTAACAGAAGAGGAGATGGGAATATCTAATTTAAAATTTAATGATATTATCACTGATTTATTAGTTGTCCCAGAAAGTAATGGTTTAACTTTTAAGATACAATCTTCGGGCAGTTACTGGCTGCATATTAAGCATAAATCAGGTGTAAAAAGAGAAATACAAATTAAAAAGGGAGATAATAATTTTAAAATTGAGATTTAAATAAATTAATAGCATCTAGTAAATATAAAATATTTTGGCAATAAACCAGATGGACAAACTCAACAAAACCATAAATTATGAATAAATTAATTATAGCACTTTTTGCATTATTTGTATGTGTATCTGTACAAGCAAAGGTGTATAATATTTTAGATTTTGGTGCTAAAAGCGATACCACAAAATTAAGTACAGTAGCCATTAATAAAGCAATTAAGAAGTGTTATTCAGAAGGAGGAGGTACGGTTTTGATTCCTGCAGGAATGTTTAAGTCTGGAACCATAACCTTAATGGATAATGTTGAACTTCACCTGGCGCATGCTGCGATTTTGTTTGGAAGTACAGATCAAAATGATTTTCCTCGACAAAAAAGACCATCGTATCGTTCACAGAAAGATACTGGTGGTTGGTACTCTTTAATTTATGCAGAAGGCGCGACGAATATTTCCATTACCGGTTCGGGAACAATTGATGGACAGGGAAAATATCAAAAACCACGTCCTGAATGTGAAAATAAAGATAGAGATGGACGTGCTCGAAATATTCTTTTCATTTCATGTAAAAATGTAAAGGTAGAAGGTGTTACTCTTAGAAATTCAGGTATCTGGAATCAGCACTATTTAAATTGTGAAGATGTTAGTTTGTTGAATCAAACCGTTTGGAATCATTGTAATAAAAACAATGATGCTTTGGATATTGATGGATGCAGAAGAGTGTTGGTTAGCGGTTGCAATTACGATTCTTGTGATGATGCAGTGACTCTAAAGAGCACGGGATTGGCACCTTGTGAAGATATTACGATTACCAATTGTGTAGTTAGCAGTTTCTGTAATGGAATTAAATGTGGTACCGAATCAACAGGTGGTTTTCGAAATTTGACCATTTCAAATTGTGTAGTCAGACCTTCACGATCTACAGATAAACATGAACCGACTGCTTACAAAGAAGGAATTACTGGCTTGTCTCTTGAAATTGTAGATGGAGGAACAATGGAAGGTGTCACAGTGACTAATCTTACCATTGAAGGAACCCAAGCACCCATTTATTTACGATTGGGTAATCGTGCCAGAAAACACACTAAAAATGTTCCGCAACCTCTAAAAGGAGCGATGAGAAACATTAATATCAGCAATGTTGTTGCATACAATACAGGAAATTTTGCTTCCTCCATTTCAGGGATTGAGGGTGCAATAATCGAAAATGTAATGCTTAATAATATTTTGTTTGTGAATAAGGGTGGATTAAAAGCTGGTGAGTACAAGCAATCATTAAGTGATGTTAAGGAAAATGAGAGATCATATCCACAACCAACCATGTGGAAAGAATTGCCTTGTAGTGGTCTGTTTGTTCGCCATACCAAAAACATCCAGGTGAATGGAATTTCTTTTGTGAGCCTGGAGAAAGATCCGCGTCCTGTTTTGTTATTGGATGATGTGAAGGAAGGGGATTTCTCCAATATTTCTACTTCTAAAAATACAGTTCCTGTTGCTTTGGTAAATGAAGTGGAAGGAGTATTGATTGATCCTGTATTAAGTAAAAAAGAAGCTCTGTAATTATTGGAATCTATGAAAAAAAGATATTTGTTCTTGGCATTATTGATGATCAATTTTTCATTAATCGCACAAGAAATCACGAATAAAAAGTGGCAACCTGTTTTGGATTACACTTTAGAACTGCATAAAAAGTGTACGTATCCGGCAGCTTATCCGTTTGAATATGAATGGGAAGAAATCGGAATAGGTTACAGTTATGGACCTGCATTTGGGCATTGGGATATTGTGCATCAGGTATTGGATGCGTTGGTTTACGATTCGGATCATGCCCTTAAGCAATTGTATAATAATATTAAAAATCAAGAACCTACCGGGATGATTCCCGGTAGTATTTGGTTACCCGGGGATAGAAATCCTGACAGAAAAGAGGCGAAGTGGAGTAAAGAGGATGAAGGACACCCTCCGGTTTGGGTTGTTGCAGTAGATGATTATGTGGCTCAAACTGGAAATAAAAGTGTTCTGAAAGATTTTTATGCAGCCTTAATTAGACAAATTTCCTGGTTCGAAAATAATAGAAGAGCCAATGGAGAAGGTTTCTTTTATAATGATATTGTAAAAAGAAGATGGGAAAGTGGTGTAGATATGGGTGTTAGATTCGATGAAGCGAATTTGGGACCTCAAGCATGTATTGATGCAACGTCTCATGTTTATTCTTTGTATAAGCATGCTAACAAGTGGGGCAAGGAACTTGGTGTAAAATCAGATTTCTACAATAAGCGTGAAAATGAATTAAAGACTTTTATTAATGATAGTCTATTTGATGCAAAAACAGGAAGTTATTTTGATAGTTGGTCGGTAAAAGATAAAAGCAAACAGCATTTTGTTCTTGAGAACTTCTGGCCAATGATGGTGGGAGCGATATCAAAAGAGAGAGCTGATTTTATTATAGACGAATACTTGATGAATCCCAAGCATTTTCTATCTGAGCACCCGATAACTACAGTTTCGATGAGTGATCCAAAGTTTGAATTGAGAATGTGGCGTGGTCCGGCTTGGAATAGTATGACTTATTGGGCTGCACGTGCTTGTATCAAGTATGGAAGATATGATGCAGCAAAAATTCTATTAAAGCGTGCACTAGACAGTACAGCTAATCAGTTCAATAAAACGGGTAAAATATGGGAATTTTATCATCCTAATTCTGGCAATCAGAAGGATGTGAAAAGAAAATCTCATAATAAACCCAATATGCCTTGTCCGGATTACTTAGGTCATAATCCACTATGGGCGATGTACAAACTTTACGAGGAAATAAAAACAAGATAATTTCATGAAAAAACTAGTTGTAATTTTTCTGTTAATAGTTCAGATTTCAAGTTACGCTCAAAATAAAGGAATTTTATTAGAAGCGGAAGGATTTAAGAATAAAGGAGGATGGGTAGTTGATCCACAATTTGTTGAGGAAATGGGATCACCATATTTGTTGGCTCATGGTATGGGTGTAGCTGTTGCTAATGCAAAAACTTCATTTAAGCTTAAATCAAAGGGAGAATATCACATTTGGGTTCGTACCAAAAATTGGGTTCCGGGAGAATGGGAAGCTCCTGGAAAATTTAAATTAAAAATAAATGATCGATTACTTGAAAGTGAATTAGGAACTAAAAAAGGATGGACTTGGCAGTATGTTGGTAAGGAGTATCTTGCTAAAAAAGAACATCAGATTGAATTGGTTGATTTAACCGGATTTGATGGTCGTTGCGATGCAATATATCTTTCAAAAAAGAATGTGGCTCCACCTGAAAATGCAGATCACCTGTCTCAATGGAGAACAAAAATGCACCATAAATCGAAATCTCCAAAAGTACAGAAGGAATTCGACTTAGTTGTTATTGGTGGTGGAATAGCAGGATGTGCCGCAGCAATTGCAGCAGCCGAGAAAGATTTAAAGGTAGCCTTAATTCACGACCGTCCAGTACTTGGGGGAAATGCAAGTAGTGAAGTTCGAGTACATACTTTGGGTATTTATGGTCATTTTGAGCGAATCATGAAAATGATTGATACCGAGCATTATCCAAATGGTTCAAAAAAAGCCTACAAAGAGGATGAAAAACGATTAAGAAATATTGAGAAATATATAAATATTCACTTATTCCTAAATTGGAGAGCCTTTGATGCCTATGCAGACAATGATGAAATTGAATATGTAGATGCAAAAAATATTATCTCTCAGGAAATTGTAAGGTTTAAAGCTCCCTTATTTGTTGATTGTACCGGCGATGGATGGATTGGTTACTGGGCTAAGGCTAAATACATGTATGGACGTGAAAGTTCAGATAAATTTGGCGAAGCCTGGGATAAATATGATGAATTATGGAGTCCTAAAAAAGCTGATAACAGAGTAATGGGAACTTCCTTATTATGGAATAGTTATAAAACAAATACCGTACAGGATTTTCCTGAGGTTCCTTGGGCTATTGCTGTTGCAAAAGACAATGAAGCTCTTGAAGGAGGCTGGAGATGGGAATACAGCACCAACGATTTGAACCAGATTGATGATGCAGAACAAATTCGTGACCACATGTTAAGAGCAATTTACGGTTCTTTTTACAATGCCAAACAAAAGGAAGGTAATGAAAATGTAGCCTTGGAATGGGTAAGCTATATTTCTGGTAAAAGAGAATCAAGAAGACTGGTAGGCGATCATATTTACACATTTAATGATGTAAGAACTCATGCTCAATTTCCCGATTCTGTTGTGGTCGAAACACGCGAAATAGATGTGCATTATCAGCAGCATTTAAAGGAGAATAATAAGCCAGATTTTTTATCCAGAGCACTTTTTTACGAAACTGAAAAGTATTATGTGCCATACAGAAGTTTATATTCAAAAAATATTGAAAATCTGTTTATGGCTGGAAGATGCTTTAGTTGTTCTCATGTTGGTTTAGGTGGTCCACGTGTAATGAATACTACAGGTCAAATGGGTGCAGCTGTTGGTTATGCTGCATATTTATGCAAGAAATACCAGGCGAGTCCAAGAGATATTTACATGAAATATCTAAAGGAGTATATGGAAATTGTGTTGAATTCTAATAAAAATAGTTTTGATGAATAATTATATTTTCACTCTAATTACTTTTCTTTTATTTACTTTTCAGATAAAGGCAGAAAATACTCGAAAGATCACGGAAAATACTCCTTGGGGAAAGGAAGTTTTCGAAATTCCACAATTTACAGACACGGATTTCTCTATTGTTGATTTTGGAGCAGTTTCAGGAGGAAAAGTAGATAATCAAAATGGAATTCAATTGGCTATTGATGCTTGTAATAAAGCAGGAGGCGGGAGAGTTGTAATTCCCTCGGGAACTTGGATGACCAGTTTTATTAATTTCAAGAGTAATGTCAATTTGCATCTTGAAGAAGGTGCTGTATTGTTATTTTCGGATGATATTAAAAAGTATATGGTTTCGACTTTTACACGTTGGGAAGGGTTTGAGTGTATGAATTATCATCCTTTGATTTATGCACGAAACTGCCAAAATATTGCAATTACAGGCAAAGGAAAGATTGATGGAAATGGTTCTGCCTGGTGGTTTATGAAAAAAAAACAGAAGGTAAGTTTATCGAATTTATACCAGCAGGTAATCAACGGAGTTAAACCTGAAAAAAGAAACTTGTTGAATTATGAACAGCAGTCTATGCTTCGACCTTCATTAATTCAGTTTATCGATTGTAAAAACATCCTTTTAAAAGATATTGAGGTTAGTTCTGGTCCTATGTGGACTGTACATATGATTTATAGCAAAAATATCATTGCACAAAACATTAGAGTAATTACGGAAGGAGTTAATAATGATGGTATTATCCCTGATTCATGTGAGAAGATGTTAATTGATAATTGTTATTTTTCAACAGGAGATGATTGTATCGTGATTAAGTCTGGTTTGAATGAGGATGGTTGGAGAGTTGCAAAGCCATCGCAAAGAATAATCGTTAAAAACTGTAACACGCATCACGGACACGGTGGTATTGTTCTTGGGAGTGAAATGTCTGGTGGAATTAATAGAGTATATGCCTACAATTGTAATTTTTCCAATACCGAAAGAGGAATTCGAATTAAATCAATGATTGGAAGAGGCGGACTCATTGAGAATATTTGGTTTGAGAATATCATCATGAATAATATTAAAAAGGAGGCTATCAAGTTAAATATGCATTACGAATCCAGTTCCATAACTCCCAAATCGGATAAAAGACCTATTTTCCGAAATTTCTATTTTAAAAATATTATTTCCGATAACTCAAATTATGCATTGTTTGCTAAAGGGATAGATGATCAATTAATTGCAGATATGCAATTCAAGAATATAAAAATGGAAAGCAAACATGGGGTTAAAATCATGAATGCTGATAATTTTGCATTTAAGAACATTGATTTGGAAACGAAAGATTTGGATGCGATTCAAATCCAATCATCTCACAGTATTTCTTTTCGAAAACTTGATGCCAAATCTTTAAACCAAAAATCAAACTTGGTGATTAAAAATAAAAATGAGGTGATCATCGAGAAATCGGTAACAACGAAAAATTGTATGTTTTAGTTTTTGTATAAAATAAGAAGTGCAAAAAGTAAAAAAGAAATGTCAGTTTGTACATTTTACGGAAGATTGCTAAAAATTTACTTTGCATGAAAACGATAATTTAAGATATTGAGAATACAATGTATAGGATTTTACTCTTTTTTAGCTTTTTGTGCTTTTTATGTGGATGCAAGAATGAAGCAAAATATTCAAATGATTCTTATTGGCCTGAAATTACCACTGAAGCCAAGCCATGGACTCGTTGGTGGTGGTTAGGAAGTAATGTTGATCGGGAAAATTTGGAATTCCTGCTAAAAGAATATGCCGATAAAGGGATTGGTGGTGTAGAAATTACCCCGATTTATGGTGTAAAAGGTGAAGAGAAAACAGATATCGACTTTCTTTCTCCAAAATGGATGGAGATGTTGGATGTAACAGTTAAGGCTGCTACTAAAAACAATAT
>Ga0070725_10002206_pt1 | contig 10361 bp, 8 predicted proteins | sample tdDd002_FD_69781 | JGI IMG/M metagenome (GOLD analysis project Ga0070725, IMG submission 69781) | Marine sediment microbial communities from the Atlantic coast under amendment with organic carbon and nitrate - tdDd00.2 | ecosystem: Environmental > Aquatic > Marine > Coastal > Sediment | place...
TGTTTTGACGCCCGATTTTATTTCTTCGATACTTAAGTGACCATAACCAAATACTACAAAGTTATTAAAACTCCCTTTTACAATTGCATGGTTTTCTACACTATGTAGTTTGACTTGTTTTTTTTCATATAAGTTCTTAAAGACATTTTCTAAGTTCTTATTTTTAAAATCGACAACTAAATGCAAGCCCGAATTATTCCCATGAATATCTATTGTGTCTCCGAAATATGATTCTAAAGATTCGACCAATGTATTTCTTTTTTTCTTATACAGTTGGTTCATTTTATAAATGTGCTTTTCAAAATGACCTTCCTTGATAAAATAATTAAGGGCTAGTTGGTCTATGGTACCTGTGTGTACGTCATCAAAAAGTTTATATAATTTGAACTTTTTGATTAAAGGTTTAGGCAATACAATATAGCCCAGTCTCAAAGCTGGCGATAACACTTTGCTAAATGATCCGAGATAAATGACATTGGTTTCATTTATGGCGCGCATTGGTGTAATAGGATAACCATCATAACGAAACTCTCCGTCATAATCATCTTCAATAATATAACAGGCTTTGTCTTGAACTATTTTTAGAAGATCTAACCTTCTTTTAATTGATAGAATCCCACCCATAGGGAATTGATGAGATGGTGTAGTATATATCATCTTTGTGTTCTTGTTTATTGAAAGCTCCGAAGTAATTAGACCTTCGTGGTCAGTATTATTTGGTACCGATTTATAACCAGCATATTTTATTATTTTTTGAGTTCCAAGACTAGATGGCTCCTCAAGAATGACTTCTGCATCTTTTTCATAAAGCATACGTGCAACAATAGCTAACCCTTGAGTAGCACCAGAAGTAATTATTATCTCTTCGGGTTTAACATTAATACTACGTGTTCTAAAGAGATAATCACGGATCGTAGCTCTTAATTCATAATTTCCTTCTGGCTCACTATAGCCTAGTTGAGCATCAGTTAACTCCATACATGCTTTTTTTAAAAGTTTTCCCCAAACTACTCTAGGAAAATAATTTGCGTCAGGTACGCCTGTCTTAAAATCTATTAAATCTGTATAATCTACAAGTTTGTTTCTTACCACGTCAGTCTCTTTAGGGCTTCGTTCAAGAACTTTAAGTCCTTTAGTAACCCTCGTGTAAGAACCTTGCCTAGATTCAATATAACCTTCGGCAAGTAACTGGTCATATGCTTCAAGCACGACGTTACGAGATACATTGAGTTGTTTTGCCATTTTTCTACTTGAAGCTATTGGGTCAGATTCGGCAAGTACACCTGTTATTATTTGCTCGCGTATTAAATTATAAACTTGTCTATATAATGGAATATCTATATCTCTTCTAATCATCTAATGTTCACTCCTTATAGAATTGGTACTTCGAACCTCGTAGTTAATTGGTTCTTACCAAGCCAATTATATCATGCTAGTATTATAAATAAGTAAATAAATGCTCAGATCATCGAAAAGACATAATGCACGCCTCTATCGATTGTCTCAGCACTCTAATACTGCCAATTGATTAGTTTAAGGAGGTATCTATGCTACATATTGATCCCAGTGTAAAAGAAAAGTATCCTGATTTACTGTTTGGAGTTATGGTTATGGAACAGGTTCATAATCCTGAAATAAATGAGGAACTAAATGTTAAAAAACAAGCCCTTGAAAAAAATCTTCGTCAACAATTTGAAGGTTATGATAGAAAAGCACTAAAAGCTTTACAACCCATTGATAAATATAATCAGTTTTATAAACAGTTTAAAAAAACGTACCATGTACAACACCAATTAGAATCTATTGTACTAAAAAACAAGAACTTACCTAACGTCGCAGCTCTTGTAGAATCTATGTTTATGTCTGAAGTAAAAAATCTACTTTTAACTGCTGGCTACGATTTTAGTACCGTTTCTGAAAACGTAAATGTTAAACTCGCAGATGGTAATGCATCCTTTGAAGGTATAGGGAACCGATCAAAAACGCCACCTCAAAATGACATCCTCTTTACAGATTCTAATAGTATCCTTGGTAGCATCATTTGTGGTCCAGACCATAAAAGCAGAATTACTCCTCAAACTACAAAAGCTCTTTTTGTCATATATGGTGTTCCTGGGATAACGTACACTCAAATAAAAAAACACTTAGAGGACATAGAAATGAACGTAAAAGTCATAGCACCTGACTCATACGTTTCTCATTTAAGTATTCTATAAAATAAAAAGTTGCTGAATATGTTTTTACATTTTCAGCAACTCATTAATTATAGACTTATACATTATTGTCTAGTTAGTTCTATTAACTCTTTTTTGTCTTTATGATAGTTTTCTAGTAAAACTGGTACAAAATCATTAAAAGTTGGATATAAGTCACGATTTGCTTGATAGTGTTTAATCTGTTCCACCGTATAATCGGTAAGATAAAATCCTCTATCTATATTTAACTCACGGTCTATTATAGCCGCTTCTTCACCTATTAGTTCATTAACGCCACAAATAGTTACAGCTCTAATTATCTGCTCATTTAAAAACACCATAGGATGTCCATAATTAGTTTCTTTCATATCAAATCTAACTGGAGTATATAATTGAACTAATTTGTATTCATCTATTAGTTCTTTATTCGTATCGACTATTGGATTAATGTAATTATGACCAAATTCATGAATTGTTAGACTATAAATATGGTCCGTAAATCTAGGTTTTATCTCGCCCTCTCCTGTAGCACGTATGACTTGATAATTAGATTCAGACCCATCTTCCGAGAATGTAGTTATACTATTTCCACCTACAGGAAATATTCCTGGAGCAAAAATTGTACAGTACTGCTCTTTAGAGTCTCCATAAAATGCTTCCATCCAATTTCTGACTTCATCAAAATTCATTTTTTCTTGTTCATCTTCTAATATGTCCATATATAAATCTTCGTGTGATTTGTAAAATGCTTCAAAGTTACTTACTTCAGCTAGATCTATTAAGGCTTTACGATAAGCCTCAAACAGCTTCTCATCTCTTACTTTTCGAAGAAGATAATAACAATAACTGTTGTCTCTTTTTAAGTTTGGTAAATCTCCTAATGTCATTACATAACTCAATTGTGAACCAGATTCAAAATTATTACTCACTAATTTTTGAGCAATTCTTATTGCTTCGTGATCCTCATATTCACTGAAAAATGATTCTAACTCTCTATAATATTCACTTCCATCACCTTCTGGTCCATATTTATCTCTCAAGGTGGTTTGACTCAAAACACCTGCTATTAACTCAACCCGTGGAATAATTACTTTTTCTTCAACTTGATGAATCTCATAATCATTCGTACTTTCGTTAACTTCTTTTTCATTTGGATTACAAGCTGCTAATAGAACGACTGTTATAAGTAACAATATGTAAATCGTTAATCTAGCTTTCATTTTGCACCTCCAAAAAACTACTCTATATCTGAATAAACGAACAACACATCTTCATTATCTCCTGCAACAAGGATCACTTCTGTCATTGCTTCATCATCAACAACAACTTCTCTCTTCTTAATTGAAGTATACCTTGAAGATTTTATGCCTCTAACTACATTCTTCTCCCTTGTATTATCTTTATGGTATTCAATATATTCTCCGTTAAAATAAAGTAATACAATTACTGGATCACCATCTGCATTGTATTTCGTTACCCTAATAGAATCCTTGTTTTTATTACTTAGGTTTTCTATGAATCTATTTAAAACTTCACCGTTATACATAGTATCTTGTAAACTTACAACATCACCATTTTCTATAGCCATTTCAGTACTATATTCTATTGGAACATTGTTATCTAAAATCACAATGTCTGATTCAGGCTTATTTTTAGTACATCCAGTTATTAGTATAAAACCTATTAAATAAAGTAATATCTTTTTACTCATAATAATCTCCATATATTTTTCTAACCTATGTATTTGCTTAGCATTTCTTTTACTCTACCTTTATCAGAATGACGAATATGTAAAGTAATATGCTTATCCATTTTTTCAAACCATCTATGATAAAATCTATCCTTTAGTTCTATTTTAAGTATTAAACAAGAGACCCTTTCATTTTTATACTCTATTTCCTTAGATGTTTCCCAAGAGTAATCAGATAATCGCTTCCAAGTGTATTTCTTTACATCAATTAATATAAATGAACTACATATAGAATCTCTCCAAAAACCTTGAATAATATGAGTTGCACCTAAACCCATATATGCTATACCTACTGGAATAATACTACTGAAATAGACTTCTCTTTTCAAAGCAATGTAATCATCACGAAACCACAGAGCTCCTATAATCATAAACAAACCGCCAGATACAAATGAACGCCAGCTTTTTTTATTAACAACAACTATAGCATTAGATTTACGTGTTTCTATGAAAATACTAACTGCTCTAACAACAATTAAAACTAAAAATATAAGTATTAGAATCTGATAGTTATATCTCATTTCTTCTTCGCCTTCCAATCAATTAATTCTGACATTTCAATTCAAAAGAATTCACAATGACCTTTTAACTTTCTTTAGACAGAGTATATAAAACATATATCCAATCGCAACTCCAACAGAATTAAGCATAAAATCATCTACATCAAGTGTACCCTTTCGAGTTAGTAGTTGTGCTGTTTCAAGTACTAATAAACCAATCAAAGCGATGTAAATTGTCTTCACTAATTTAGAATTAAAGACCATTGGAATCATTATTCCAAATGGAACAAACACACCTATATTCCCTATCAAATTAATAACCCAAGTTCTAGTATTAAAATGATCTATCCTTAGAAAATGTTCAATCGTTTTAAATGGCACTAAATTATACATATATACCGGCTGTGTGGCTCTACCAAATCCCCATAACATCCAATATGCTAATAAACATGTATAAATAATTAAAACCATTATTGCATGTGGTCTATAATGATATTTATTCATATTCGTTTCAGTGTACATAATTTGCTTTTCCTTTTTTCCCTTTTATTGTATATCGTTCATTTTATCATTAGATAACTACTTATGCGCCTTTATCTGTACGATTTAAGATAATCTTTAGAAATAAATCATATATTTTCAAATACTAACTTATGAAGATATGTCGCATTTGTAAACATACTTTACCTGTCATTTGTTTATACACCGTTTTTGAAGGTATAATAAATCTATTAAGATTACTATTTGAAATATATAGACGCGAAAGGAGCATTTTATGAAGCCTACAATAACCATAGAGTACTGCACGTCATGAGGGTATGTTGCGAAAGCAATTAAATTAGCAGAGGATCTGCTAAAAAACTATACAAATGATATCGGTCAATTAAGTATTATTCCATCTTCTGGTGGGGTTTTTGAAGTTACCGTTAACAACACATTAGCTTTCTCAAAAAAAGAAACTGGCCGTTTTCCAGAAGTTCTTGAAATCTTTGGAGCTTTTGAGAAAGCATTGAAATAGTTATTAAGTATATTAAAATGCCGCAGGATAAAATCCTACGGCATTTAAACTTATATATTAATTTATACGAATAAAACCTAATACTGATGATACCGTCGCAAGTAAAATACACACAATCAAACTAGTATTTGAAATATTGTATTTAAACCCAAACTTCATAACTATTAAAGCTAAAATAGCTAATACGCTTATTATTGATACAAAACGATTTACAACAAATACATCAATTATCTTCATAACCTTCTCCACTTATGCTTTTATTGTTTAGTGAGTCTGGACTTCATATTGAAACAACTTTGCTTCAAGGCCTTCAATATCAAACGACTTTTTATGCTTACCATTACATTTTTCGATCATACGTCTGGAACCAGTATTATCTTCTCTACAAGTAATAAGTACGTTTTCAAGGCCAATCTTCGAGGCCTCAATCAAACCTAACTCAAGTATCCTTTGCCCATACCCTTTTCTTCTATAAGAACTTTTTATCTCGTATCCTATATGGCCTTTTGTCTCTAAATATACACTATCAACACGATGTCTAACTCTAATAACACCAATCACTTTTTCGTTGATATCAACCAACCAGTAACTGTTATAGGGTACCCAATCTTCAGGAATATTTATGCCATTACTTTGATCTTCTTGTTCTGCAACAAACACTTCAAAATCGTCCTCAGCTTTAACATAAAGCGGGTACGATTCATAACCTGTTTTTTTAACATCCTTAACAAATTCAAGAAAGGATTTTTTATATTTTATATTTGGTTGTACCAACTTAATTTCGTTCATATTCTCCCCCTACTAAGGCAGTAAACTATGCCCACAAATTAAACATTACAAAGGTATCACAGAATATTGTCTTTCTATTTATGAACTATTTCATCAATAGTAGCAAAAATTCCTTCCCAAGTATTCATTTTTAAGACCATCGAAATATATCATATAAACAAAAAGCCACCTATTTTGAAGTGACTTTTAATAAGTTATTTTCTTTTATCTAAATTCATTCGATCACTGGCCGTTTGTATCAATTCATCAGATTTTGTACTCTCTAAACCAAATTCTACAATTCCAAAACTAAAGGAAAAATTGATTCTATTAGATCCATAAACATATGGATTCTCATCAAACCATTTTTTCAAATCATTTAGCTTCCCGATTAACTCTTCATCAGACATTTGATGTATAACACCTATTAATTCTGCACCATCATTTCGTCCAAAATAATCTACATTTTTAAACTTAGATTCCATATGAGTAGCGAAGTATTTTAATAAACCATCGCCCGCCAAATGACCGAATTCAGAATTTATAGTACGTAATCCTTTGATATCAAATTGTACGATTAAAAAAGGTTCCATCTGTTGCATGCATTGATCAATCGTATCTTCCAATAAAACTTTAAAGAATCTTTGATTATAGAGTCCAGTTAATGAATCAAATCGAGATAACTGAATTGTTTCCTGAAATAGTTGATGATTTTTCATCGCTAAACTAGCTTTAGAAACAAATACTTCAGCTAAGCCTACATCCTCTTCATCAAATGCATTAGGCTTTAAACTATCAAGATTTAAAAGTGCTGTGACTTTTTCGCCAATAATAATAGGCACGCTAATGGTTGATAGTATTTCTATAACGCCAGCGTTATCTAAACGATCAATTAATTCAATAGGAATATTATGTTTTACATTAAACTCCATAATATTATTAACTATATGAGCACGATCCATTTTCCCATTAGTCTCACGGTATAAAAAAGTGTCTTCAATTTTCAATTCGACATCCTTAAGGTCTTCCATATCGAATCCGACTGCAGATATAAATTCGCAGTAACCATCATCTTTAATAAAGATCACGCTTCCACTATCTGCATTATCTATAACACGAACTGCTTTTTCAAGAATGGCTGTTAGAATAACCTGTTGATCAGATTCTTGTAGCATTAAGGAGCCTAAACTTATTATTTCATCTCGAATCATAATAGTTTTCCGAAATTGATACTCTTGTACTTTCATTGCTTGTTCATATTTATTGACATAGCGTTTTCTTGTTAGAAAAAATACGACTCCAATAATACTTAAAAGCATAAAATGTATTGTTATATTCATTTAATTCACTCCAATAACTTTTTTACTAGTAAACTCTATTATACTTTAACACTTCATAACTTCCTAAATCTAGGTTTTTTTTATTTTCTTAGTAGAAAATAAAAGTTACTCTACTTTAAATGACCTTTATCTCGTAGAGTTTAATAGTAGTTATGATGTCTGGAAGAATCATAATTTTGAATTAAGACATGTTTAATCAAGTCAATATTCTACAATACAGCATTAAGTAATAAATTTATAATCATTATTATATTGGATCTTATTTTAAACGAAATATCATATAACCAATCCCCTCATCAATAATATTTCGTTTAAACACAGCTAATCTTTAGACCTTGAATCTTTAGACAGGTAGAGTCAGTCTACCATTGCATGGTTTGAGTTTTCATAACTTGAACCATTCGGTTTTTGACAATACTTGTGTGTTTAAGATCCACTTTTCTCTTACTTCAAATACAAGTATTTTAAGTCGATTTAATCTCAATCTAGATATCGCTTTATTAATTAATGGGTTCAATTTCTAAATAGTTTAACATCGTGTACTCATCAAATATCCCCATTTCCATTGTAAGTTTATTATCCTTAACCTCTACAATTTGGCTCCTAACCAAGTATGGGGCAGTCGCTTCGTCATTGATAAAGGAAACGCCTTCAATTCTTATTTTGTTACGTTTATATGTTCTACCTTGCCAACCACAACAAATCGTTACATTATATTTTCCATTTGGTAGATCAAACTCAAAGGTCTTCTCACGTCCCCAATCGTCAAAAATAACACTTCCTTTTAGTAAATCTGGAGCATTGTGTACACTTCGATACATAACATGGTTCATATCACCGTACCAACCATATCCAAGATTTTCATCATAAGAATTCCACCCAATTTTCATAAACTCCTTACCATTAATCACTAACGGATTATTAGTAGGTGAACCATTAGGGTCTTGAAAATTAATATAGTAAGCTTTCTGCGTATCAGTTGCTCTCATATGTTGATCCGAAGTTTCTATCAAAGGGATAGCAGCAATTTTATTCTCAATTAAGAGTCCTATGTTACTTCTTAAGTTATACATGTACTGGCTACTACGATTATAACTTGTAAGACCATAAATGATTTTATCAACTTCATTATCTGCACGGTTCACTTCATATACCTTTGGATTCTGTTGATTATTAAGCATATATAAATACTCGTAATCCTCTAAACTATCACGCATTAATTCAAAACGTATGGATGAAACAAAGCGATGATTAGTAGCCCCAAACTCAATAGGTGCGTTGTTTTTATTAGGCGGATACAACATAAAATCATCACCATTATGACCACTTGTCATGGGGTTTTCCCAAATATTCTTACTCCAATTATTAAAAGCATAATGCGCGATCCCCTTAAGCCTATACTTCCATAAAAACCACCCAGTAAGCTTACTTTCTATACCAGGATGATCAAGGGTTATAGGGTTAAAATAAGGTGGTTTAGTACCATATAGGAAATAGATCCACGTTTCTTCATTATGGTTTGCTTCTCTATCCCAAGAAACGTCTGGATTATACTTGTTAAGTACAGGTAACCATTGATCAATTTTAGCTCCAGGATAACGTGCATTATTATAAATTTCTGGCTTTGGTTCTTCAGATACCATAAGTCTTAAGTTAGGAGCTGCTTTCTTTAGTTCTTGAGAGTACCAACTGACAGCATCGTAGTCGGCTTGGTCTTGAGGCTCATTAGCAAAATAGTAATAAGCTTTATCTAAGTAGCCATTATTTCTTAAATACGTTTCAATATGCCCTACATAGTTAAACCATTTTCTATTATATAAACTATTACTATTATTTGAGGTGTACCAATCTGTAGTTGTTCTTCTAGTACCATCAAAGACATCAGGTCTTTGATCACTAGAAGCATCATTATTTCTAAAAGTCATAGCCATAAAAGATGGAAACCCAACACCATCATTGAAGTAAGTTTGTCCAAGATATTTGTTTTCATTGTTAATGAAACCATCCAAATATCGTTTTGCAGGATACTCAAACCCCCAAATACCATGGGGATCACTCAATTGACCACTTGAACTATCGTAGTCAATATACGGACTACCACCTCTACTCGTCAATCCACCTGACCATAATGCACTCTTAGGTGTTAATCTATGGTCTATCATAAATTGCTTAAAAGAATCAACATACTTCCAGTAGTTTTCGTGGGTTCCTGTAACTCCATATTTATCAAGAACACGTTTCGTAGAAACATTAATTTGAGACTTTACATGTAACTCTTTAGGAATACTAAAATTGAATACATGAACCTTTATTGGTACAGCAACTTCATTTATTAAAACGGTTAGATTATAATCACCCGCTTCTACTGTACCTTTTGTATGTAAGGTCACCCATATTGGCTGATTAACCATTTGTTCTAGCTCAATGACTTCTCCTTCACCTATGGGGTATAAAGGGTCTGGGTATAATCCTGTTCTTCCCAGATTGTCAGTACTCTCCTTCAAGTCTATATACATTACCTTATGTAATTCAACATCGATGCCTTGGTTTTCATTTTTAATCTGAATCTTTGTATTAGACTTAGTAGCCGAATTTAGAACAATTTGAAAAGGTTCAAACTCATTTTTAGCCATGTACACTTGAATACCACTTTTTGTTTCAGTTGGTATCTCTGTCTCTTTAAAAATCTTTTCGCTTACAAAATCTGTCCATAAAGTTAAATCACCCACTGATTCATTTAGTTTATATTTTCCAATATCACTAATAGGCTCAATATATTCAGGTGAATTT
>Ga0070725_10002208_pt1 | contig 10360 bp, 8 predicted proteins | sample tdDd002_FD_69781 | JGI IMG/M metagenome (GOLD analysis project Ga0070725, IMG submission 69781) | Marine sediment microbial communities from the Atlantic coast under amendment with organic carbon and nitrate - tdDd00.2 | ecosystem: Environmental > Aquatic > Marine > Coastal > Sediment | place...
TACCTATTTTTTTGCTGGGATTTGTACTGTTGCTTATTGAGTTAAAGATGATCAGAAACCGTAAAGGTTTTTTATTTTACTTTTATTATTCAATATATTCTATTTGGGGCACTATATCTTTGATCATCATTGATATAATAGGTGTGTCTTATATGATAGAGGCCGGTTATGATAAACTTTGGATGCAAGTCTTTAATATTGCAGAGAAGATTTTATCAGCGACTATCCCAGTTGGAGTCGTTAATATCCCTGTTGCAATTGGTATTGCAATGATGCCTGCGATGTATATGTTTATGGCAGCTTCGGCAGGATGGTTTAATTGTACAGAAAAATCTGGTAAAGAAGGAGACGTTGAGAAGGCATTGCTGCTTGCAGGAGCCTTGTATTACGGAGTGAAAAAAAAGAGATTCTAAGGAATCTCTTTTTTCATTTTTTAAGATATTAGTTTAAGCCGATAATTGTTGAATTACCTGCAAACTTAGCATCTTCTTCTAAAGCTTCTTCAATTCTTAGAAGTTGGTTATACTTAGCAAGTCGATCTGATCTTGAAAGTGAACCAGTCTTTATTTGACCACAAGCTGTAGCTACAGCTAAGTCAGCGATGAATGAATCTTCAGTTTCACCTGATCTGTGAGATGCGATAGCTGAGTAACCGTTTTCTCTAGCCATTTGCATTGTTTGAAGAGTTTCTGTTAAAGTACCGATTTGGTTAACTTTAATTAGAATTGAGTTAGCCCATTCTTCATCAATACCTTGTGCTAAAATTTCTTTGTTTGTTACGAACAGGTCATCACCAACTAGTTGAACTTTTGAACCTAGTTTTTCGTTTAGTAGTTTCCAACCTTCATAGTCAGTTTCGTGCATACCATCTTCAATTGAAATGATAGGGTATTTAGCGCATAGACCTTCGTAGTACTCAACTAGTTCAGCTGATGTTAGCTCACGGCCTTCTGCTTTAAATTCATAAACTTTTTTCTCGTCGTTGTAGAATTCTGAAGCGGCTGCATCAACAGCAAAACCGATCTCTTCACCAACTTTGTAACCAGCTTTTTCAATAGCTGCTACTAGTAGCTCACAAGCTTCTTCGTTTGTTGCTAAGTTAGGAGCGAAACCACCTTCATCACCAACAGCTGTGTTTAAGCCTTTTGAGTGTAGAATAGCTTTTAAAGCGTGGAAAGTTTCAGCACCCATTCTTAGAGCTTCTTTAAATGATGGAGCGCCGTGTGGCATAACCATGAACTCTTGAATGTCTAGTGTGTTATCTGCATGCTCACCACCGTTGATAACGTTCATCATTGGTGTTGGTAGAATTGCATCTTGACCTGATAAATCTTGTAGGTATTCATATAGGTATAAGCCTTGGTGTGCTGCTGCAGCGTCTGCTACTGCTAGTGATACACCTAAAATAGCGTTAGCACCAAAGTTTTCTTTGTTTTTAGTACCGTCTAGTTCGATCATTAATTCATCAATTTCAACTTGGTTTAATGCGTTTTTACCTTTTAGTGCAGGTGCAATTTTTGTATTTACTGCTTCAATTGCTTTTAGAACGCCTTTACCTAAATATCTTGTTTTATCGCCGTCTCTAAGTTCTAGTGCTTCTTTTGAACCTGTTGATGCACCTGAAGGTACCGCTGCACGACCTACAGCGCCTGAACTTAACATTACATCTACTTCTACAGTAGGGTTACCACGAGAGTCTAGAATTTCTCTAGCGTGAATCGATAAAATCTCAGCCATATTATTCTTTTCCTTATAATTATTTATAGAATATTTAACAATTTGAAATAGTCTAGAATAGACACATTGTCTTTAAGATTATTTCACCTATTTATAACATGTTTAAAAAAGTTTTCCAACTGAATAAATCAAAAAATATAAAAAATTATTATTAATCCGATCTATAATTGTTTTAAGGCAATTTATTTAATTGCAATTGCTTTTAAAATGCTATAGACTAAACCCTAGGTTGTTATATGTAAATAGGGAGGCATTTAATGAGTCAAAAAGTAAATAAAAGAATTTTTAACCAAAAAAGTATGTTAGATAGTAACTTGTCTTACAAAGAATTAAAGCAGTTATTAGCACAAGAAAAAAGAATAGATAATAAAGAAAAAATTAAAGAAATTTTATATAATAAAATTTTTGCAAAAGTGATTTTTGCTATGTGCATTGGCTTAAATATTTTATTTATTGTTTTAGGTGTTTTAAATTATATGGGAATTTTAGGATAAAGTTATGGAAAGTAAAGTTTTAAAAGGCTGGCTGGCAGCATTATTTAGTGTTTTTGTTTTATGGGGATTGAATAATGTCATGATTGGTTATAGTGCTAAGGTTTTAGAGGTAAATTATTTAATTTATACATGTACAGCGTTTATTTCAGCCTCTTTTATGTTGCTTGCAGTAGGGGGGCTAAAAGATGATCTAGCTAAAGAAACATTGAGATCTCCAGATACTTTAATGTTCGGTTTGATTATGCTACTTGGTTATTTATTAACATTAAGTTTATTCTTTTATACATCAGCAACAGAAGGAGCATTTTTACAAAGAATTAGCATGCTATTTTCATTAATGGCGGCTTGGGTTTTCATGCAAAGAAAACCAAATATTCTAAATGCTATAGGAGCTGTTTTAGTTTTAATAGGCATATGCTTAATTTGTAGGGATCTTCCAAATGATATCAGAGGTATTATTTACCTTCTTATGTTTTTAGAAGGTGCCGCTTTAACTGCTAGAACTTTTGCAGCAGAAACTCATAAAACTTATAATAGAGCATCTAGAGAATCGAAGGATCCTAAACTAAAAACTCGTGTTGTAGGCTTTGTAATGTTTTTAGTTAGTATAGTATTTTTAATATTTTCATTTATGTTTGCTGCTTTACAAACATATTTCCCTGTATTTGAAAATTCTACTATTGTACCTGTATTGTCAGATTTTTATGACTATAAGAGTATTTTTGCAGGGCTTGTAGCCGGTGTTATCTTTATGACTCCGTTAAGACTTATTGAATTTTTCAGTGCTAATACAATTAAGAGTGAAAATTTTGTTGCAGTTACAGCATTAGCTCCTTTTGCAACATTATTTTGGGAATGGTTATGTGAGCCTTTAACTGGAATTAGCACAAAATCATTTTCAACAAACGACTGGGTTGCAGGTATTATTATTACATCAGGCTGTTTAATTACAGCTATCTATCAAATGTATAGAACTAAAAAGTATGGCGTTGAAAAGTGGAGAGATTTTGTTAAAGAATATGATGATAATGATATGCATGTGTACCATAGTAAAGACTTGGTTACAAAAACGTTGCATCATTATGATAATGACTTAAGCTATAGCGCTGATGCTTTAGGAGTTAGCCCATGTACTATTTTAAAAATTAAAGAAGAAAAAGGTTTTGCTTTTAAAGATAATATTAATTCAATTGTAATGGCTAATTTTAAAGAAAATATAGCAAATATTGATTATTTAACGAAAATCGCTAATAGAAGTGGTTTTAAAGCAATTGGTGAAAGTTTTATTAAATCAACTGATTTATTTACTCTAATGTTTATTGATCTTGATAAGTTTAAACCTATTAATGATACATATGGCCATGAAGCTGGCGATGAAGTACTAAAAGAGATTGCAAATAGGCTTTACGAGCTTGAAACTGATGATATTAAAGCAGCAAGGTTAGCCGGTGACGAGTTTGTAGTTCTGTTTAGAAATTATGAAAAAAATCACTTAATAAATCATTTACCAACTTTTGAGCAGATTATTAACGGTAATATTGAGCTATCAACAGGTCAAACGGTAAATGTTGCTGCAAGTATCGGCCTAGCAGAGTATAAAACAGATGCTAGTACTTTAGATGATTTACTAGAATATGCCGATAAGAGAATGTATTCTCATAAGTCGACAAAAGAGCATATTGCTTAGCTTGCTTAAAATAAAAAGAACCTTTGGAGAGGTTCTTTTTTTATGGATCCTCAAATCTATGATTTGGGGATGACATATTTTATATTGTGTTGCGTAATAAAATTGTCATTATGAGCAAATTTATTTGCGTGATAATCTAGGTAGATTTTTGAGGTTCGGGGCTAGTCAGCCCTGGATCCCGTGTCAGGCACGGGATGACATACAGAGAAGGGGATATATAGCAAAGCTCTGGAGTGTATACCAGAGCTTTGCTATATAATTACTTGTATTTACTTAATATCTAAAGCTGGTTGAGACTTGATTAGGTTGTCTAGCTGTTTTAGTTGAGTTAGTAGTTCTTCAGCTTGTTGTAGTGGGAATTGGTTTGGTTGGTCGCATTTTGCTACTGCAACATCTGGGTGGATTTCTAAAAATACACCTGCAACACCAATTGCTACTGCTGCTTTTGCTAAATCTGCAACTACTTCACGTTTACCGCCTGATGTAGTACCGTTACCACCAGGAATTTGAGCTGCGTGAGTTGCATCCATAATTAGAGGGTAGCCACTTGCTTTCATTGCTTTAAAGCCTGCAAAGTCAACAACTAAACCATTGTGTCCAAAGCAAGTACCACGCTCGCACTGCATTACAGTTTCTTCAGCGCTATCATTGTTATATTTATCAAGAATAATATGCATATCAGCAGGTGCTGTAAATTGTGCTTTTTTTACATTTACTACCTTACCTGTTTTAGCAGTAGCTGCTGCTAGGTCAGATTGTCTTGATAAGAAAGCTGGAATTTGTAGAACATCAACAACTTTAGATGCTTTTTCAGCATGTTCAGGGCAGTGAATATCTGTAATAACAGGAATATTAAATTTTTCTTTAACTTCTGCTAAAATCTTTAGACCTTCTTCAATACCAGGGCCTGTAAATGAGCTTGCTGATGAACGGTTTGCTTTTTCAAATGATGATTTAAAGATTAAGCCTAAGCCTAATTTTTTTGTAATACGAACTAGCTCTTCTGCTGTTTGCATAATCATCTCACGCGATTCGATAACACAAGGTCCTGCGATAATTGCCAGTGGCTTATCGTTGTTAAATTCAATACCGTTTACAAAAACTGATTTTTGATCCATAATTGGGCTCCATTTTATTTTAGGTTAATTAAAAACTCTTTTCTTAGTTTTGGCATTGAATCTACGATTTCTTTTAAAACTTTTAACAGTTTATTGTCGTATTTACTGCCTTGCTCTTCTAAAAGAGTTACTGCCTGTTTAAAGTCAATTGCATCTCTGTATGAACGAGGTACAATTAAGGCACAAAATGCATCTGAAATTGCTAGAATTCTAGGTAGTTGGCCAATTTGCTCAGACGTTTTTTTGTTTGGGTAGCCTGAGCCATCTAGTCTTTCATACATGTTAGCAATAGTATCAACTATTGGTAAAGAAAAGTCAATATTATTTAAAACTTTAAGGGCTGAATCAACATGAGTTTGAATGATTGCAAGTTCTTCTACTGTTAGCACATCAGGCTTAGTTAATAATGCTTGAGGAACGAAAACTTTACCAATGCCAGCTAATCTTGCAGCATACTCTAGAGTTAGCTTTTCACTATCGCTTAGTTTTAATTTAAGTGCCATTTGCATAGCAATAAATGCCATTCTTGAATGGTGACCTGAAAGGTGAGGGTCTTTAATTTCAACAGTCTTAACTAATGCTTCAATAGATTGGTTTCTTAAATTATCCATTTCTTTTTGATGTAAGATTGGCTCAGTTCTATCATTTGCAATAGTAATAACACCGGTTACATTTTCACCATCTTTTTGAGGCCATTTTGTAATATCAAAATACCTAGTGCCTTCATGGCTTTGAACTTTAACTTGGTCTCGTTTCCATAGTGTGACATTTTCGATAACTTTTTTATCTGCATCATTAAACATTTTAACTAAAGTAGGCGATTGAATTACCGCGCGGTCTTTTAAAGCACTTTTAGAGTTAAAGTTTTTAATTCCAAAGAACTCTGTAAAGGCATTGTTTGCATATATATATTTACCAGTTAAGTCTTTTAATGTTAATTGAGCGTCAACAGTTTTATTGATACTTTCAAGCATTGTTTGTTTTTTATTGATTTCTTTTGCGAATTTAGAGTATTGATTAGCAAGAACTCTAGTTTCGTGATTTTTGTTTCTCCAGAAAATAGCTAGCATGAATAATGTCATAACAATTGTTAATAGGCATCCAAAAACATATGATTGAATTTTAAAAGTATAGTGATCTTTTAATGCTTTAGCTTCAGGGTAATAATATTTAATTTGGTATGCAAAATCATTTGCTCTTGTTGTATAAACAAAGCTTGCTTTGTTTTGAGTTGTTGCTAAGTGATAAGAGAATAACTTAGCAGGTTTAATAATTTTTTCAGGTAACTTTAATGAAAAGACACCATTTTTAAATTTTAATTCTCTGTCTTTAATTATAAGAGATAGTAGCTCGCTGTTAAAATGAGCGCTATATGTTCTTAAAATCTTAGATAGACGTTTAGTAACATCAACTCTGTATTCTAATCGTCCTATATTTTTAGATTGATCTTCAGAGTTTAGATCTTTAATATTAACAGCAACATCAATATAAACTTGATTATTTGTAGTCATAGGAGTTGAAATCATTTTGTTTTCATATTCTGTAAAAGCTCTAGAAGCTGTTTCAACATGAATATGTTTTTTTGCAAAAGAGGTAACTACTTCATCATCAACATAAAGAATAGCATCATAAATATCATCATTAAATGTTACAAACTCTTCTAGAACTCTATTGATATAAGGTTTTTGTGCTTGGAAGAATTCACTTTTTTTACTTATTTTATAATCTGCTAAAACAAGCTTAATTGCTTCAGAATCTACAATTGAATTTGAGTATTCAAATAGGCTATTAAACTGAGAATCTAAGATATTCATTTTAGACTCAGAGCGAGCTTTCATAATTTGAGATGCCTTATGAATAGTAGACTGGTAGTTATTCATCAAGAAAAAGCTAGTTACAGGAATAATAAAAAGGCATGCTACTGCAATAGCTAAAATAGTAGCTAGAAAGACTTGATTGGTAGAGTCTTTTTGTTTAGCTAGTTTGGTATCCATAGTTTTAAATTGTTGGTTAGTATTTTCCATTCTTAACCTCCCTTATAGTTTTTTAAAGTGAATCCACTTAAATTTTTCGTTAATAGAATAGTATGGTTTATATTGAGTTAGTAAATCATCATTTAAGGCAATTGTAGAAAGATTATCTAAAATATAAATTTGATTATTTTGATAAACTGCTAAAACAGCATGAGCTCCATTTCTAACAATATCTTTAACAATAACAATTCGTAAGTCGTTTGTTTTAAATCCAAGTTTTTTTAAGGTATAATACTTAATAATAACATAATCTTCACAATCACCAGAAAATTCTAAAAATTCACTTGGAATTTCCCAATAATCAGATAGATTCCAGTTATCAATATCTAGGATGTACTCCCACTCGTTGAAAAATGCATTTACTGAGTTTAATAATATTTCTTTATTTTTTATTTCTTTTGATTGCTCTAAGAAAAATAACCACTGTTTTAGAAATTCATTATTACATCTTGTTAAATTTTTTTCACAAGCTTCGATATCTTTATTTTCAAGAATCATTTTATCTAATATTTTAACCCATTTGGGCACAGAGTTAAAGTTGCTAGATTTAAATTCAACAGTTTCAAATAAAGAAAGATCATCTTCAGCAAATGAAAAGTTTGCTAAAGGCATAAAAAGCAGTAGAGTAGTAATTGTTATTATTATTTTTTGTTTAAGCATGCACTTTTGTCTTTTTATCTTTCAGTTAGTGCGCGCTGTTGAGCTTTTAAAACTGGTTTTAGTAAATATTGAATTACTGTTTTTTTACCAGTTAGTAGATCAACTGTTGCGGTCATACCTGGGATTATTGTTAGGTTTTCGTGGCGTTCGCCAATATAGTTACGTTTTGTTCGTACTTTTATTTTATAGTAACTAATTTGGTTTCGTTCATCGTATACACTATCGGCACTGATTTGCTCAAGGGTTGAATCAAGGCCTCCATATATAGAATAATCGTAAGCAGAGAATTTTACAACAGCTTTTTGCTCTGGGCGTATAAAAGCGATATCTTTTGGAAAAACTTTTGCCTCTACTAGCAGTGTATCTTCTAATGGAACAATCTCTGCAATATCTTGAGCTGGTTGGATAACTCCGCCTATAGTATTAAATAGCATAGTTTTTATTGTTCCTGCAACAGGAGAGCGAACTTCTGTACGACGTACTGTGTCTTCTGAGGCAGTAATTAATGCTTTTATTCTAACATATTGTTCTTCTTTTTCACCTTTTTCTTCTAAAATTTTTGTTTTAACTGCTTGTTCAAATTCTTTAATTCTTTGACGAACTTCATTAATAGCAGCTTGAGCTCCACGTTTTGCAGCCTTGGCTCTGTTAATTTCACCATCTAATTCTGAAACTTGACGTTTTAGACGTAAAAAGTCAACTTTTGAAACGATACCATCTTGCAATAGAGGTTCAGTTAAATCAAGTTCTTCTTTTGCAATTTTATAACTTTGTTGCTTTTGATCTAAAGTAGCTTTTGCTTCTCCATAAGACTGAAGTTTTTGCTGTAATTGTTGTTGAATAACTCTTAAACCAGCATTTTTTTCAGATTGACGGGAATTAAATAGTGCTTTTTCTGCTTTTACAATTTCGGGGTTGCTTTTAATTAATGCTTTTGAAAATGATATTTTTTTAGCGTTACTTTCTTCAGCTATTAATCTGGCAATTGAGGCTTCAAGCGTGTTAACTTTAGCTTGTTGTTCTTCAAATGATGATAGGGCTCCTGTATCATCAATTTTAACTAAAATTTCACCTTGCTCTACAAAATCACCTTCTGAAACTAGAATATCAGAAACAATACCACCTTCAAGGTTTTGAATTTTTTGAATAGATTGTGATGGAACTACTTTACCTTCTGCATGAACAACTTCATCAAGCTTTGCAAAGTTTGCCCAAACAAGAAAGATGATAAAGAATGCTACGATTGCAGCAAAAAGACGATTTGCAGTTGGGTTTGCTCCACGAGTCATAACATCAGATACATCATCAATAAAATCACCATCAGCCCATGATTTATCAAAAAAGAATTTTTTCATTAATTTATTTCCTTACTTTCGGTATTAATTGTTACAGACTCACCTGCTAGAACTTTTAATGCTTCTTCTTTAGGTTTATCTAGTACTATTTTACCTTTTTCCATAATAGCTACTCGATCAACAAGTCTTAATAAAGAATGCTTGTGGGTGATAAGAATTAGCCCTAAATTACTTTTATCTAAAATATTATGTAGAGATTTACAAAAACGTTCTTCCATTACAGAATCCATATTTGAAGTTGGCTCATCTAAAATTAGAATCTTAGGTTTTTTCAATAATGCTCTAGCTAGGCATACAGCTTGTTTTTGACCTCCTGATAAACCATCACCACCTTCACCAAGGTGCATATCTAAACCTTGAGGGTGTTGTTTAATTAAACTTGTTAAATCAACTAATTCACAAGCTTGAATAATATCTTGCTCTGTAGCAAATGGATTTACTATTTTTAAGTTTTCTCTTAATGTTCCATAGAATAAGTGAGGTGTTTGAGGAACTAGTAAAACTTGCTGACGAAGCTCATGAGGGTTGATTTGATTGATATCAGTTCCTTGAACTAAAATTTGTCCTTTATTTAGTGCAAATAGGTTGTTTAATAATCTAACAAATGTAGACTTTCCAGATCCGCTACGTCCAATAATAGCAACTTTTTCACCAGCCTTCATATTAAAGTTTAAACCGCTGATAGTTGGTTGTTCTGTAGTAGGGTAGGTAAATTCAAGATTTGAACATTTAATATCACCAGAAATATTATTTCTTTTTAAGAATTTTTTACGTTCTGGAATATCAACTTTTTGCTTCATAAGTTCATTTAGCTCTAAGTATGCATGTTTTGCGTAGCTATATCTCATTGATAGAGCTACCATTGTTGAAACAGGAGAAATAATTCGCCCTGCAATCATTGAGCAGGCAATTAAGCCCCCCATGCTTAATTCTCCAGCAATAACTATATAAACACCAGCTGAAATTACTAAAATAGTAGTCATTTGTTGCATGAAACCACTAAACGAGTTAGCCATATTCATATAATAACGAGCTTTCATACCAATTAGTGACGTTGCACCAACATAGCTTTCCCAAACTGATTGACGAGAGCTTTCAATATTTAATGATTTTACAGTTTCAATACCTTGTAATGTTTCAATTAAGTGAGAGTTTTTTTGGCTTAAGTCTTGCCATGATTGGTTTGTTGTTTGCTCAATTTTCCTTTGTAGTAAAAATGCTACGAATAATGAAATTGGTAAAACGGCTAAAACAATAAGTGCTATTTAGCCACCAA
>Ga0070725_10002210_pt1 | contig 10352 bp, 8 predicted proteins | sample tdDd002_FD_69781 | JGI IMG/M metagenome (GOLD analysis project Ga0070725, IMG submission 69781) | Marine sediment microbial communities from the Atlantic coast under amendment with organic carbon and nitrate - tdDd00.2 | ecosystem: Environmental > Aquatic > Marine > Coastal > Sediment | place...
GGGTAATGGGCGGCTCCGATGACATCGAAGTCAATATTGGGTTCTAAACATTTGAGCTCGTTTGGGCTGAGTATCTTTGCTTTAAGGCCTAGTTGGTTGGCCTGCTTGACGGTTTCGACCTCCTCCTTTAACCCTTTTTCTGTCTTATAGAGCATTAACAGCCCCTTCTGATGAAACTGAAAATCCAGCGCTTCTTCAGCATCGAGCTCTTCGAAGAGGGCTAAAGACTTAAGGTTGATATCTAAGATAGCGGCTTGGGTATTTATGGTGTGTTGCTTAGTGCATTTTTTAGAGAAGGACCAGAGCCAGAGTAAAAAGTCGAGATTGAGACTCGGGCGCACGAAGAAGGGGCTCTGAGGGTTTAACATCCACTTTACGCCTTTTTGTATCATGCCCGGCGCCGCAAGCGGAACGAAGTGACTGGGCGTAATATAGCCGGCATTACCGAAAGAGCAGGCTTTACCAACCTCTTCCTTATCTATGACGACCACTGACTTGCCGGCCTTGTGTAGGTAGTAAGCGCTACAGAGTCCGATAATTCCGCCGCCTATTACAGCCACCTCTTTGTTTTTATTTTGATTAGTTTCTGGTTTCATTATCAATGTCCGAGGGAGTCAATGATGACAAACTACCTTGGGTGGGCGGTTAAAACTTGTTCTGAATCAAATTTTAACCAGAAAGTGATTTAACATGAATTATTTTGTAGATGAATACGGTCTGTTAATTCAATGTAGCTTTAAAGTTGTCGATTCTGGCATTTGGCTTATAGTGATAAGCTAATGCATCAAGGCAGCTTTCGTGATTAGAGTGGGGAAGAACAGCATGAGAAGAGATGTTCCATTATTTTCGGTTATCAAGCCTCTGGTTTTAGCGTTCGCTTTGAGTGTGTTTGGCTCGGTTAGCGCCGAGCCGTTAAAAGTGGGCGAGATAGCGCCAAACTTCACTATTAATCAAATCGATAATGCTCCTTTTAAGCTGAGCGAGTATAAGGGGAAACAGTCAGTTTATCTGATGTTTTGGAATACCTGGTGTGGTCACTGTATGAAGAAGGTGCCTCAACTGATGGCTATTGAGCGTGAGTTCGGTGAACAGGTTAAATTACTTGCTATCAATACCAGTTGGAGTGATTCGCTAGCCGAAATATCTCAATTTCAGGCAAGATTCGCCCCCAATTATGCCATTGCCTACGATGATAATGCCGACATTACCCACCGCTATGGAGTGATGGGAACACCTACCGGTTTCCTTGTCGATATCAATGGGGTCATAAAACAAGTGGATGGGATAACTCATACGTTGGCGGCCAACATTGAGCTGTGGAATCGAGTCACCGACAGTGAAGAGAAGCCTGTGGCGTTAGCGGGGGCGGTGTGCGACAAGGGCAGTCTATGTTAGAAAAGAGTATGTTAGCAAAACAGGGCAGTGATAAGAGCCTCTCACCTGCCGGGGCTGCTAAGCGTGAGCATGGCTCAATTAAAGCTGTATTTGTCAGCGCTTATGATTCCGGGCTCAATCGGCGTGCCTTCTTAAAGCAGACCGGAGCTGCGGCCGTGTTGCTCGGCCTGCTTGGGGCTAAACCTAGTGTTGGGCTGGCACAAGGGTCAGCGGACAGAGTAGAGGGTGACAAGGGGTCTGCCGATTTTAATCCCCATAGCCGCAGTGTTGTCGAGGCGGTGCAGTTGCAGCTGTTTCCCGATGATGGCGATGGTCCTTCGGCCAGGCAGCTCAATGCATTTCAGTATCTGAGTTGGGCATTAGACGATCCTGAAAATGCAGCCGATGGCGATAAGGCGTTTATTCTCAAAGGGGTTGGCTGGTTAGAGGAGCAGTCAAACGCGACGCTGGGGGATAGTTTTATTAGATTAACTCCCACTCAACAAGATACGGTGATGAGGCAAGTTTCACAAACCCGGGCCGGTGAAAACTGGTTATCCTTACTGCTCTATTATCTACTCGAGTCACTGACCCTAGATCCTGTTTATGGTGGTAACCCCGATGGTATTGGCTGGAAGTGGCTGGAGCATCAGCCGGGTTTCCCCAGGCCCGTTGAAGGTAAAACCTATTTAGACTTTAGCTAGCATGACTTCCTCTCGACTTCTGGTTTAGGCTGCATAACATATGAAAAATACTCACGAATTTGATATCTGTATCGTAGGCAGTGGTGTCGGCGCAGGTCCTGTAGCCCATGAGCTTGCCAAGGCAGGTTACAGAGTTGGTGTGCTGGAGAAGGGCAAGTGGTTTAAAGAGAAAGATTTTTTCAAAGATGAGCAGTTGGGGCGACATAGGGTATTTCGCTCTCAATTTAAGGATGAGCGCCATACCTTAGAGGAGCCCAATGGCGACGGCACCTGGTCGAGTGAGACTACCGCACAGTTTTGGGGGGGCAATGTTGTCGGTGGTGCCTCTAATTTTATGAGTGGTTACTTTCATCGACTCAAGCCGCAGGATTTCCGCTTAGTCAGTGAGTTTGGTGAAATAGAGGGAGCCAATACCGTCGACTGGCCAATCGACTATGACGAATTAGAGCCTTACTATACTAAGGTTGAGCAGCTTGTCGGAGTGTCGGGCAAGGTGGTTGAACATCCTCACCTGGAGCCGCGTTCGACTAAAGACCTCCCCTTTCCTCCCACCGCAGAGCATCCGGTCGCTCAAAAGTTCGACCTAGCCTGCAAAGCACTTAAACTCCACCCACTTCCCATGGCGAGAGGTATCTTGTCGATGCCCTTTAATGGCCGTTTGAGCTGTGAGTATTCCGGCTACTGTGGCAGTTATGGCTGTCACTCCGGCGCCAAAGCCAGCTCTCGTGCGGCCTTGTTAGATAATGCCGTTGCGGGGGGCAATTGTGAGGTTATCACACAGGCGAAAGTGTATCGGCTTAACACAGATGATATCGGTAAGGTGAGCTCGGCTGACTACTTCGACAAAGATGGCAAAACGGTACGGATCCGGGCTAAGATTTTTGTGGTGGCCTGTTACTCCATCGAGAGTGCGCGTCTGCTATTAAGTTCTATTGGTCCCAAACACGTCCAAGGCATAGGCAACAGTAAGGGGCAGGTTGGTAAGAATCTGCACTGCTGCGCAGGCGGAACGGGCCATGGGGTGTTTAAACTCGATAAGTTAAAGGAGTTTGAAGCCAAGCAGCTCAAGATCCGCGGGCCGTTTTTTAATCGCGCCTTGCAGGATTGGTACGTCATCGATGACAGGTCGGTATCAGATAAGCCGATAAAGGGTGGCACCTTAGATTTTGTGTTCGATCCGCCATCACCGACAGCGGAAACATCAGGGCTGAAATGGCAGGGGGACAATCTGCTGTGGGGGACGCCCTTAAAGCAGAAGATTAAGGCGCACTTTACCAAGTCGAAAGATTTTAAGTTCGAGGTATTCTGTGACTGGCTCACTAACGATGAGTGTTATGTCAGCTTAGATTCCGATGAGACAGACAAGTGGGGCCAGCCGGTCGCTAAGGTGCGCGCAGGGTTTCACCCCCACGATGAGAAAGTCGCCCAGTATCTGGTCGATCGCGGCGTCGAGGTGATGAAAGCCATGGGCGCCGATGAGGCCTGGGGGAATGTGTTTACCTCGCCGACATCCAACCTAGTTGCGGGAGGCTGTCGTTTTGGTAATGACCCTGAGACCTCGGTACTGGACAGAAACTGCAGAGTACATGACTGCGATAACCTATACGTTACCGACGGGAGTTTTATGCCTAATGGTGGCTCAGTCACTCCGACGCTGACCATCTATGCTAACGCGTTCCGGGTTGCGGATAGGATTCTGGAGGAGATGAAGGTACAAGAACCTAGGGGCTAGGAGCTCGAACCTAGCTCCTTCTCTGAAGGAGCGGCTTTAGCCGCGAAGCTGTTTGTAGAACATTGAATAATGTAAGGGCCGAAAATTTGTTATTTTTCGGCCCTAGTTTTTTTAGCTCAATGGTGAGCCATCTCCGTTTTTGTTATTGGTTTATGGAGTCACCACGTTAAACCAGAAATTGAAGTCATCGAGCATGCCGAGAAACTCTTTAAATTTCTCACTTGAACCACTGATTTTAACCGAACCATTTTTAATGGCTTCATCGAAGGTTAGCTCTTTTAACTGAATACTGTTCATCGTTTTCATTGACATGACCAAGGCTACATCTGGTTTTTTGACCTGATTTTTGCTGTGATGTAATACCGCATTCTCTAGGGTTAATGTGTACTTGCTGTTTAGATCGCTAAAGTCGATATTGATGTCTAAAACTTTGCCAGCAGCTTTTGCTGAATCGAGCCTGACAGCAAGGTAATCGAATAGCATATCTGGTGTCATTGCACGAATGGTATCCGGAGTTGCCGTTTGTGTGCCGCCAGCACTTGGTACACCGTTACGGAGTTCAAAAGCGCCTTGCAGGTAGACAGAACGCCATGGGCCAGACTCAGCCTGATAGCCTAATTGTTCAAAGGCATCGGCGAGTAACTCTTTGGCGTCAGTGCTCTTTGGATTAGCGAAGACTGCATGTTTCATTACCTCTGCAACCCAACGGTATTCACCTTTTTTGAATGAGGTTGTCGCTTTCTTGATAACGGCTTCTTCTCCGCCCATAAACTCCATGTATTTTTTAGCCACCATCTCCGGTGGCAGATTGTTCAGGTTAGCAGGGTTACCGTTATACCAACCCATATAGCGTTGATATACGGCACGGCTATTGTGACGCAAGGTACCGTAATATCCGCGCGTTGCCCAATTTTGTTCGAGCTCAGCAGGGAGTTTTATCATCTCAGATATCTCTTCACCTGTGTAGCCTTGGTTCATCAAGCGTACCGACTGATCATGAGTAAATTTGTATATATCACGTTGTTTCTTGAAATACGGGACAATATGCTCACTGCCCCATACTGGCCAATGGTGACTCTGAAACTTGACTGTCGCCTCATCGCCCCAAGTATCGATGGTCTCATCCAGGTAACTTGACCAGATCAGTGCATCACGAACTTGTGCGCCGCGTAATGTCAAAATATTATGCATGGTATTGGTGGTATTTTCGGCCATCCAAAGGGCTTTGAAATCAGGAAACCAAGTATTCATCTCCGCGGGCGCTTCACTGCCAGGGGTAAGCTGGAACTCCATATTCACGCCATCAATATTGAGTTTTTCACCTGTTTTAGTAATTTCATGTGAAGGTAACAAGAGGCCAGCTAATCCGGTAGACACCGTCATCCCTAGGCCGCCATTGACGCCACCTTTGGCGTTACGAGGTAGCATGGCGCCATACATATACACGGCACGACGCCCCATGGCATTGCCGGCAATAACATTTTCTGAGACCGCATGTTCGGTGAAATGTTCTGGCGAGATCACTTGGACCTTTCCTGATGCGACCTCTTCAGCGGTGGCTATTCCCGTTGCGCCGCCGTAATGATCGATATGGCTATGGCTGTATACGATAGCAATAACGGGACGTTCACCAAGTTGTTCATTTATAAAGTCTAGAGCGGCTTTAGCTGTTTCAGGTGAAATCAAAGGATCGAAAACTATCCAGCCTGTTTTACCTTGGATAAAAGTGATATTGGTCAGATCGAATCCGCGAATTTGATAAATGTTGTCAGTAACTTTAAATAAACCATGCTGCATAACCAGTTGTGTATTACGCCACAGACTCGGGTTTACGGTATCTGGCGCGTTTTTATCGATACTGATGTAGGTCTTATATTGCTCCAAATCCCAGACTACATTGCCTTGAGCATCCTTGATGGTGGCGATTTCAGGTTTAGCAATAAAGCCACGCTGAGCGTTTTCGAAATCTTGCTTATCGTTAAAAGGCAGCGCCTGTAATACGGCGGCATTTGCTTCTTGGGTATGTTGGGATGCAGGCTTTGATTGAGTGGCGCCTATGGCTGGGAGTGTGAGTGATAGAAAGATTGTTACCATTAGCGCAAGTTTGAAACTGTTCATAAAAATCCTTTTAATAACAGTGAATAAAAATCATTCAGATAATTAAACCTAGGTGATGTTGGTTATAATTGCAACAGTATTTGAGAGGGGGATTAAAAAATTCATATAGGAGTGATGAATTACATTCAGGCTTATAGATCATTTGTTAGGTAGGTTTAATCATTAATGGGAGCATTATGCTAGGAATATTGGCTGGCATTTTTTGTGCAAAATCAATCTAAATCCCCACTGACTGCCAAACACTCTCCTATACTCAAAGTGAACTCTTGTTGTCTTCATAAACGGTAAACATTTGGAGCGCTCTATGAGCCATATCTATAAAATAATTGAAATAGTTGGAACTTCACCCATCAGTTCCGATGAGGCGACAAAAAATGCCGTTAACACTGCGAGTCAGACATTACAGCACCTTAGGTGGTTCGAAGTCGTCGAGACTCGCGGACATCTGGAGGCTGGGGTCATCGCGCACTGGCAGGTGACCCTAAAGATAGGTTTTACATTAGAAGATACTTAGAGGCTAGATTTTAGTTGCTGGGCTCTAGAACCTGACTTCCAGTTACTCGGACCTTTATTCATGCATCTCTCGGTAGGCCTTTCTCCACGCTGCGTATCACTCGCTGTGTTTTCCTGTTGGGAGAGGCTTGTTCTTGTATCTGCTTTTCTTGCTGCTGAGCGAGTGCCCAGTCGATATGTTCGATAATCATATCATCCACTTCATCAGAGGCTCTTCTCTGTTCCAGAGCGGTGGCAATATTTTCTGACCATGGTGCATTCCCCAGAGCTACCGCTATGTTTCTTAGCCAACGCTTATGACCTATGCGGCGTATCGGGCTGCCCTCGGTGATCTTGAGAAATTCGGCTTCGCTCCAGCCAAGCAGGGTGAGAAGTTGTGGTTGTTTCAGCGGGTCTCGGGTATGGAAGTCATGTTCATTAGTCAGTGGGGCCTTGCTGTTTACCGGACACACGAGTTGGCAATCATCACAGCCGTAGATTCGATTACCGATAAGAGGCCGAAACTCTTCGGGTATGGCGCCTTGTAGCTCAATCGTCAGGTAGGAGATACAACGTCTGCCATCGACAATATAGGGCTCGACTATGGCATTAGTTGGGCATGATTTGATGCAGGCAACACAGGTATTACACCCCTCGACTACGGGGATGTCGATAGGCAGTGGCAAGTCTATGAAGAGCTCCCCTAAGAAGAACCAACTGCCGGCCTCTTGATTGAGTAACAAGCTGTGCTTTCCGGTCCAGCCAAGGCCTGCCTTGTCTGCCAGTGGCCGCTCTAGTATAGGGGCCGAGTCGACAAACGGCCTGAAATCGGGCTTACAGGCTCCTAGATTGACTAACTCTGCTTCTATCATCTGCCCCAGTTTTTTAAGCCTGTTGCGGATCATCTTGTGATAATCTCGCCCACCGGCATAACGTGAAATATAGGCCAAATTGGGATCGCTCAGATTCGTGGCAAATCCCGCCTCCGGAGGCAGATAATCCATACGCGCACAGATCACTCGTGTTGTCCCCGGATGTAATTCATGGGGGCGAGCCCGCATCATGCCATGGCTTTCCATATAGCCCATCTCACCATGATAGCCATTGTCTAACCATTGCTGCAGTTGAGGTTCTTGGGCTGTTAGGTTTGTGTCGCATATGCCTATTTGAGCGAAGCCCAGCTCCTGACCCCACTGTTTTATCTGCAGTGCGAGACGAGTGAGATCGCTCGGTGAGAGTAGGTAAAAATCTGATGGGCTAACGGGAGTGTCTGGCATAAAAATTATCGTTAAGGGATACCGTTATATGATAACAGCATTTATGCCACCGACTAAAGTTAGCACTAAGAGATAACCAATGTAATGTGATTGTAAATCATATATTCTTTATCCTCTTTATAAAATTAGAGTTCCGGCGAAGGCTCCCTGTATGAGACTGTTTTCGGGCATATGGCTCCTCTTTAACCTCTTTAGAGAACAGGTTCTGGCTTGAAAAGCATTAATAATAAGAACAGTGATGCCCCCGTGGGGAAGGTGTTTTATGGCTGGTGGATAGTCTTAGCCTCAGTCGTTGGGCTATCTTTTGGTTACAGCGTCATTTCCATGTCTTTCGGTACGTTTATCAAGGAGTTTGAACAGGCCTTTGGTTGGACACGAGGTCAGATATCTTTCGGTTCCACCGTTATTGGTATCACAGCGATCCTTTTTTTCCCTTACAGCGGTATGCTGGTCGATAGATATGGGGTTAAAAATATCTTGTTGCCATCTACCTTTCTCTTCGGCCTTGTCATGGCCTCTATGTCACTGCTCACCCCATCGATATGGCACTTTTATGCCATGTGTATTCTTATTCCACTGCTTGGTGCCGGCACTGCACCATTGACTTATTCTCGCCTGCTCGTGAGCTGGTTCGATAGGCAACGTGGGCTTGCTCTTGGCATAGGGTTAAGTGGTGTGGGGCTGGGAACGACTATCGTGCCGTTGATCGCGTCGTATTTCATTGAACACTACAGCTGGCGCCAGGCTTATCTTGCTATCGGTGGGTTAATCATCTTCTTGGTGTGGCCGATGGCCAAGTTTGTGTTAGCCAATAAACCCAAGGATAAGGGGCTGTCCGCCGATGGTGCCACATTGAGCGATGATGAAGTGAGTGACGAGCTTCAAGCACGAGTCGAACAGGCTGATATCAAGCTTGGTTATACCGCCAAAGAAGCGGTGAAGAGCAAGACTTTCTGGCTGATGCTTGGCTCATTTTTTATCACGGGATTAACCACTTCGACCCTGTTGGTCCACCTCGTCCCTATGATGATGGATAGAGGGGCTAGCCTGCAAGAAGCCGTAGAGACGTTTGCCTATTTGGGGGTGTCGATTGTCGGTGGGCGCTTAATCGCGGGTTACTTGATGGACAAATTCTTCGCCCCCTATGTGATGGCGTTCTTTATGCTAGGGCCTATTTTGGGATTGGCGGCCTTTTCGATGGGAGCCACCTCAGAGATGGCGGCAATCTCGACAGGCCTTATTGGCATTGCTATAGGTGCTGAATTTGATGCCATGGCTTATTTCACCACTAAGTACTTCGGTAAACGAGCGTTCGGTGTTATCTATGGTTATGGTTATTCAGGTTTTAAATTAGGTGCCAGTATTGGTCCACTCATCATGGGCTTAACCTATGACAGTTTAGGTCGCTACACCGAGGTATTATGGGTCATGTCCGCCACTATGGCAGTGGGTTGTGTACTCATTTTATGCATGGGGGCATACCCATCGCTTCCTTCGAGAGAGGCTTCACCAAAGCTGGGTCAAAAAGGTGCTTAGGATCTTAGTTAACGATAGTTATGCATTGCAATAAAAAAGGGAAATCGTTTATCGATTCCCCTCTCAATTTGTCTAACTGGCTGTGATGCTAATCGCTATTCGGCGAACTGTATCAGATGTTGTTTGACCTCATCGGATGCGAAGGCTTGATCGATACTTATCTTATAGATATTGAAGTAATCCTCACGGCTCAAGCTAAACTCTTCCATCACCTTGCGGACCTCATCCGTCATCGTAGTGTTCGATACGGTGCGATTATCGGTATTGATGGTGGTAGGCAGTTTATCTTGATAGAAGGCCTTAAGCGGATGTTCGCTTAATTTATCTACCGCTTTGGTTTGGATATTGCTGCTTGGACAGGTCTCTAAGCCAATGTTTTGCTGTTTGACTAAGTCATAAGCACCCTGATGGCCTGTGATATGGATACCATGACCGACACGCTCAGCATTGAGCAGTGAGACTGCGTCATATACATTCTGGCCAACGCCTTGCTCACCGGCATGTATGGTGATGTGGTAACCCTTCTCTTTTGCATACTTCGCATAAGGGATAAATTCATGGCAGAAGCCTGGAAGCTCAGCACCTGCAAGGTCGAAAGCGGCAACACCTTTACCTAAGAAATCTGCGCCGGCATCGATAACGGCGTTAATGTTATCTTTTGGAAAGGTTCTTAAGATAGAGAGGATGTAATTTCCCCTGATGTCATACATGGCTTCGGCGCGTTGCATGCCTTTGACGACGCTGCTGATGATCTGTTTGAAACTTAACCCTTGTTGCTGATGCAGCTGAGGTCCGAAACGGACTTCGAAGTATTTTACGTTTTCCTTGGCCGCATCTTCAAAAAGCTCGAATGAGATCCGCTCAATCCCGGCTTGGGTCTGCATGACTGACAGAGGCAAATCGAAACGCATCAGGTACTCTTCAAGGTTTTGACACGTCTCTGGAGCTATCATTAATGAATTGATTTCATTGATATTTTGGCTTGGAAGAGTGATATTTTGCTCTTGGGCGAGATCGATAATAGTTTGCGGGCGAACGCTGCCGTCTAAGTGACAATGTAGATCGATCTTGGGCAGGTTAAAATAATTCATGAGTCTCTACCTTTATTGGATAGTACCT
>Ga0070725_10002211_pt1 | contig 10351 bp, 7 predicted proteins | sample tdDd002_FD_69781 | JGI IMG/M metagenome (GOLD analysis project Ga0070725, IMG submission 69781) | Marine sediment microbial communities from the Atlantic coast under amendment with organic carbon and nitrate - tdDd00.2 | ecosystem: Environmental > Aquatic > Marine > Coastal > Sediment | place...
GCAAAGGAGGCTGGGCAGCCAACTCTCGCGCGGGTGACCAGAGCGTCGCTTCAAGCTCTGAAGTATCGACTTCGATCAGCGCTTGCGTGGGATCGTCTTTATCGATAGCAATTTGATAAGTAATACTGGCCTGTAACGGAGCCGCTATTAAAGCGCTACTTACCAATGCCATTCTAAGCGCTAACTTTACCATTCACCCTATCATCCATTTTATCTTCAACTGACTATCGCCACATAAGACTGCCACAACGCGATTAAGTTTCGCCTTAATCGTCGGCTGGGAACACAACTCCTGTCTGACGACGAATTTCTGTCAGAACTCGCGCTGTGATAAGCGATCGGCCGACCGCGTTATCATCCATTTCACCCACCTCGATTTGCGCGGCGAAATGCTCCGCCTCATAACGCATACTCAGTGGATCGCTGGTCGTTGATAAGCGCTTATCTGGCTGATTCTTACGCCGCAAAACAACATCTGTCATTTCTGAAAGTGCCGCGATTGAAATACATCCTTTCTCTCCTTGCACTTCACTGCCAATTACCGAATCAGAAACCTTAGAGTGCGCTATGATCACATCAAATCCGTGATAGCCAAGCAACACGCTACCGTGACCATCCACCCCAGAAGGGAGCAACTGAGCGCTCGCCAATATAGATTGGGGATCGCCAAATAACTCCACCGCACTGGCAACACAGTAGTAGCCAATATCCATAATGGAACCATTCGAATAGTCAGGATTGAAGGTATTCGGGTTTTCACCATCTAAATACTTTTGATAACGCGAAGAATACTGGCAAAAGTTAAAGTACGCTTTTCTAAGCGGGCCAATCTTTTCTATGTAAGTTTGCAGACGAGCAAAATTAGGCAAATACGGGGTCTTAAAGGCCTCAAACAGCACCACGTTATTGGATTTGGCGGTTTTGTACATGCTTTCGACTTCAGCTAAGTTTGAGCCTAACGGCTTTTCACAAATAACATGCTTACCCGCCTGCATCAGCGCGATTGATTGAGGGCAATGAAGTGAATTAGGGCTTGCCACATAAACCGCGGTTATGGCCGAACTGGCTGCAAAACTCGGAAAATCATCAAATACCGTCACGCCTGAGTACTGCTCTGAAAACGCTTCACCACGACTTTTCGTGCGGGAATAGACTGCCACCAATTCGAATTTACCACTCGCGATTGCGCCCTGCACAAAACTGTCGGTTATCCAATTGGTACCTATTACTCCAAGCTTAATCATTTCTCTATCCTATTGTTCGAAGTGCTTCATTTATACCTAAACTCACCCACGATTTCTGTGCTGAAAGGGTAAAAGCGCAAAATTAATGACAATTTTCTCAATCAAAATTGCAACTGACTGGTTAACAACTATCTTTTAAGAATGGCGAGAAAGACATATTAAGCGACGTTACAAAATAGGAACCGCTCACAAACGGTGATTGGCAGAGAAAAGTATGGAACAAGCGCGTCCACTGTGGAACCCCAGCGAACAACGAATAGAAAATGCGACCTTAAGTCACTTTATCGCTAAAGTGAACGCGCATTACCCACTCATGATTGAAACCTATGCTCAGCTGCACCTTTGGTCTGTCGCCAAGCCTGAACACTTTTGGAATGAGGTTTGGCACTTCTTTGACATCATCGGTACCAAAGGGGGAAAGATAGCCGAGCTTAGCGAAGCCAAATTTGGCGGCGCGCTCCCGGAGCGAGATACTTTGTGGTTCCCCAACGCTTCACTTAACTTTGCCGAAAACATCCTTGGCCACGCCTACCAACACCCAGAACAAGTCGCGATCTTTTTTGAAAATGAACAAGGCCATAGTAGCGAGATAACTTGGCAACAACTGTGCGACCAAGTGTCGGTAACACAGCAATGGCTTAGGGATTGTGGCGTCGAGCCGGGCGATGTCGTGGCCGGTTATTTACCCAATTTCCCCGAAACCATCGTTGCTATGCTCGCCACCAGCAGTTTGGGGGCAATTTGGACAGCGACCTCTCCCGATTTTGGGGTGGAAAGTGTCGTCGAACGCTTCCAACAAGTCAGCCCTAAAGTGCTATTTTGTGTCGATGGGTACAGCTTCCATGGCGAAGCCTACTGCATGAACAATAAAAACCACCGCATCGTCGAGCAACTGCCCTCTTTAAGCCAAGTGTGCCAAATCAACTACCTTCACCCAGACAGTGAAGCCGATGTCTTTTCAGAGTGGCACCATATGCTCGACAGCTACCATCCTACGGGCTTGCGTTATGTACGTCAGAACTTTAATGCGCCACTTTCAGTGCTCTATTCATCAGGCACAACAGGCACACCTAAGTGTATTATTCACTCGATTGGCGGGACACTGCTCAATCACCTTAAAGAGCATCAATTGCATTGTGATATTCACATGGGTGATAGAGTCTTCTACTACACGACCTGTGGTTGGATGATGTGGAATTGGCTCGCAAGCACATTAGCCAGTGGCGCAAGCTTGGTAATTTATGATGGCCATGCCACCTACCCTAACGAAAATGTATTGTGGCAGTTAGCAAACCGCTATGAGGTGAGTTTATTTGGTACTTCCGCTAAGTATCTAGAGGCGCTACAAAAGCTCGATTATCACCCCATTGAGCACCACGATTTAACCAAGCTGCGAACGCTGTGTTCGACCGGGTCTGTGCTTTACCCGCACCAGTTTGATTATGTCTATCAGCACATTAAATCGGATCTGCACTTAGCATCTATCTCTGGTGGAACCGATATTTGCGGCTGCTTTGCCCTCGGTAACCCAATATCTCCCGTTTACCGCGGCGAGTGCCAAGGCGCGGCGCTTGGAATGGATGTGCAAGCTTTTAGTGATCAAGCTAAAAGCCTGCAGGATGCACAAGGTGAACTTGTATGCTGTAACAGCTTCCCGAACCAACCGATCGGTTTTTGGAATGATGACGGCGAGCGTTACCACAACACCTATTGGCAACGCTTTGACCACGTATGGCATCACGGTGACGAAATTAAAATCACCCCTCAAAACGGCATTGTTTTTTATGGGCGCAGCGATGCAACGCTAAACCCAGGCGGGGTAAGAATTGGTACCGCTGAGATATACCAGCAGGTTAACCAACTCGAACAAATCATCGATTCCATTGCGGTTGGCCAGCAGTATCAAGGAAACGAGCGCATTGTTCTGTTGGTTCAGCTCGCGAATGGATTTCAATTAAACGATGAACTACAACAAGCGATTCGAGCCTGTTTAAAACGCCATTGCTCGCCACGCCATGTCCCTGGCCTCATTCTGCCTATCAGCGAAATTCCCCGAACTAAGTCAGGGAAATCGGTTGAGCTGGCGATAAAACAGCTGTTAGCTGGCAAATCTATCGATAATCGAGGCGCGATTGCGAATCCTGAAGTGTTGGATGAAGTTGCCGCGTTAGCCAATAAGTGGCAGCCTAGCGCCAACGACTAACGCCAGTCTTTAAGCGGGTGGGCAAAGAAACCCGCCCTCTAGTGCACAAGTGATCATTAATATGATACCTTTCATTAAGTTACTACTTAAATTGCTACGCTTTAACAAACTTACCAACACCTCCCCTTTCGTTTCGAGGCCGATATGAACCTTTCGCAAATAGAAGCTTTTTGCCAAGTTGCCGATCTCGGCTCAATTTCTGAAGCCGCCCGTCAACTCGAGTGCAATCGCACCAAATTAAGCATGGCAATAAAAGCGTTAGAAAAAGACCTAGAAACGGAACTGTTTGTTCGTTCTGGTAATAATTTGGTCTTATCAGAAGCGGGAAAAGCTATCTACAAAGACTGTGAAAGCATGCTCTCGACCGCTCGGCGTATTAAACAAACCTGCCGCCATGTCAGTGGTGACTTTAACGCCGAGGTATGGATAGCCCGTGACGACTCGGTGCCCGACAGCATCTGGCAAGATCTGGCCCACCAACTCAATAAGCGTTTTCCTGCGACCTCATTTAATATCGTGCTTGCTTCCAGTGGCGACTTAGCTGGCTTTGTCGATAACGTACAAGTCGATTTTGCTTTTGGTGTCGACTACGAGCGCATTGATGATCCAAACATTACCTATCAACCACTGGGTAAGATCCGCATGATGTCGGTGTGCCGCTCTGGTCACCCTTTGAGTAAAATGCGCCGAGTGACCGATGAAGATTTGCGCCATACCACCCAAGCTTCTATGGCCTATCTCAACGACAAAGATAACCCTGAGCTCCAGCCGTTTTCACTGCGTTATATCGGCTTTTCATGCTTCGATTATATGCTTAACACTATCCTTACCGACGACGCATGGGGTGTATTACCCGAACCACTGATCCGGCCGCTTTTGCGTCAAGAAAAGATAGCAGTGATCAAGCATACTTATGGGCTTACCCAAGAGGATTTTTGTATGTTCACTCGAGCCGGAAAAGCCGAACATCCAGGTATGATCTGGCTTGCCGATCAGCTCAGTGACTATCTGTTTGAATATTAACCATCACTCAGCGTCAAATTTAATGACACCAAGCATCATTGCTAACTCATTGATATTTATAAGCATGCTTATTTTTTAGTCGCAATTACCATTAGGTTGGTTCAATTGTCATTTGTAAAAGCCACCACTAACGCGAACAATAGACGGTATATAAATAACCGAGATATTGTATGTGTGCAAAAACCAATCAAAATGAAAACCGAGTATTAATCTTCTCTGCTCTGCTCGCTTCCGGCTTCGCCTTCGTCGGAATTGCGCTAGGGCTATGGGTAGGCTCCTTGGTGATTGTATTTGATGGTGTTTATTCACTGATTAGTTTAGCACTGACACTACTTTCGCTGGCGGCAGCCTATTATATTCAGCAAGGCTCGTCATTCGCTCGCCAATATGGTCGTACCCTTATCGAGCCCTTAGTGATTGCCATCAAAGCCATTGTGATCCTAACGGTGGTTGGCTTCTCTTTATACGCTGCGGTTAGCGCATTATTAACCGGCGGACGTGAGGTTAACCCTTCTATCGCCACTATTTTTGGCGTACTCAATGTATTAGGTTGTGGCTATGCCTGGTGGTTTTTCGCCCAGCGAAACAAGCGCTACTCTTCTGGCCTTATCGATGCAGAAACCAAACAGTGGCAAATGGATACGCTGTTAAGTGTTGCGGTAACACTAGGCTTTGTTTCGGCTTGGTTGGTGTCACTTTCTCCATTACACCAGTATGCCGTCTACGCCGACCCTATGATGATGCTGGCGATGTCGTTCTACTTTATTAAAGTACCTTGCGAGATGTTAATACAAGCGGTACGCGAGATTGTTCGCGCGCTTGAGAAGAAAAACAAACCATGCCAAACGGTGTCTTAAGACAAACTCTCCCCCCTTTGTAAAAAGCGCCGAATGGCGCTTTTTTTATCACTAAAGCTCACCTTTAATAGATTACAGTTGGCATTTATTTTTAAAGTAGTATTATAGATGCAACTTTAGAAATACATACATTGAGAACGCCGCTATGTTAAACATTACTGATATGAAAGCAGAATCGAAGATCCCGCCGCTGTTGCGCCTTGGGTTTCGGCCTTTTTTCCTATTTGGCACTGTCTACGCCGTTATTGCGATCGCAATTTGGGTTTATGCTTTTCAATATGGACAGCCGAGCCAGTTGTCGGTTCCGGCGCTATGGTGGCATGTTCATGAAATGCTGTTTGGCTTTGCGATGGCGATCGTCGCAGGTTTTGTTGTTACCGCAGTACAGAACTGGACGGGGATTGATGGAACCAAAAAAGGCCGCTTGGCAGTTTTGGTCGCGCTATGGCTTGCGCCTAGACTCCTGTTCTGGACACCGGCGCCGCTATGGTTAATCTCTAGCATTGAAGCGCTGTTTTTTGCTTTGCTCGCGTATGAAATTGGCTACCGTGTCATCAAAGCCAAAGGCTGGCGCAACCTTTTCTTCGTCCCGCTATTTATCTTGGCCTTAATCGCGAACTTTGCCAGCTATGCAACGATCAAAGGCATGCCGCCTTTCCCATCGGTTGCAGTGTGGCAAGCCATGCTGTGGTGGTTTGTGTTACTGCTATCGGTAATGGGCGGGCGTGTGATCCCATTTTTTACCGCGCGTCGCTTCCATACAGAAAAACCACAACCTATTGTGTGGCTTGATTATGTTGGCAACCTCCCCTTAGTACTGCTGTTTATTGTGAGTTTTTTCCCTCTTGCTCAAGCGCAAGTTGGCCAGCCTCTCATGCTGATTGCCGCCGCCGCTCACTCTGTTCGCGTATGGCGCTGGAAACCTTGGACAACACTTTCAGAGCCACTGGTTTGGTCACTACAGATCGCTTATGCCTGCATTCCGCTTATGTTATGGGGGCGGGGCTTAACCAGCAATGCGTTTATTGACCATGCCATGCTACACCTGTTTGCCCTAGGTGCTTTAAGCGGTTTGATCCTCGCCATGATAAGCCGAGTCACCCTTGGCCACACCGGCAGAAACATCTATGAAGGCCCGAACATGAGCATTCCATTTATCGCGCTTTTTATCGCCGCGATTCTTCGTAGCATTGGCGTCGCCATTTGGCCTGGCGCTATGATGACGCTTATCAATATCTCAGCAGCGCTGTGGATACTGGCGTTTGGTTGGTTTGTGGTTCGATATGGTGTGATGCTGATGACAGCACGAGCAGATGGAAGGCCGGGGTAGGGAGAAGCTCTAAGTACTAAAAGATAAGTGTGAAGTGTTAAAAACTAAGTGCGAAGTAATCTCCTACTTCGCACTTACTACTTCGCTTTTAGCACTTCTTACAACTTAAAGAACGCCAGTTGCTGTTTTTGTTGCTCGGCAAGGCGAGAAAGCTCGGTACTTGCGCTGGCGCTTTGGGTAATACCCGTTACGTTTTGGCTTACTAGCTCAGACATGTTGTTGATGTTGCGGTTGATGTCTTGAGTTACTTGAGACTGTTGCTCGGCCGCGGTCGCAACTTGAACATTCATGTCGTTAATTTGAACTACAGATTCGGTGATCCCCACAACCGAATCGTTCGCTTCACGGCTCAGGGCTTCGTTGCGCTCTAGCATTTCTAAGCTCGATTGCATGCTTTGGTTAGCGAGTACAGACTTAGATTGCAGCTCTTCAATGATGGTTTGAATTTCTTGAGTCGAATCTTGCGTACGCGCTGCAAGCAAGCGCACTTCATCGGCCACAACCGCAAAACCACGACCAGACTCACCAGCACGCGCCGCTTCAATCGCTGCGTTCAATGCTAATAAATTGGTTTGCTCAGAGACACCGCGGATCACTTCAATCACGTCGTTGATTTGGTCTGACTGATCTTTTAGCTGAGTAACCACATCAGCAGCTTCATTAAGCGCCGATGCCATTTGTACGTTCGCTTCACCCGCTTGAGAGAACACCTCTAGGCTTGCTTTTGCGAGTTCGTCGGCTTCTTTCGCCGTAGAGTCTGCCGCCGCTGCGTTATCAGATACGTTATCTGCTGTACTTGCCAGCTCGGTAACTGCTGAAGCCACTTGGTCTAGCTCACTTTGCTCTTGATGAGCATTCGCTTCTGACTGAGTCATTACCGCTGCAAGCTCAGTCGATGCAGAGGCAACATCTTCACTAATGCGGGTTAGCGCTTCTACGGTAACATGCAGTTGACCTACGGTTTGGTTTACATCGGCACTTAGCTTGGCAATTTCGTTGTCACCATCTTGGTCGGCACGCACGGTTAAATGACCTTGTGCTAGTTGGCGCATCACATCTTGAAGCTTAGTAATTGGCGCAACAATTAAGCCAGAGAGCAACCATGCTACCACAAGTGCAATACCAAACACCGCTACGATCAGGTAAGTCGCCATTGCTTTTACTTCATCGTTACGAGCAATGCTTGCGTCTAGCTGAGCCATCGAGTATTCGTTTACTTCACCAGAAAGCGTGTTGATTGACTCAACCATGGTGTTACCCACATTGCGGTAACCGCTGATGAAAGCATCAAACTCCGACTCGCTCACCTCGTGCTTGTCGTGACGTTCAAACATCACAATGGCACGGTTTGAATAGTCAACGTAAGCTTTTACCGCTTGCTTCACATCACGAACTTCACTAACAAAATCAGGGTTAACAGACAGCGTATGCAATGACTGGTCAACATGCCCCATAATCGAGGCTAAGTTACTTTTAAAAGCCGCTCGACGCGAATCATCGTAAATAGCGTATACCGCATTAATACGCAACGGATAAATATCGTCATCAAGGCCAGCCAATGCATCTTTGTATTCAACTAGGGCATGAGTGTTATCCGCCATATCTTGCTGCTCAACCTCAAGGTTCGTTTTGGTTACCCAAAGCGCGCCAAACAGTGAAACGACCAAAAGTAAGACAGGAATAAGGATTTGAACCCTAATAGATGTATTTTTCAAAGAGAATTGCATAGTTGCCTCATACAGTGATTAAACTGCGTCCGTGCCGATGTGTTTTTCAAGGTGTGAAATATAGAACCAGATCACATAAATGTCCACAATCAATGTACAATTTTTGATAGATTTCAGCATGTTATTGCGTCACATTTATGACATCCCGTCAATTAGATGACAAATAGATTGGTAATCGATCAAATTATCGATGTTATTATGTATTATATAAAATTGCGTAAATTATATTCAATTTACTCATTTTAATGACAAAAAGCGTGTATTTCATACGTATACGATTGCTCTATTGTGGGATCACAATCCTCCCATTAGAATTTGCTACTATTATAGACAAGCAGTCAACGCTTTAGTTAAATACCCCCTTTTTAATATGCTACATGGTGGTGAATGAAAGTATCACATTTAAGTTTGCGACAATTGTCTTTACTTGTATCGATCACCATTGTGCTACTATTCGTTTCTGGCTACCTATCGATCAAGTACATCTGGTCTTATGACCAAGCCGTCAAGCAAGCCAAACACTTACAGTTTCTAGAAGTAGAACGCGTGAAAATGGCGATTAATATTGAAAAGTCCGATATGGCGTCAACCATAGAAGACTATGCTGCGTGGGATGATTTAGCCGATTTCGTCGCTGGTAAACAACCTAGCTTCATAGAACGAAGTATGAACGAGTACGTCTTAGAGAGCAAAGTGCTGGATGGTATTTTTGTATTTGACTATGACGTAAAGCTCGTTTGGGGAATGCGATACGATCATCATCAACGCCAACCGATCTCGTTTGGCAGTATAAAGTATCAATTTGGGCAACTACTCGCCGACAGTTTACGCTCTGATACTAATGTTATTCAGCCGATGGTAAAACTGTTGGTTATTGATGACGAACCCTTCTTACTCGCAACAACGCGTATTTGTAACAGTGATGGGCAAGTGTGCACCAAAGGCTTTTTAATGTTTATTAAAAAGGTCCGCTCTAACTTCATCTCACAAATAGAAGGCTCAACAGGGCTGAAAATTGATATCAGTGTCGCGCCAATGAATGAAGCGCCCCAGTCTATCTCTATGGACGGCTACTCCTATATCGTAAGGAAGGATTATCAAAACCGCTTTGCTGTGATCATCAAAGTGATCCATTCAGTCCAATTACCGAGCTTTATTGAATGGAAAGAATTTTCTGCCTTAGCGGCTTTTTCTCTCCTTATGCTTGCCTTTAACTTGTTCGCCGCTTCCCTGTTTGTTTCACCTTTTAAGCGCGCACAAGTAGACCTAAAGACATTCCGCAAAACAGGCTCTATTCCAAAAGAGCAGCCGTTCTTATCCTATGAAATGAATGACTTCTCTCGCAATATGCATCAACTGATTAACGAACTTGAAGCGAACCGTAAGGAGTTAGCGTGGCAATCTGCACACGATCCACTCACAGGAGTCGCAAACCGCCGAGAGCTCGAGCGAGTAATCGATCAACAGATCACAGAGCAAAGATGTCGGCACCTACTTCTTTTTATCATCGACGTTGATCACTTTAAACTCTACAACGACAACTACAGCCACATTGGCGGCGATAATGTACTCAAACAAGTCGCGGATCAACTGGCTCAATTGGAGTTCGTTGGAGATAAGATTGTCGCACGCATCGGCGGAGAAGAGTTCTGCATTTGCCTTTTTAGCGCCGAGCCCATTGATGCAGATAAACAAGCCAAGCGATTACTCGCCACTGTAGAACAGCTGGCTATTCCGCATCACTTTTCTCCCACAAAACCGATTGTGAGTGTCAGCATAGGCGCTATTCTTAGTCAAAACCCATCCTTTGATGAGTTTAAAACTCTCTTTCAAGATGCAGATCAAGCGCTCTACCAATCAAAGCGTTTGGGTAGAGATCGCTACACATTGCACCGGGGAAAACGGGATGTTAGAGAGGGGAGATAGCGAGTACAGAGCGCTTCGCTGATAGAATACAGACCAACACG
>Ga0070725_10002213_pt1 | contig 10348 bp, 11 predicted proteins | sample tdDd002_FD_69781 | JGI IMG/M metagenome (GOLD analysis project Ga0070725, IMG submission 69781) | Marine sediment microbial communities from the Atlantic coast under amendment with organic carbon and nitrate - tdDd00.2 | ecosystem: Environmental > Aquatic > Marine > Coastal > Sediment | place...
TGAAAAATAATACCCCTGGCGCTTATACCTTTATATTTAAGGCAACTAAAGAAGTGCCGCGTCGCCTACTTAACCCTAAGAAAAAGACTATAGGTATTCGTATTCCTAATAATAATATTGCTCAGGCGATGCTTGAAGAGTTGGGTGAGCCGTTGATGTCTACAACGCTTATCATGCCAGATCAAGACATGGCAGAGTACGATCCTGAGCATATTCGCGATATTCTTGAGCGCCGTGTTGACCTGATTATCAATGGCGGTTATTTAGGCGAAAAGCCAACCACAGTAATTGATTTTTCTGAAGGTGAAGTGGAAGTACTACGTGTAGGAGAAGGTGATCCTGAACCTTTTGCCTCTTAGTGATTAAGCTGAATGCTAATAACCACATGAATGAGCATCAAGGCGAGATGCATCAGCAATCATTGCCTCTAGCTTTTGTTAGAGGCAAACAAGTGCTGGAAAAACCGAAAGAATTATATATTCCAGAGCAAGCTTTGGCGGTGCAACTCGCTAACTTTGAAGGCCCACTCGATCTCTTACTTTATCTGATTAAAAAGCAAAAGTTTGATATTGCTGATTTGCCAATTGCACCGATAACTGCGCAATATTTGATTTACCTTGAACAGATGAAAGAGCAAGGTATAGACCTTGCTGCAGACTACCTTGTTATGGCGGCAACTCTGGCTGAGATAAAATCAAGGCTGTTATTGCCTGCGCCTGTCATTGATGAAGAAGAGCAAGATCCTCGCGCTGAACTTATGCGCAAATTAGAGGAATATCAATCGATAAAAGAAGCGGCAAGTTGGCTAGAGCAGCAGCCTCAAATTGATAGAGATATTTTTGTCGCCAAAGCTGAAGATATCGAATTAAAAAAACATGCCACGCCAGCAGCTGATACCGTCGTGTTGAGTCAACTTGTTGATGCTTTTCGCCATATTATGAAACGCCAGGCAGCTTATGAGCATCATCATGTCGAGCGAGAGCTAATAAGCTGTAAGGAGAAAATGTCTTTTATTTTGTCCTTGCTTGAACAACAACCATTGTTTTCTAGTGACTTTGTTAGATTGATTGTGCCAGCAGAGGGAAGGCAAGGTATTGTGGTTACATTTATGGCTGTTTTAGAGTTGCTAAAAGAGCAGGCGATTAGTATTACGTTGGAGGCCGAGCATAGCATGCAAAACCGTTCAACATTCTTAGTAGAAAAATCAGCATGAAGGCACAATCAGCAAAAAATTTAATTGAAGCGGCACTATTTATCAGTGATAAACCAATGTCTATTCAAGCAATAAAGCAAAAGCTATTTACTCAACAGACAATAACGGGACGTGAAATTAGCCAAATATTGCAAGAATTAGCGCTGGATTACCAAGACAGAGGCATAAATCTTGTTAAATTAGCACAAGGATATCGTTTTCAAACAAATTCTTCATTGAGCAAACAGTTATCAACCCTGTATAATGATAGAGCGCCGAAGAATTCACAGGCGCTTATCGAAACTCTTGCAATAATTGCGTATAAACAACCTATTACGCGAAGCGAAATAGAAGAGATTCGTGGTGTTGCTGTTAGTAGCTCAATAATCAAAACGTTGTTAGAACGTTCATGGATCAAAGTTACTGGGTATAAAGAAGTCCCTGGACGCCCCAGTTTACTTGGAACCACAGTTGAATTTTTAGATTATTTTTCACTAACATCACTGGCGCAATTACCTGAAATATTGCCGATACAGGATTCGCATACCAGCGAATTGATCACGAAATTAGAGACAGAGGCGTAGCGTATTAGTTTTTCGCAAAGTAAAAACAATACGTGAAGCTACTGACGGAAGAGAAACAAGCATGTCTGAAAAACTGCAGAAGGTGTTAGCCCGAGCTGGAAAAGGCTCTCGTCGAGAGATGGAAGCTGCGATCAGCGCAGGCAGAGTTACTGTTAATGGCAAAGTTGCTTATTTAGGCGACCGTGTTGAAGGTAATGAGCAAATTCGATTTGATGGCCATCAAGTCACCATAAAGGCACCGCAAGAGCAAATTTGCCGCGTGTTAATGTACAACAAGCCAGAAGGCGAAATGTGTACACGTAAAGATCCAGAAGGTAGGCCAACTGTATTTGATCGTCTACCACCACTTGAAGGTGGTCGATGGATTGCTGTTGGGCGTTTAGATATTAATACCTCAGGCATGCTGCTTTTCACTACAGATGGTGAGCTTGCTAATCGTTTAATGCATCCTTCACATAAAGTTGAACGCGAATACGCTGTACGTGTCTTTGGTGAAGTTGATGAAGCGATGCTTCAGCGCCTACGTCACGGTGTAAAGCTTGAAGATGGCCCCGCAAAATTTCAGCAGATCACCTATCGCGGTGGTGAAGGCCGCAATCATTGGTTCCACGTGGTTCTTTCAGAAGGGAGAAACCGCGAAGTTCGTCGCCTTTGGGAAAGCCAAGATGTACAGGTTAGTCGCTTAATCCGTGTTCGTTATGGTGATTTAGAACTTAAAAGACAACTACCACTAGGTGGCTGGACAGAATTACCTCTTAAAGATGTTAACTACTACCGTAAGTTAGTTAAGTTAAAACCAGAGACAGAATCAAAAGTTAAGGTTACAGAGCGCGGCATTGATCATGCGAAGAGCCGTCGTATCAGGCGCAGTGTTAAAAAGCATCAGCACCGTCATAAGCAGTCAGTTAGACGCCGCCGAAATTAATTAGCCATAATTTTCAAGCAGGTCAATTGACCTGCTTTGTGTTATCTGGAAAGTCAAAAACTAGGATTTACTCATCGTGCAACAGCATTATATTCAAGACGATTCATCATTGGCTGAACTATGCCAGCAAGTCGCTTTATCATCCGTTATCGCTATTGATACTGAATTTGTTCGCACACGAACTTTATTCCCCAAATTAGGCTTATTACAACTTTGTGATGGAAATCATATTGCCCTAATAGATCCTCTGGCGATAAATGATCTAACACCATTTTGGCAGCTATTAGAAAATCCGAATATTAAAAAAGTTATTCATGCGTGCTCTGAAGATCTAGAAGTGTTTCTAACCTCTGGCAAAGTTCGACCTGTTAATTTAATAGATTCACAAGTGATGATGGCATTTTTAGGTCATGGCTTATCGCTTGGTTATGCTGCTATGGTAGAGCATTTCTTAGGTGTGCAATTAGATAAATCAGAATCAAGAACTGATTGGACAAAACGTCCATTAACGCCAAAGCAGTTAGCTTATGCAGAAGCAGATGTAGAGCACTTGATTACGCTATATCCAAAGCTTGAACAAACATTAGCACAAAGTGGCTGGTTAGCAGCAGCTGAACAAGAATCAGAAATGATGATTGAACGAAAATATAAGCCAATCAAAGAAGACGGCTTATACCGAAATATTAAAATGGCTTGGCGTTTAAACCCAATTCAACTTTATCGCTTACAGCAATTGGCTATTTGGCGTTATCAACGAGCGAAAAAGAAAGATCAACCACTAAGCTTTATTGCCAAAGATCACACCTTGTTTACCGTTGCACAGGTTAATCCTAAAAGTGTGGGTGAAATGGCTCACCTTGAAGGTGCAGAAATGCTAGATGTTAGGCATCAAGGTAAAGCTATGCTTTCAGTATTAAGGCAATGCATCGGTGCGGATGAATCACTATATCCAAATAAAATCAAACGATTAGATGAATATCCAGGCTACAAGCAAATATTTAAGAAAGTAAAAGCTTTCATTGCCGACCAAGCGAGTAAAGCAGCAATTAATGTTGAAAACATTGCTTCAAAAAAACAAATTAACCAATTTCTTAGTTGGCATTTTGCCTTAAATGGCGCGGAGAACCAGCGCGATAATGTTGATTTGTTAATTGGCTGGCGATTTGAATTGCTAGGTGATGCATTACTCACATTTGCTGGGAATAACTTTACTGAATCGAAATGACAGTTGCTTACAAAAAATACGTGATGTCATTAAATAGGGCATGCTATATTGCTCGCGTAAACCACTAATAACATAGGTCTCCTTTATGCTATGTGCTGTATATAAAAGTGCCAAAAAGGCCGAAACATATCTTTTTATCTGCAAACGTGATGATTTCTCAGCAGTTCCTGAACCACTAATGAAAACCTTCGGGACTCCTGCATTAGTAACTATGGTTAACCTAGCAACTAGAGATAGTTTAGCGATGGCTGACATTGATAAAGTTAAATCAGAGCTAGCAGACAAAGGCTTTTACTTACAATTGCCTCCTCCACAAGAAAATTTACTCGATCAACATAAAGAGCAGATTAAAGCTCAAACGAACAAGTAGTCAGGAGAGCTCATTGAATGAATAAATTTATTAAGTACTCTTTAATCAGTGCAATTTTTACCTTTTCGAGCTCAGCGCTTCTAGCAGCAGAGTCTACCGAGCAGGAACAAGCTAAGCCTAGCTATGAAAGCTATGTACAAACATTAAAGCAAGAAGCATTAGAAAAAGGCTATTCGCAACCTTTAATCGATAAGGTTTTTGAGCAAATTACCTTTTACAAGCGCGCAGTTAAGGCCGATAGAAACCAGCCTGAAAAAGTGGAAACGCTAGATACTTATTTGCCAAAACGAGTGCCTAAATGGAAAGTTGATAAAGCGCGTAAACTTTATAAAGAGCACAAAGAGCTATTAACTGAAATTGGTAACAAATATGGTGTACAGCCTAGATTTATCGTTGCACTTTGGGGCTTAGAAACGAACTTTGGTAAGTATATGGGCGGATTTAATGTTGTATCTGCATTATCTACCTTAGCGTATGAAGGACGTCGTGAAGCGTTCTTTAAAAAGCAACTTTGGGCAGCGCTAACCATTCTTGAAGAAGGACATATTAAAGTTGAAGATATGAAAGGTTCTTGGGCTGGTGCAATGGGGCAAAATCAGTTTATGCCAACGTCTTTTATTAACTATGCCGTTGATGGCGATGGTGATGGTAAAAAAGACATTTGGGGTAATTCAGCAGATGTATTTTCATCGATGGCGAATTATCTTAAAAAAGAGGGGTGGAATGACAATCTTACTTGGGGTCGTCAGGTAAAACTTCCAGAAGACTTTGATATTGCTAATGCCATTCCTAAAAATACTGGTAGTCGAAAAAACTGGCTAAAAGCTTGGGCGAAAACAGAACGCTCATTGGCTGATTGGCAAGCACTTGGTGTAAGACGTATGGATGGAAGAGATTTACCAAACGTTAATATCACGGCTGCTCTTGTCTTCCCTGATGATGCCAACGGTAGAGCGTATCTAGCTTATGATAACTACAAAAGCTTAATGCATTGGAATTTATCTTACTATTTTGTTAGCTCTGTAGGTCACCTTTCAGATCGTATTAAGTATCCGGCGGTAAACTAATGTATTCACATCAAGACCTTCAAGGCAATGCCATAGAGTTACCTGTTGGTAAAATTGTGTGTGTAGGCCAAAACTACCATGATCACATTGCGGAAATGGGTAGTGTAGTTAATGAAGAAGCCGTGTTGTTTATGAAACCTAATACGGCCTTTTGTAATATGTTAAGCGACATTCATATTCCGACAGACCAAGGTGAATGTCACAACGAAGTGGAAGTTGCCGTGCTGATCAAAGAAAAGCTTAGCAAGGTTGATGAAACACAAGCATTATCCGCTATTTGGGGTTATGGCCTAGGTTTAGACTTAACGTTGCGTGAAGTGCAAAAAAAGCTTAAACAACTGGGCAGGCCTTGGGAGCGAGCAAAAGCCTTTGATAGCAGCGCGCCAATTTCACCTTTTATTGAACAAGCGCAAATTGAAGATGCGACCAACATTAACTTTTCATTATCTGTTAATGACAGCATCAGACAACAAGGCAATACTAAATTAATGATCAGAGATATCGCATCATTAGTCAGCCTTATTTCACAGCATTTTACCTTACTGCCGGGTGATGTTGTCTTAACGGGGACGCCAGCGGGCGTTGCACCGTTATATGCAGGTGATAAGCTTTCATTGACGATTGAACAACATAGTTTTAGCACTCAGGTTGCCCATGATTAAGCCGAAGCCATTTTGGCAAGTAAAAACACTTGAACAGATGAGCCGTGACGAGTGGGAATCTCTTTGCGATGGCTGTGCAAAATGTTGTTTGCATAAGTTTATTGAAGATGAAGACAATGCGGACGAAGATGATTTGCTACCAACAGATCATATTCAAGCCGATGAACAAATGGTTTACTCCAATATTGCCTGCTATTTGTTGAATGATAAAACCTGTCAATGCACTAAATATAAACAGCGTACCAAGTTAGTTCCTGATTGTGTTCGTTTGACACAAGACAACTTAGATGATGTTTTCTTTATGCCACCTAGTTGTACTTATCGCCGTTTAAGAGAAGGAAAAGATATTCCAAGTTGGCATCCATTGCTACACAAAGGCAAAAAGTCAGCAATGCATAAAGCTGGCATGTCTGTGCGTGGCAAAGTGGTTAAAGATGATGATGTTGATATTGCAGACTTTGAAGACTATATCGTTACTTGGCCATTAAACGAGCTTGATTAAGCTAAATCAGTATTTAGTTTTTTTGTTATTTTTACTTAGTGTTTTAGTGAACTAGGAATGTAATTAAAGGAGTTAATGATGTATCAGGGTTCATGTTTATGTGGCGCGATACAGGTAGAAATTTCAGGCGCTATTAGCGATGTTATTCATTGCCACTGCTCTTTGTGCAGAAAGAATAGTGGCACTGCTTACGCAACTAATGGCTTTATTAATTCAAGCGAGTTTAAGCTAATAGATGCTGATAATAAAATAGGCTTCTTTGAGTTTAAACCAGGAAAAAAGAGACATTTTTGTACTGTCTGTGCCTCACCAATATATAGCTCTAATGCCGATAACCCTAGCAAGTTAAGAATACGCCTAGGGCTGCTAGACTCCGATATTTCTGAAAGGCCACTATCTCATAACTTTGTTGCTTCGAAAGCAAACTGGGATGAGCTAGATGCAGACCTGCCAAGATATAATCAGTTTGAACCTTCTAGACAAAAGAACTAAGCAGCTTTTTATCGTAATTCCTTTGCGCTTTACAATTTTACTTAAGCAACACTAAATGAGTGAAATTAACTAAGCCTATTACTCCATCGGCTCTAAATGCTGCTTATATCTTTGGCCATTATTTACATAATGTGCTGCTGATAGTGCTAATTTCTCTTGAGTGGCCGTATTAACTTCCTTAATAACTTTAGCTGGAGATCCTACAACCACTGAACCATCAGGGATCTCCATATTCTCGGTAACTAGGGCGTTAGCGCCAACGATACAGTTTTTTCCTACTTTTGCGCCATTAAGCACAACAGCATTCATGCCGATTAATGTATTCTCACCAATGCTGCAACCATGCAACATAACTTTATGACCCACGGTAACATTTTTTTCAATTATCATCGGAATATCTTTATCAACATGCAAAATACAGCCATCTTGAATATTGGTGTTTTCGCCTATTTTAATGACGTCCATATCGGCTCTTATGACGACATTAAACCAAATGCTGACATTCGCTGCTAAGGTAGCTTGACCAATAATCGTAGCATTGGGCGCGATAAAGCAGCTGCTATCAATTTCAGGAATAAGGTTTTCTAGTCTATAAATCATTTTTATGTTCGCTATTGATAAGTTGCTTATACACTATACAGCTAAGCTAGTTAAAATAAATCAGCAGTTAGTGATTTCTAGCTGTATAAAAAAATATTATAAAGTGATAAAACAATATATATCCAATCCATTGAGCATGCATATTTTTATGTTTTTTAATTGCTAATTTAAATTTGTGACAGAGACAAAGTGGTTTGGGTATATAAATAATAAAATAAGTGTCGCTAAGGTGGTTTATTGTGATTATAGGAATACCCAAAGAATCCCTTAAGGGAGAAAACAGAGTAGCCGCTTCGCCCTCATCGGTGAAAGCATTAATTAAACTAGGATTTGATGTCGTCATCGAAAAAGGCGCAGGTAAAAAAGCGAGCTTTAATGATGAAGACTATGAACAGCAAGGAGCACAATTAGTTTCATCAGAACAAGCGTGGCAAGCTGAACTTGTTTATAAAGTGAACGCGCCAACGGAAGAAGAAATCGCATTGCTTAACGAAGGTAGTACGTTAGTTAGCTTTATTTCTCCTGCGCAAAACCCTGAACTACTTGAAGCGTTAAAAGCAAAATCTATTACCACTTTAGCGATGGATATGGTGCCGCGTATTTCTAGGGCACAATCATTGGATGCATTAAGCTCAATGGCGAATATTGCTGGCTATCGCGCTGTCGTTGAAGCTTCTCATCACTTTGGCCGCTTTCTAAATGGTCAAATCACAGCGGCTGGTAATTTACCTCCAGCAAAAGTCATGATCATTGGTGCTGGTGTTGCAGGCCTTGCCGCAATAGGCACAGCATCAAGCTTAGGTGCTATTGTACGAGCCTTTGATACTCGCCCTGAAGTTAAAGAACAAATCGAAAGTATGGGGGCTGAGTTTTTAGAACTTGATTTTGAAGAAGAAGATTCAGGTTCTGGTGATGGTTATGCAAAAGTCATGAGTAAAGCTTTTATTGAAGCTGAAATGGCGTTATTTGCTGAACAAGCCAAAGAAGTGGATATCATCATTACTACTGCGATGATCCCAGGTAAACCAGCTCCTAAGCTAATTACAGAAGAAATGGTTCAATCAATGAAGCCGGGTAGCATTATTGTTGACTTAGCTGCCGCTGGTGGCGGTAACTGTGAGTTAACCAAACCAGGTAAAGTTTCAACGGTAAAAGGCGTTAAAATTATTGGCTATACTGATTTAGTTTCAAGGCTGCCTAACCAAAGCTCACAGTTGTATGCTAACAACTTAGTTAATTTTACTAAGCTTATTGTGCCAAACAAAGACGGTGAAGCTAGCTACGATCTTGAAGATGTAGTCATTCGCAATATGATGGTTGTTCAAGATAAAGAAATTATGTTCCCACCTCCGCCAATTCAGGTCAGTGCAACTCCAGCGCCTAAACCAGAACCTGTAAAAGAAGTCGCGGTAGAAAAAGAGGCATCAGAAGAAGAGAAATCTAGTAATAAACATTGGTTTATGGCTATTGGTGCTGCGGCATTTGCTTGGGTGGCAAGTGTGGCTCCTGCTGATTTTCTTCAGCACTTTACCGTATTTGTTTTAGCGTGCGTTATTGGCTATCACGTAGTTTGGAATGTTACCCATGCACTTCATACGCCTTTGATGAGTGTGACTAATGCGATATCAGGCATCATTATTGTTGGTGCGCTGTTACAGCTTGGCAGTGAGAGTAATCTAGTCTTGCTGCTATCTGGGATAGCCATTTTGATCGCAACGATCAATATTGTCGGTGGCTTTGTTGTCACCAAGCGTATGTTAAAAATGTTCCGTAAGTAGGAGGTGTATTATGGAAATTTCTTCAGGAGTAATCACCGCTGCTTATATTGTTGCAGCCTTACTGTTCATTTTTAGTTTAGCGGGATTGAGTAAACAAGAAACCGCAGAGCAAGGTAACTGGTATGGTATTACCGGTATGGTTATCGCCTTACTTGCAACGATCGCAGACCCTAGAGTCGACAATGTCATTATTATTGTGGCTGCTATGGTGATTGGTAGCGCTATTGGTTTACGTTTAGCGAATAAAGTTGAAATGACTGAGATGCCTGAGCTTGTGGCAATTCTACATAGTTTTGTTGGTTTAGCAGCGGTACTTGTAGGTTATAACAGCTATTTTGAAGCTCATAATAGCCTAGTACCTGTAGTAACGGATCTTCAACAAATGGAACAGAATATTCATTTAGTTGAAGTATTCTTAGGTGTCTTTATTGGTGCTGTTACCTTTACTGGCTCTGTCGTTGCTTTTGGTAAGTTGCGAGGCATTATTAATTCAGCCGCTCTTATGCTACCTCAGCGTCATAAAATGAACTTAGCTGCTGGTGTTGTAAGTTTTGTGTTGATGATCTACTTCGTTAATCAAGGCGGTAGCAATAGTGCGCTATTTATTATGACGATTATTGCATTAGTGTTTGGTTGGCATTTAGTTGCATCAATTGGTGGTGCAGATATGCCGGTTGTTGTTTCTATGCTTAACTCATACTCTGGGTGGGCAGCAGCAGCAGCTGGTTTCATGCTAAGTAATGACTTACTTATTGTTGTTGGAGCACTTGTAGGTTCAAGTGGTGCAATTCTTTCATACATAATGTGTAAGGCAATGAATCGCTCATTTATCAGCGTTATTGCTGGTGGCTTTGGTACTGATGTAGTGATTGATTCAGACAAAGATTACGGTGAACACCGTGAAGCAAGTGCTGAACAAGTTGCAGATTTATTAGCCAATGCAAAATCAGT
>Ga0070725_10002221_pt1 | contig 10323 bp, 7 predicted proteins | sample tdDd002_FD_69781 | JGI IMG/M metagenome (GOLD analysis project Ga0070725, IMG submission 69781) | Marine sediment microbial communities from the Atlantic coast under amendment with organic carbon and nitrate - tdDd00.2 | ecosystem: Environmental > Aquatic > Marine > Coastal > Sediment | place...
AACCACATCGCCGCAGCCGGGGGCATCACTGCTGTTCTTGAAGCGACCAAAGCCAATGCCTCGCACATGGTGAGCGTCGAGATCGAGGTCGACACGCTGGAACAGCTTGCCGAAGCGCTGAAAACCGGCGGCGCGGACGTTTGCCTGCTGGACAACATGGACACGCCAACGCTGAAGAAGGCCGTGCAAATGGTGGACGGCGCGCTGGTGCTCGAAGCATCGGGCAATATGCGTCTGGACCGCATCGCCGAGGTGTCTGCAACCGGGGTGGATTATATTTCGTCCGGGGCGCTGACCCATTCGGTCCGCACGCTGGACCTTGGCCTGGACTTCTAGGCCCAAACCGCCCATTTATTAGGCACCCAAAAAGAAAATGCCGCATTGCAGCGCAATTTTCGCCTAACATCCCTTTGAGCGCCGCTTCTTGCTGAGTATCCCGAAGCAAGAAACACTCGGGAACCAGCCAAAGTGCCAAGCCGCCTCTCTATCATCGTGGTCGAAAAAGACCGCGACCGCGCCATGCAAATCGTCGATAGCCTAAACAGCTCAGGGGATTACGATATATCCGTAATCGCCGAGGAATCTGGCCTGTCCCGCCGGATCGCACAGCGCGACCCGGATGTGGTGCTGATCGACATGACCGATCCCTCACGCGATGCGCTTGAGGAGCTCGCGCTGGCCTCGGGGCCGATGGACCGTCCTGTGGCGATGTTCGTGGACCGGTCAGATGATGCCCTAACCAAAGCGGCAATCAAGGCGGGCCTGTCTGCCTATGTTGTGGATGGGATGCGCGCCGACCGGATCAAGCCAATTCTGGATGCGGCCATCACCCGGTTCCACATGTTCCAGCGGATGCGTACCGAACTGGAGGCGACCAAGCTGGCGCTGGAAGAGCGCAAAACCCTGGATCGCGCCAAGGGCATCCTGATGAAGGCCCGCGGTGTGTCCGAGGACGAGGCCTATGCCCTGTTGCGCAAGACGGCGATGGACCAAGGCAAGAAGATGATCGACGTGGCACAGTCCCTGGTCACCGCAGCGGGGTTGCTGTCATGACATTGACCCTGACGGCCGGATACATCTCGCTGGTGGATGCCGCCCCGCTGATTATTGCACGTGAACTGGGGTTTGCCGAAGAAGAAGGCCTGAACCTGGACCTGCGCAAGGCCCCCAGTTGGGCCACCCTGCGCGATTTGCTTGCGCTGGGGCAAATCGAGGCCGCGCATATGCTGGCTCCGACCCCTGTCGCCATGGCGCTGGGACTGGGGGGAATGACGACGCGGCTGGATGCCCTGTCGGTGATGTCGGTGAATGGCAACGTGATCGGGGTCTCGAAGGCCCTGGCCTCCAAACTGCGCGACACCGGATATGGTTTCGATTTCAAATCCGCCGAAAAGGCTGGTCGCGCCTTGATTTCTACAGGTCAGAAGCTGCGGATCGGGGTGCCTTTTCCGTTCTCGATGCACGCTGAATTGCTGTACTATTGGCTGAACTCTCTGGGGTTGCCCGCCCCGCAAGCGCTGGATATCCGCACCGTCCCGCCCCCCCTGATGGCGCAGGCCATTGCCGCAGATGAAATTGACGCGTTCTGTGTCGGCGAGCCATGGGGCTCGATCGCGGTAGAGAATGAAGTGGGCGAATTGCTGTTGCCTGGTTCGGCGATCTGGGGGTTTGCCCCGGAAAAAGTGCTGGCTGTGCGCCATGACTGGGCCGAGGCCGACCCCGATCTGACGGGCCGCCTGATGCGCGCCGTCTGGCGAGCGGGCCGCTGGCTGGGCACCCAAGGTGCCCGCACCACCGCCGCTGAAATCCTGTCACGCGAAGAATACGTCGCCGTCCCCCCCGAGATCATCGACCGTGCCCTGACGGGCCGCATGGTGATCTCTGCCCGCGGCGGCGAACGCGAAACCCCGAACTTCCTGGAATTCTATCATGGGGCAGCGACATTCCCATGGAAAAGCCAGGCCGCATGGATCGGGGCGCAGCTTGCGTCGCGGATGGGATTGGATCGGGCGCAGGCGATGCAGACCGCACGCAGTGTGTTTCGCTCGGATCTGTACCGGCAACACCTGGCGAAAACCTCGGCTGAAATGCCCGGCGCATCCGAGAAAATAGAAGGCTCTCTGTCTGAGGAAACCGCTGTGCCGTCGGAAACTGGCAGGCTGTTTTTACAGAGCAACGCGTTTTTTGATGGCCAGATTTTTGACCCCACTTCGACCACGTGAACAAAAAATAGGCAAATTCGCAGCACCAACGCCGCGATGCAGCAAATTCACCGGAAAACACGTCTCTCCTACTTGCTGCATTGCGCGAATCCCCCTCAACATGGGACACAAGACTGAACAAGGGCGTTCCGTCTTACGAAATTCCCCGATGATCCGGGTATCCCTGAGCAAAGCCGCTCGACCCTCTGCTAGCGCAGAGTGTGTCAGCGGCTTTTTTGTTGTTCCGCCTGTCGGAGCCCATGAACAAGGACAGACATAATGAAACGTATCGCCTCTATCCTCGCAGCCACGACCATGCTGGTCACACCGGCAGCTGCTGAAATGCTGGACGTCGAAAAGGACGAACTGAAGTTCGGCTTTATCAAACTGACCGACATGGCCCCCCTGGCTGTGGCCTATGAGAAGGGCTATTTCGAGGACGAAGGCCTGTTCGTGACCCTGGAAGCACAAGCCAACTGGAAGGTCCTGCTGGACGGCGTGATCGGCGGCACCCTGGACGGCGCGCATATGCTGGCTGGTCAGCCTCTGGCGGCGACCATCGGCTTCGGCACCGAGGCGCATATCATTACCCCCTTCTCGATGGACCTGAACGGCAACGGCATCACCGTATCGAATGAAATCTGGGCCCAGATGAAGGAACACATTCCTCATGACGCAGACGGCAAGCCGATCCACCCGATCAGCGCCGCGGCCCTGAAACCAGTCGTCGAAAAATACAAGGACGAGGGCAAGCCCTTCAATATGGGCATGGTGTTCCCCGTATCGACCCACAACTACGAACTGCGCTACTGGCTGGCCGCTGGTGGTCTGGAGCCGGGTTTCTACAGCCCCGAAAACGTGACCGGCCAGATCGGCGCTGACGTGCTGCTGTCCGTGACGCCTCCGCCGCAGATGCCCGCCACGATGGAGGCAGGCACGATCTATGGCTACTGCGTGGGCGAGCCGTGGAACCAGGCCGCTGTGTTCAAAGGCATCGGCGTTCCGGTGATCACCGACTATGAACTGTGGAAAAACAACCCAGAAAAAGTGTTCGGTCTGTCGGCAGAATTCCAGCAGGAAAATCCGCAAACCACACTGGCCATCACCAAGGCCCTGATCCGCGCCGCCATCTGGCTGGATGAAAACGACAACGCCAACCGCGAAGAAGCCGTGGAAATCCTGAGCCGCTCGGAATACGTGGGCGCGGATGCCGAAGTGATCGCAAACTCGATGACTGGTACGTTCGAATACGAAAAAGGCGACAAGCGCGACGTCCCCGATTTCAACGTGTTCTTCCGCTATAACGCCACCTACCCGTTCTACTCGGATGCGGTGTGGTACCTGACACAGATGCGCCGCTGGGGTCAGATTTCGGACGCCAAACCTGACAGCTGGTACGACGAAGTCGCCAAGTCGGTCTACAAGCCGGAAATCTATCTGACAGCCGCGAAAATGCTGGTCGAAGAAGGTCTGGCAAACGAGGCGGACTTCCCTTGGGACAGCGACGGCTACAAGGCGCCGACCCCTGCTGCGGACGTGATCGACGGCATTGGGTATGATGGCAAAACTCCGAACGCTTATCTGGACAGCCTGCCGATCGGCCTGAAGGGCGCTCAGATCGTCGACGGCAACGAAGTCAAGGGCTAAGGCCCTCGGGCCGGGCGGCTCGCTCCCCTTACGCCCGGCCCACATTCAAACGTGAACCCGCAGGATCAGATACATGACCGCCATTGACCCCCACACCCTGTCCGAGGCTGACAAAGCCGCCGAAAAGGAAGCGCGCCGTTCGAGAATGTTCACGCGCATCAACAAATTGGACGCCTGGTTCAAAGTGCTGGGCCTTGCCTGGATCACCCCGATCCTAAAGGCAATCGCCGGGGATAACCCCAAGGCTCAAGGCAAGGAAATCTGGCAATTGCTGGGGGTTCCTGTGCTGGCAATCCTGGCCTTCTTGATGCTGTGGGGCATTATGGCTCCGAAGGTACAGACATCCCTGGGCGCGATCCCCGGCCCCGCCGCCGTCTGGGAACAAGTGATCAACCTGCACCAAGATCACCTGAACGAAAAAGAAAAAGAGGCCGCATTTTACGAACGGCAGGATGTGCGCAACGACAAGCTGATCGCCGCAGGCAAGGCCGACAAGGTCAAGCACCGCGACTATACCGGCAAACCCACCTATTACATGCAGATCTGGACCTCGATCAAAACCGTGTTCTTTGGCTTCTTGGTCGCGACGGCCGTCGCTGTGCCTGTTGGCATCGCTGCGGGCCTGTCCAAGACTGCGAACGCCGCCGTGAACCCCATTGTGCAGATTTTCAAACCTGTCTCGCCGCTGGCCTGGCTGCCGATCGTGACCATGATCGTGTCCGCCACCGTGTCCAGCAATGACGGCATGTTCTCGAAATCCTTCTTGATCTCGGCCATCACCGTGACCTTGTGTTCGCTGTGGCCGACGCTGATCAACACCTCGCTGGGGGTTGCCTCGATCGACAAGGATCTGGTCGCCGTGTCCAAGGTGTTGAAAATGAACACCTATACCAAGATCACCAAGCTGGTGCTGCCCTCGGCCCTGCCGCTGATTTTCACCGGGCTGCGTCTGTCCCTGGGCGTGGGCTGGATGGTGCTGATCGCCGCTGAAATGCTGGCGCAGAACCCCGGTCTGGGCAAATTCGTCTGGGACGAGTTCCAGAACGGTAGCTCTCAGTCGCTGGCCAAGATCATGGTTGCCGTGTTCACCATCGGCATCATCGGCTTCTTGCTGGATCGCGTAATGTACGCCCTTCAGTCGCTGTTTACCTTCTCGAATAATCGGTGATCAAAATGGCTGTCATCTCTTTCAAGAACGTCTCGAAAAGCTTCGGTCAGGGCACCAATGCCCAGCACGTCCTGAAAAACATCAACCTGGATGTCGAAGAGGGTGAATTCCTGGTGTTGCTGGGCTTCTCTGGCTCGGGCAAGACCACGCTGATCAACCTTATGGCGGGGCTGGAAAGCCCCTCCAAAGGCGAAGTCACCTATCTGGACAAACCCATCACCGGCCCAGGACGGGAACGAGGGGTGATTTTCCAGAACTACTCGTTGATGCCGTGGCTGACGGTGAACGGCAACGTCGGCCTGGCGGTCGACACGGTATTTCCTGGCCTGTCCAAAGCGGAAAAGGCCGAAAAAGTCGCCCATTACGTCAAAATGGTGGGGCTGCCCCACGCCGCAACCCGCCGTCCTGCGGAATTGTCGGGCGGAATGCGCCAGCGGGTAAACGTCGCCCGCGCCCTGGCCATGAACCCCGAAGTCCTGCTGCTGGACGAACCGCTGTCCGCGCTGGATGCACTGACCCGCGCCAATCTGGCGGATGAGATCGAACACATCTGGGAAGCCGACAAGAAGACCTGCGTCCTGATCACCAATGACGTGGACGAGGCGATCATCCTGGCAGACCGCATCATACCGCTGAACCCCGATGGAACGTTGGGCGACGCGTTCAAAGTGGACATCCCCCGCCCCCGTGACCGGATGGAAATGAACCACCACGACGGGTTCAAGACACTGCGTGCCGAAGTGACCAATTACCTGATGGACGTGGGCATCGAGGCCAAGGCCGAAGGCACCCGCCTGTTACCAGACGTTCAGCCGATCCACGCCCCCAGCACGCCCGATGCAGATCTGCCGACCGCCGTCACCGACGCGCAGAAGGGCATGATCGACCGGAATTTCCTGGATTTCTCGCAGCTGCACAAGGTCTATCCGACCCCCAAAGGCCCGCTGACCGTGGTCGAAGATTTCAATCTGAAGATGAACCGGGGCGAGTTCATCTCGTTGATCGGGCACTCGGGCTGCGGCAAATCCACCGTGTTGACGATGGCAGCTGGGCTGAATGACATCTCAAAGGGCGCGATCAAACTGGACGGTCGCCACGTCGAAGGCGCCGATCCCGAGCGCGCCGTGGTGTTCCAGTCGCCGAACCTGTTCCCCTGGCTGACCGCGCGGGAAAACTGCGCCATCGGGGTGGACAAAGTGTACCCCAAAGCCAGCACAGCCGAGCGTCAGGACGTGGTGGAATATTACCTGGAACGCGTGGGCATGGCCGACGCCATGGACCGCCCCGCTCATTCGATGTCAAACGGCATGAAGCAACGGGTCGGCATTGCCCGCGCCTTTGCCTTGTCGCCGAAATTGCTGCTGCTGGACGAACCCTTTGGGATGCTGGACAGCCTGACCCGCTGGGAGTTGCAAGAGGTCCTGATGGAAGTCTGGGACCGCACCAAAGTCACCGCCGTCTGTGTCACCCATGACGTGGACGAGGCGATCCTGCTGGCCGACCGCGTGGTCATGATGACCAACGGGCCTCAGGCGACCATCGGTAAAATCGTCGACGTGGATTTGCCGCGCCCGCGCTCTCGCAAGGCACTGTTGGAACACCCGGACTACTATAACTATCGCCAGGAAGTACTAGATTTCCTTGAAGAATATGAACACGGCGCAAAACCCAAAGCCCAAGCCAAACCCAAAGCCTTCGCAGCGGAGTAAGCCCATGGAAGACGTTCAGATCCAACTTGTTCAAGACAGTTTCGCCAAGGTCGCACCGATCAAGGCGCAAGCCGCCGAGATCTTTTACGCCCGTCTTTTCGATATCGCCCCCGAGGTGAAACCCTATTTCAAAGGCAACATGAGCGATCAGGGCATGAAGCTGATGACCACGCTGGGTGTCGTCGTAAACGGGCTGCGTGATTTGGAAAAAATCGTCCCCGTGGCGCAGCAACTGGCGGTCAAACACGTGGACTATGGCGTGCGGCCGCAGGACTATGGCTCGGTCGGAGAGGCGCTGATCTACACGCTGGAAACCGGCCTGGGCGACGCCTTTACCCCAGAGGTGAAAACCGCCTGGGGCGCGGCCTACACGACCCTGTCCAGCGTCATGATTGATGCTGCATATCCGGCGGCAACAGAATGAACATGGCACCGAAACTTGTCGTGATTGGTGCGGGCATGGCCTCTGGGCGGGCGTTGGAGCACCTGATTGAATCCAACCCAAGCGCTTATGATATAACGCTTTTTAACGCCGAGCCGCGCGGGAACTATAACAGGCTGATGCTGTCCCCGGTACTGGCCGGCGAAAAAACCTACGAGGAAATCGTCACCCATGATGCCGATTGGTACGCGTCGCATGGGGTCACCTGCCGCTTTGGCGAAAAAGTGCTGAAAATCGACCGCGCCCGCAAAGTCGTCATCGGTGAACAGGGCGAGGTCGCCTATGACAAACTGCTGATCGCCACGGGCTCGACCCCGTTCATGATCCCGCTGCCGGGCCACGATCTGAAAGGCGTCATCGCCTATCGCGATCTGGAGGACACCGAGCGGATGATCAACCTGGGTCTGACCCCCGGCGCCAGGGCCGTTGTGATCGGTGGCGGGCTATTGGGACTGGAGGCTGCGGCAGGTATGCAGGCGCGCGGCGTGGACGTCACGGTGGTGCATATCATGGACCACCTGATGGAGCGCCAACTGGATCCCGCGGCGGGCTTTCTGTTGCGTAAGGCCCTGACAGACCGAGGAATTTCGGTGATGTGCAGCGCCAACTCTGAGGAGATCCTGGGCGAGGACGGCCATGTCACCGGGTTGAAGCTGGCAGATGGGACCACCCTGCCCTGCGAATTGTTGGTGATGGCCGTTGGCATTCGTCCGGCAACGGCGCTGGCAACGGCGGCCGAGTTGACAGTTGGTCGCGGAATTGTTGTGAATGATCAAATGGTTACGTCTGACGCGGATGTATTGGCCTTGGGCGAGTGCGTCGAACATAATGGCGCGCTGTTCGGACTGGTGGCGCCCTTGTACGATCAGGCAGCCGTCGTCGCAAAGACCTTGCTGGGTCAGGACGCGCGCTTTGTCAGCAAAGAAGTGTCCACAAAACTGAAGGTCACAGGCTGTGATCTGTTCAGCGCAGGCGACTTTGCCACGGGCGACGACCGCGAGGACATCACCCTGCATGATCCCTCGACCGGATCATATAAGAGGCTGATTTTGAAAGATAATACCATCATCGGAGCTGTCATGTACGGCGACACATCCGACGGGGGCTGGGTCTATAACCTGATCCGCGACGGCGCCGATATCAGCCCGATACGCGAGACGCTGATCTTTGGGCCCGACTATCAGGGGGGGCCCCCCGCGGACCCCATGGAGGCCGTTGCAGCCTGACCGGATAATCCGAAGCTGCAACGGCGAAACACACAGAATTGCCCAGCCCTGTGGGGCTGGGCCAGACCACCGCCCAAGGGGAAAGAATGATGCAAAACGTACAATTTGTACCGCAGTTTGGTACAAAATCCCCCAACTGCAAAACGGCCTGCCCCTATTGCGGCGTGGGCTGCGGTGTCATCGCCAGCCCGGACGGCAAGGGTGGCGTCAAAATCAAGGGCGACCCCGAGCATCCGGCAAACCTGGGGCGGCTGTGCTCGAAGGGCTCGGCGCTGGGGGAAACCACCTGGCTGGAGGACCGGCTGCTGTCCCCTTGGGTTCAGGGGGCGCCCGCAGATTGGGACACGGCGCTGGACCTGGTGGCCGAAAAATTCAAATCCACCATCGCAGAGCACGGCCCCGACAGCGTGGCGTTCTATGTCTCGGGGCAATTGCTGACCGAGGACTACTATGTCGCCAACAAGCTGATGAAGGGGTTCATCGGCTCGGCCAATATCGACACGAATTCGCGGCTGTGCATGGCGTCCAGCGTGGCGGGGCATAAACGCGCCTTTGGCACCGATACGGTCCCCGGCCAATACACCGATCTGGAAGAGGCCGACCTGATCGTGCTGACCGGATCAAACCTGGCGTGGTGCCACCCGGTTTTGTACCAGCGCATCGTGGCCGCGAAAAAGGCACGCCCGCAGATGAAGGTGGTGAATATCGACCCGCGGCGGACGGCGACCTCGGATATTGCGGATCTGCATCTGGCGATCGCACCGGGCGGCGACGCGGCCCTGTTCAACCGGCTGCTGGTGGAAATTCAGGAACAAGGCGCCGTGGATTCCGCATTCGTGGGCCAGCATATCGAGGGCTTTGACGACGCGCTGGATGCAGCCAGCAGCTGCGACAGCAGCGTCACAGGGCTGAGCGAGGCCGAGCTGCGCAAGTTCTGCAACATGTGGATCGGCACCGAGAAAGTCGTGACGGTGTATTCTCAGGGGGTGAACCAGTCCAGCGCCGGATCGGACAAGGTGAACGCGATCCTGAACTGCCATCTGGCGACGGGACGGATTGGTCAGCCGGGCATGGGGCCGTTTTCTGTCACCGGCCAGCCCAACGCCATGGGCGGGCGCGAGGTTGGCGGGCTGGCGAATATGCTGGCGTGCCATCTGGATCTGGAAAACGCGCAGCATCGCTCGGCGGTGAAAACATTCTGGAACGCACCGCAGATGCCCGAAGCCGCAGGGCTGAAGGCCGTGGACATGTTCAACGCCGTGGGCACCGGCCAGATCAAGGCGATCTGGGTGATCTGCACCAACCCTGCGGTGTCGATGCCCGATGCCGACGCGGTCAAATCCGCGCTGGAGGGCTGTGATTTCGTCGTGGTCAGCGACCTGACGGCGGACACGGACACGGCCAAGCTGGCGCATGTGGTCCTGCCCGCGACGGGCTGGGGCGAAAAGGACGGCACGGTCACGAATTCGGAACGCTGTATCTCGCGGCAGCGGGGATTCTTGCAAGCGCCAGGACAGGCGCGCCACGATTGGGACATCCTGGCCGATGTGGGCCGCCGGATGGGCTGGCACGCGGCATTCGATTACGCCTCGCCCGCCGAGATTTTCCGCGAATACGCCGCCCTGTCGGGGATCGCGGGGCAACTGGGGCGGGACTTTGATATTTCCGGGCTCAGCACCGTGGCCGACATTGATTTCGACGATTTGGACCCCGTCTACTGGCCCGTCACCCCCGCGCGTTCCGGCGGGCGGTTCTTTGGTGACGGGCAGTTTTTTACCCCCACCGGCAAGGGACGGATGCTGCCGATCCATTTCCGCGCGCCGTTGTCGACCCCGTCCGCGGCCTATCCGTTCCGGCTGAACACAGGGCGGGTGCGCGACCACTGGCACACGATGACACGCACCGCCAAATCCCCGCGCCTGTCGCAACA
>Ga0070725_10002223_pt1 | contig 10321 bp, 5 predicted proteins | sample tdDd002_FD_69781 | JGI IMG/M metagenome (GOLD analysis project Ga0070725, IMG submission 69781) | Marine sediment microbial communities from the Atlantic coast under amendment with organic carbon and nitrate - tdDd00.2 | ecosystem: Environmental > Aquatic > Marine > Coastal > Sediment | place...
CTGTAATCCTTGCCGAAGATGAACTAGGCCCAGATACACTGCTAACACGCCTAATTCTTAATAAAAAAAGTGCCATAGAACTAGCACAACAGACGGTTAACGCTGGCGCAAGTGTTTTCGCAAAATATGCTCCCTTCGTATTCGAAGCAGCTGACAAAGGCGACACGGTAGCTAATGAACTTATAAATGAAGCGTTAGATTTCGCAGCACATGTGATAGCTAGAATGATTAATTTTGGTGTGGCCAACATTGCTCTGGTGGGCAGCGTCGCGCACGCGCTTTACCCGCGCTTACCCCAACATTTAAAACAACACATTATATCTCAGCACGGTTCTCCACAGGCGGGCGCCATATTGTTGCTGCAACAAGCCATATTGAACAAACACAGTGCTCAAAAGGATCCACAATGACAACACGACGCAAATTTTTACAGCTTTCAGCGTTGACGAGTGCGTTAGGGGTGCTTTTACCCTCTTCAGCTAAGGCTTCTACTAAGTCGAATAGTCCTATTGTAGTTTCAACGTGGGAGCATGGCCTTCCCGCGAACGCGGCAGCGTGGAATGTACTCAGTAGTGGCGGACTCGCTATTGATGCTGTTGAAGCTGGTGTACGTATTCCTGAGGCAGATCCTGAGGTAAGAACGGTCGGTTATGGCGGTTACCCAGATAGTGAAGGTAACGTGACACTTGATGCCTGCATTATGGATGAGAATATGAATTGTGGTTCAGTTGCCTACCTTCAAGGAATTAAACACCCAATTTCTGTTGCGCGCCGCGTTATGGATAAAACCCCACACGTCATGCTTGTGGGAGAAGGAGCGAAAGCCTTTGCACTGCAACAGGGCTTTATTGAAGAAAATCTGCTAACCGCAGAGGCCAAAGCAGATTGGAAAAATTGGCTTAAAACGAGAAAAGTTCAGCAAATCAATATAGAGAACCACGACACTATAGGTATGTTGGCGCTCGATAAAAAGGGAAATTTATCGGGGGCTTGTACAACGTCAGGAGCGGCGTACAAACTGCCCGGAAGGGTAGGTGACTCACCTATCATTGGCAGCGGTTTATACGTTGATAATGAAGTAGGTGCGGCGACCGCAACAGGGATGGGTGAACTGATGATGAAGACGGTAGGTTGTCATTTAGTGGTAGAGCTTATGCGTCAAGGGGCATCTCCAGAAGAAGCGTGTAAAGGCGCTGTAGAACGAATCGCGTTGAAATTAGGAGATTACAAAGTTTTCCAGGTAGGATTTTTGGCATTAAATAAACAGGGTGAATACGGGGCGCACTGCATTCAACCTGGTTTTAACTATGCCGTTCACGACGGCAACGGCGCTCAACTCATCGATGGAAAAAGTTTGTTAAAAGGAGCGTAAACAATGAATAGATTAATAACGACAACGCTAGTGGCACTATTCGTTTCATCGTCATGGGCAACGTCGAACCAAGAAACTATTACGCCGAATAGTCCGCCATTTGCACTTTCACTTGAGCAACTTGAACAGTGGTCACCTCAATCAAAATGGGTGGATAGCCGAAACGTAGCTACAATACCTCTTGCGAGAAGGGACACCGCTACGTTATTTGGATATGACGGAAATCCGGTAATTCAAGATAGAGCCGCAAAAGTGCTTTATGCACCAGATGGCATGAACAACTTTGGCAACTATCTCGCACATCAACCCAAGTTTAACCTCTACAATTTCACCCATTGGTCTGACATAGACATACTTAATTGGTTCGCTGGTACTGCGAAGCATACCGTTCAAATTCCAGCGAGGCCTTGGGTAGATGCCGCACACAAAAACGGCGTAAAAGTCATTGGCTCAGTTTTTCTTGGGGTCGCGCAGTGGGGGGGGAGCGCCGACACAGTCGAACAGCTCCTTATACAGGACGCCGAAGGGCGGTTTCTACTTGCAGACAAGCTTATTCACATAGCTCAATTTTATGGTTTTGACGGTTGGCTTATTAATCAAGAAACCGATCTTACCTCAGTAAAAGATAAAAATAATAACCTCGTAGAAGGCGAAAAAAATGCCGCGCGAGGACAAAAACTGGCCACTAAAATGCTGGCTTTCGTGCAATACCTTACTGCCAATGCGCCTTCAGGAATGGAAATTCATTGGTATGATTCAATGGTCGCTTCAGGAGAGGTTAAGTGGCAAAACGAGCTTAATGAAGTCAATAGTCGTTACTTGAGCGATAAAAACCTACGTTCTAGCGATGCCATTTTTCTGAATTACTGGTGGAATAAAGGTATGGTTGACAAATCTGTTAACCATGCGAAAAAAATTGGACGTTCAGCATACGACATCTACACCGGCGCAGATATGTGGCCACAGCGTAATGCACAAACTGCATTCGTCGTAACAGATTGGTATAATTGGCTTTTCTCTGACGGTCGTGCGAAAACATCAATCGCAATCTTTGCGCCCAATTTCAATTATAACTTTGGCGGCGATGATAAGAGCGAAGCGTTTAGTCTGTTCCAAAAGGATAGCACTGATTATGCTCGATACTATGCCACCGAACAGCGCCTTTTTGTTGGTGACGACCTCAATCTCGCGTTCCTCGATAAGCAAGGGTGGCCAGGGATTGCAAGTAGATTGAGTGCCTCAACGCCTCATTTATCTTTGCCATTCACGACATCGTTTAATACAGGGCATGGCTTACATTTATTCGATAATGGCCATAAAACTGCTACGCCATGGTCTGATATGGCCGCGCAAACTGCGCTTCCGACATGGCAGTTTGCCATTTTTGGCGCATCATCCAATTCACAATTCCACGTAAGTTATCACTTTGACGATGCATTTCAGGGTGGGAGCTCACTCAAAATTAAGGGCGAAGACTCGCGTGTGAGGGTGCCTTTATTTGCTACACGATTTGCAATTACGAAAAACAGTGAATTACAAGTTACAACAAAAAATTCACTGTCTGGAATGGCAATTTACTTAATTGATGCCAACAAGAAACGATGGACCTTTTCACTATCTAGCTCAAAGGACTGGCAGACGAGTACGTTCCCGCTGAGTGCGCTCGCAGGAGAACAAGTTCTTGAGCTTGGTCTGATTACAGAAAAAGGTGACGTGGCAATTGATGGGCTGCTAGGTAAATTGATGGTAACTCAATGATTCCATTAGAAGTTTGTGTTGACGCTGATAGCCCAGCGTTTACCAGCAACCTTGAGCAATTGAAACAAGCAGACGTCGATCGTATAGAACTGTGTGCCAGTATGCATTGCGAAGGGCTTACACCTTCAAGCTCAGCAATTATTGAAGCGCGAAGCATCTTCAATCACAAAGAGCTGATGGTAATGATAAGACCAAGGCCAGGTGACTTTTGCTACTCGAAACGTGAGTGCGAAGCAATGATGCTAAGTATTGATACGGCGGCTTCTCTCGGTGCGAACGGTATAGTGTTTGGTGCGCTTGATGAAACTTTGTCGCTGCACCACAAGAATACGGCAGCACTACTTAACCGGGCTAGACGACAAGGTTTAACGGTGACGTTCCACAGGGCGTTTGACGCCATTATTAACCCTAAAAAATCTATACTTCCACTTATTGATATGGGGGTAACCAGAGTTTTGACCTCAGGTACTCCATGGGGTAGCGGCTTAGGTGCTGACAAAGGCTTGGCAATGTTGAAAAAGCTCAAATCGGCGGCGAGCGGTCACATCGAGTTGGTCGTTGGTGGCGGAGTGACTCCTGAAAATGCGCCTTTCATCGTTTCATCATTACTGGGGCAGAGCAGATCTCTAGTCGACAATGGAAACAATGGTATCTCATTACATTGCTTCTCATCCGTACTCGAAAATGGGGTAATCAGCAACGATAAGCTGTCCCGACTTTATAATTCCTGTCGCGCTCTATCACTAGAGACTCAATAGTTTGGCGACGCTTAATCAAGACGATATGAAAATTATGGCTAATACCACATCTACGCAAGATACTCGCGCTCTTTCACTTAATGGAGAGTGGGAGTTTAGGCAAGCTGGAACTGAATTGTGGCACAAAGCGACAGTTCCTGGATGTAACTTCACAGATTTAATGACTGCAGGACTGATTGACGATCCTTTTTACCGTGATAATGAAAGCAAACTTCAGTGGATTGAAAAAGAGGATTGGCAGTATCGAAAAACGGTTGTTTTAGATGACACATTTTTATCTGCTCCTCGCATTCAGCTGGTGGCGGAAGGGCTAGATACCTTTTGTGATATTTCGATAAACGGTCAGCCCCTTGCAAGCACAGACAATATGTTTGTGGGTCATCGCATTGATGCAAAAGAATTGTTACGCATTGGGGAAAACTATATAGACATTACCTTTCGCTCCCCAATATTAGAAACAATGCCACGTTACAAAGCAGCTGGTTATGCCTATCCTGCCGAAAACGACAAGTCAGAGGAAAAGTTAAGCGTATATTGCAGAAAGGCCCCCTGCCATTTTGGATGGGATTGGGGCCCACGGTTCGTTACAAGTGGAATTTGGAGAAATATTGCTTTTGAATCTATTGAAAATACACGCATTGAGGATGTGCACTATCGCCTGATATCACTTGACGATGCAAAAGCGACGATTTCTTTTGATGTTACACTAGATGATGCACTCCCCGTTAATAGCCAACTTGACGTGACATGCGAGCAGATTCCTGGTTTTACTACCACTGTCACTCACAGCGCGTTTGAAAATAACAGTACACAGATCGTATTGGAGATAGATGAGCCAAAACGCTGGTGGCCAAATGGGATGGGTGAAGCATTCCTGTATCACTTTGTATTTGAGATAACATCCCAGCAGCAAACGCTTAATCGTTATTGTCAAAGTATTGGTTTACGAACTATTGAAGTTATCAATCAGCCTGATGATCTTGGTGTCAGTTTTTTCCTGCAAGTAAATGGGCACAAGGTTTTCATGAAAGGGGCGAACTACATCCCTGCCGATAGTTTTTTGAATAGAATGTCGACAGAACGTCATGCGGCGTTAATGGACTCTGCGGTATCGGCAAACATGAATATGTTGCGTGTATGGGGCGGTGGCATTTATCAAGATGATGCGTTTTATCGTCTAGCTGATGAGAAAGGTCTGTTAATTTGGCAAGACTTTATGTTCGCATGTACTTTGTACCCTGGTGATACAGCATTTTTAGAAAATGTTAGGAGGGAGGCAGAGTACAACATTAAACGTTTGCGCAACCATGCTTGTCTAGCGCTTTGGTGTGGTAATAACGAAGTGGATATGGCGATAAAGCACTGGGAATGGCCTGAAAAGTTTGGTTATTCCGAAGAGGTGTATGCTGGGCTGAAGCAAGACTACAAAGCGTTATTTGATCAATTGCTTCCCTCAATGATTGAACAGCTCGATAGTGCTCGTTTCTATATGCGTTCGTCTCCTATCGGCTTTTGGGAGGAAGACGCGGACCATATAGCTAATCATCACTTTTGGGGAGTATGGCACGGTGAGCAGCCGTTCAGCGAATATCAAAAGCGCATTCCTCGATTTATGAGCGAATATGGCTTTCAATCTTTCCCGATAGAGAGCTCATTCAGGAAGTTTACAGTCCCTGGCGATTGGGATTTGCATTCGGATGTTTTACGAGTGCATCAAAAACACCCGCGAGGCAATCAACTCATCCATAGCTACATGGATTCAGAGTTTTTACCGCCAAAAAATTTCCCGCAGCTCTTATATTTGAGCCAGGTGCAACAAGCTGAAGGATTAAAGCTAGCGTTCGAAGCGCATAGATCTGCTATGCCTTTTTGCATGGGGAGTTTGTATTGGCAGCTCAACGATACGTGGCCAGCAGCATCATGGTCAGGTATAGACTACTACGGGAAGTGGAAGGCACTGCACTACCAAGCGAAAAGAAGCTTTGCTCAACACTTACTGGTGGTTACAGAGACTGAGGACTGCGTCAACGTTCAGGGGGTGAACGATAGTTTGCACAACCTAGATGCTAACCTTGAGCTTAAGGTTGTTGACTTCAGAGGGAACGTTTTATGGTCTGTGGCTAATGACGTTGAACTTATAGCGAATAGTAGTGAACGTTTATTTGTATTAGATAAAACTGAGCTGAACGGTTTTGCTTTTGAAGGGGTGGTATTAATCGCCTCACTTACTCGCGGTGACGTAAAGCTAGCCCAATCAAACTTCTACTTCGTTTCTCACCGTACTTTGGCGTTGCCAAAGGAAGAAATAACTCTTCATGCTGAGATCAAAGAGGATATGCTCTATGTGACATTGAGTTCTACTGTTTTACACCGTCATGTATTTGTAGAAGCTGCTGATCTCACGGCTAATTTTTCTGACAATTTCTTTGATCTTCTAGCCGGTGAAACAAAAGTCATTTCCTTACCTCTTACAACAACTCCGCTAACGGTGCGAGAACAATTAACTGATGCCATTAAATGTCAATCGTTAGTGGATAGCTATACAGGGTAATTACATGAATTTAAGTGTAATAGATTTAGTCGTTATTGCAGGTTATCTGTTAGGTACACTCGGATTAGGCTTTTACATATCAAAGCAAGCCAGCAAAGACATGAACGCTTATTTCTTAGCTGGCAACAAAATTCCTTGGTGGGCGTTGGGGGTGTCAAATGCATCGGGCATGTTCGACATTACCGGCACCATGTGGCTGGTGTCGATGTGTTTTGTTTATGGTCTTAAAAGTGCCTGGCTACCCTGGATATGGCCCATTTTTAACCAAATATTTCTGATGGTGTATTTGTCTATTTGGCTTCGCCGCTCAAACGTGATGACGGGAGCGCAATGGTTGGAAACACGATTTGGGAAAGGCAAAAGCGCAGAGCTTTGCCAATTAATTGTGGTGATTTTTGCTCTCATCAGTGCAATAGGCTTTATCGCTTATGCATTTAAAGGTATTGGTAAATTTGCGGCTATTTTCTTTCCTTGGGAGGTCTCGCCCGACATTTATGCACTCGTGATTTTCACCATTACTACCTTGTATGTGATTAAAGGTGGAATGTATTCAGTCGTATTCACGGAAGTATTGCAATTTATCATAATGACTATTGCCGCAATAGCGGTAGGCATAATTGCTATGAATCTAGTTACTCCATCGCAGATTGAGTCTGCGACGCCTCAGGGGTGGTCGAGCATCACGTTCGGCTGGGAGCTAAATTTAAATTGGGAGGGATTAATAGACAGCGTTAATAGCAAAATCCATAACGACGGTTTTGAACTCTTCGGTTTAATGATCATGATGATGCTTTTTAAAGGCACCTTGTTTTCGATGGCTGGCCCTGTGCCCAACTACGACATGCAGCGAATTTTGGCTACCAAATCTCCGAAAGAGGCAGCTAAGATGAGTGGGCTGGTATCGCTAGTGATGTTTTTGCCTCGTTATATGATGGTGGCAGGCCTCACAGTACTCGCACTCGTGTACATGGGGCCAGAAATTCAATCACAAGGTGCTGACTTTGATTTTGAGCAAATACTGCCCTATGCCATTAATAACTTTGTTCCTGTAGGGTTGACGGGTCTACTTATCGCGGGCTTGCTTGCTGCCTTTATGTCTACGTTTGCCGCTTCGGTTAACGCTGCTCCCGTCTACTTTGTTAATGATATCTACAAGCGTTATTTTCGACCTCACGCAGATAAGAAGACTTACGTAAAAGTAAGTTATTTCGTGAGTTTTACTATGGTGGCTATAGGTATTGCTCTTGGATTAATACTGGGCTCAATTAACGATATTATGCAATGGATATTTGGCGCATTGTTCGGTGGTTATGCTGCTGCAAATCTACTCAAATGGCACTGGTGGCGATTCAATGCGTACGGTTACTTTTGGGGAATGATTGCAGGGTTATTATGCTCGCTATTCCTACCTCTTCTGATGCCAGACGTCCATCCTTTAATGGCATTCCCCGTATTGCTTGGCTTGAGTCTAACTGGATGTGTGGCTGGTACACTTCTGACGCCGCCTGAAGACGAAGATGTGCTATGTGATTTCTACCGTCAAGTAAGACCATGGGGGGCTTGGGGGCCTATTCGAAAAAAAGTGATGGCCGATGACCCTCACTTCAAACGCGATGACAGTGCGGGGCGAGACGTGGCTAATATTTTGGTGGGCGTTGCTTGGCAGATCAGTTTGGTCGTGCTTCCTATTTATCTGGTTATAAGAGACTGGGACGGTGTGGCTACGGCCCTTCTCATAGCTGTTATTACCATGTGGTTCCTAAAACGGAATTGGTTAGACAAACTAAAAGATTGAGAAAGATATGAAACAAACGATAAAGCGCCGTCTTCTTATTGGCATTTCGACAACATTACTGGTAGTGGGCTGTGCGTCCAGCGCAAAAAAAGCGTCGATATCAAAGGCTGTCTCTACTGAGTCGCCTGAACATGCGGTGGTTGACTACGTCGACCCTTTCATTGGTACGGGAGGGCATGGACACACTTTCCCTGGTGCACTTGTACCATTTGGTATGGTTCAACTAAGCCCGGATAATCCGTCTAAAGGCTGGGACTGGACTTCAGGGTATCACTACTCTGATGATACGTTAGTCGGTTTCAGTCATACTCACCTTTCGGGTACCGGCGTAGGTGATTTACTCGATATTCTATTTATGCCTTTCAATGGAGACTACAGTGAACGAGATAAAGATGAAAAAGGACGTATTTTCACACACTATTCACACGACAATGAGGCTGCATCGCCTGGTTACTACCAGCTTTATTTACCTGATGAAAAAGTCAACGTAGAACTTACCGCTACGCGCCGGGGGGGAATGCACAAATACGACTTTGAAGAAAAAAGTGAACGCCAATTGCTTATAGATTTAGCATATGCGCAAAATTATGACAAACCTGTAGTGAGCTTTATGCGCGTAGTGGATGAAAACACTGTTGTTGGATATCGGCTTTCTACAGGGTGGGCACGTAATCAACCTGTTTATTTCAAAGCGGTATTTAATCAACCATTCAATTATCAATTTTACGATGATCAGAAAGCTGTTGATGGACACAATATTCAGGCTGAGAAAACTCAACTCGTACTTAACTTCAACGTTAATACGAGCCTTCCTGTAGAAGCAAAAGTAGCACTCTCTTATGTAAGTATCGAGGGAGCGGAAGCGAATTTCGCTGCGGAGCTTGCAAATAGAACGTTTGATAATATCAGGGGGGCAGCAGAGTTAGCATGGGCGAATCAACTTAGTAAGTTTGAGGTAAAAGATAGCAACGTTAAAAACAAAACTAAGTTTTATACCGCGCTCTATCATTCGTTTGTCGCTCCTCAGACATTTAACGACGTAAATGGCGACTATTTCGGCGCCGACGGTGCAACCCATAATGACACAACGTTTGAGCGCAATTCGCTATTCTCTTTGTGGGATACATTCCGAGCTCAGCAGCCATTAATAACCCTTAGTAACCCTGAGCGGGTAGACGATATCGTCAAGTCTCTTTTGGCCTTCTATGATGAAACGGGCCTCTTGCCCTCATGGGACTTAATGTCTAACGAGACTGACGTAATGATTGGCTACCACGCAGTCCCAGTGCTAGTAGACGCTTACTTAAAAGGTTTGACCACCGCCGACCCCTCACACATTTATCAGGCAATTAAGACATCTGCGATGCAGGACAAATTTGGAATCGATTTATATCGTCAGTATGGATACATACCTTCTGAACTTGAGTTGGAAGCGGTATCGAAAACACTAGAGTACGCATATGACGATTGGGCAATCGCGCAAATGGCAAAAGCCCTGGGAAAACAGAGTGACTATACGATGTTTTCTGAGCGAGCTAATAGCTACAGAACCCTGTTCGATCAGAGTACAGGATTTATGAGAGGCAGAGATGCAGACGGAAACTGGGTCACACCATTTAACCCTACTTATGTGGAGCATCGCAAGACTGACTATACTGAAGCAAATGCTTGGCAATATACGTTTTTTGTCCCACACGACGTCGATGGTTTAAAAGCTATATTTGGGGGAGAAAGTCAGTTTGTTGCAAAGCTTGATGAGTTATTCTCAACGAGTTCAGAGCTTCAGGGCGATGTCTCGCCTGACATCTCAGGCTTAATTGGACAATATGCGCACGGAAATGAGCCTGTTCATCACGTAGCTTATCTTTATGCGTTCACCGACAGTAAGCATAGCGGCGAAGATCGTATTAAAGAAATTCGCGACACCATGTATCTAGCCCAACCTGATGGCTTAGCAGGTAATGATGATTTAGGCCAAATGTCGGCATGGTACGCATTTAGCGCAATTGGTTTCTACCCTATGAATCCGGTGGGAGGAGAGTTCGTTTTAGGAACCCCTGAGTTCGAAGAAGTGTCTCTATCGTTCG
>Ga0070725_10002226_pt1 | contig 10311 bp, 7 predicted proteins | sample tdDd002_FD_69781 | JGI IMG/M metagenome (GOLD analysis project Ga0070725, IMG submission 69781) | Marine sediment microbial communities from the Atlantic coast under amendment with organic carbon and nitrate - tdDd00.2 | ecosystem: Environmental > Aquatic > Marine > Coastal > Sediment | place...
CACGTATGAATGTGAACCGTAAATCTAAACGGTAATCTCACAGTGAATAATATTCAAACCCAGCATATTGCTGGGTTTTTTATGTCGACGACATAAATTTAACAAGTTTCATCCTCCCACCATTCTTAAGAAATGAATAAATCACCGATGATCACACATTGATTTATGCATTAAAACTAATGTGTTAGTCGCTCACATCACATAGTTTGTTAGTTTATTCTTCCTAGCACCTTGTTAACAGTTTGTGTAAACCTGGATCACAAGTTCGGCTTAAATGTTGTGCATTTTTCTCCAGCAGTATCATTATGGATTAAGCACATTTTTTGTGTGGTTTTAGCCAAATGGAGATGCAGATGAAAAAAGTAACTAAAAGATTACTCATCGTGATACCGGCTGTATTAGCAATGGGCATATCTACTGCCCATGCTGAATGGGACGAAGATAAAGGATGCTTGAGTTGTCATGAAGGGATTGAACAATTTTCAGAAATAGAGGAGATGGCCGATCTAACTTGCGTAGATTGTCATAATGGTAATGGAGAGGCGAAAACGTTAGAAGCGGGTCACAAAGACTTATGGGTTAATCCCAGTGACTTGAGAGTCATAGATGAAACCTGTGGAAGTTGTCATTCCGATGAGGTAGAAAATGCTAAAACCTCATTGCATGCCACTATGGCTGGGATGATCTCGGGGACTCGATATAACTTCGGTAGCCAAACCCGAGATTCGATTCATGCTACTTACGATGTTAAAGCGCTTAAGACGGGTCGCGAAGGAACGGTAGAGAGTTTAACTCAGCTACCTTCTTATGATCCGACTCAAGCTGAATCAGATACTAACTCGCCAGGTGATGATTATCTGAGAAACCAGTGCCTGCGTTGTCATATCTGGAGTGATGGTCATCAACGAGATGGCGATTATCGTGCATCAGGCTGTGCGGCTTGTCATGTTGAGTACAGTAATGCCGGTACCTATGAAGGTGGCGATAAAGCGATAGATAAAACGCAAAAAGATCGTCCACGCCAACACAAACTCACTAAGAAGATGACTGTTGATCAGTGTCAGCATTGTCATAACCGAGGTGGACGTACTGGTGTGAGTTATAAGGGCATGATGGAATCCGATGGCTATGGTACTCCTTATAAAGAGGACGGTAGCAAGCAAGGTAAATTACACGGTAAACACTATAACTTCCTGCAGGCAGACCTTCACTACGACGCAGGTATGAGCTGTATCGATTGTCACATGAAGACAGAGATGCACGGCGATGGCTACCTTTATACCAAGAAAGAGCATGCTGTCGAAGTTCGCTGTGAGACTTGTCATGGTACGACATCGACCGATGCTACCTTAAAGACGTCTCGTGGTAATCCGATGAATAACCTTAAGCGTGAAGGCAAGAAGGTTACTCTTACCACTAAGAATGAGGGTAAACTGCTAAATGTACCTCAGCTTAATGGAGCTGAACTCTCCGAAGAGGGTTACGTGGCCATGGTTAAAATTGCCAGCCACATGGAGAAGATGGAGTGCTCGACCTGTCATGCTGCATGGGCGCCACAATGTTATGGCTGTCATGCTAAGCAAGATATCAGCAAACCGAATGGCGATTGGTTAGACGGTGAACACAGTGATATCTCACAGCTGGGTAAAAAAGCTAACTTGAAGAAAGAGGCGTTTAGCTGGAATGAATCTCGCTCATACGTGCGTTGGGAAACGCCGGCTCTGGGAATCAACCACCGCGGTAAGGTGTCGACTTTCATTCCCGGTTGTCAGGTGTTCTTAACTCAGGTCGATGGTGAGAAGTCTATCGTGACCAATAAGACCTATGTGACTAAAGATGGGACCAGCGGTATCTCTCACAATCCTATTCAGCCTCATACCATGAGTAAGAAGTCGCGTACCTGTGAAGAGTGCCATACTAATCCTAAGGTGCTGGGGTTGGGCTCTGGGCAATACGATATCAAGCGTAATTTCCCGGATGGCCAAGCGCCTATCGATTTCGAACTCGAACGTTTTGTCGATGAAAATGGTAACCAGCTGCAATCGACTTCTCACGAAGGGGCGCGGCCTTTCAATAAGGAGGAGATGGACCGTATCAGCCGTGTGGGTGCATGTTTAGCCTGTCATGGCAGCAAGGAGATCGCCGCAAATGGTAAAGCACCAGACGATGTGACTCATAAGAAGGTGATTCAACGAATGGTGGAGAAAGCTCGCTAGGCGTGATTGTTTGTCGTTCTGAATAAACACCGCGTATCTACGCGGTGTTTTTGTATTAATGAGTGATTAATGGCGATGGGGTTGAGGCGCACTGTTTCCGGTTGATTGAGATAACTCGTTAACTATGATTGAGAAGGATTGATTCACCAGCTGCATCTTAGCGTGAACTATCCGGTTGGTCTGCCTGAGGGTTGCCGGCATATTTTTAAGGTATTTCTTTCCGGTCTCTGTTCGGTAGAAGGCCGCTATTTCGTTAAGTTCCGCTTCGGTATAAGTCTGCATATATAGGGTGATGAACTCGGGGGCTATCTGATGCCAGTTTATCTGTTCCTCAGCATAAGAAAATGCCCGTTTGCGATGTGCATCTTCGAGCTCTCTATCCGATGATTTAAGTGGCAGGTCTTTGATCATATGTGCATAGCCGGCTTTGAGTTGGTGCAGTGCCTGAGGGATAACCTCCTGTGCGTGAGTGACATCGAGAACGGCCTGAGCCGAGGCCCGGTGGGAGGTTTGATCGGCGAGTGTCGCCGTAGTGGTGAAAACGAGCAAGTACAGTAAAAGTGTAGTTTTCATCATCACTCCTTACTTCTTATTCCTTAGATGTGTTGGTAGAAAGGCCCCGGAAGCAGTCTTTAGAAGACAAAGTCTCGGGGCCCGATTTTTGGATCGTAAGCTTAAAGCTTATGACTGGTCTTAGGCCGTTAAGGCCTAGTCCAGCGTTGCCTGCAGTGCTACGCCTCTGCTTTCAACTTCACCTGTCACAGTGATGTAGTACCAGCCAGAGCTCGGGTTGTTTACAGTAAACGACTCCGTGGTGCTATTCGCATTGTTAGATATTTGCTCATAGCTGCTGGCGTTAGGCCAGCTTCTGCCGCCGTAGAGGCTGATATCGCCATTACCATGATCAGAGTTCACGACAAGTGCAGTGGTACCTTCGTCGACCCAGAGTGAGTAATAGTTGGTGCCGTGGGAGCTGCATATTGCTTGCCCAGAGGTTAACCTACCTGCACTCTGTGCTGCCTGGCTCTGGCACGCATCTTCAATGCCCGCTGGATTTTCGACAGGTGGAGTGACGGTATCGTCGCCCAGGTTGACAGTCATGGTGACGCCGCTGTACTCACTGCCCGAATCGACGGTGATATAACGCCAGCCTCGGTTGGCCGTAACTGTGATTGATTCAGAGGTTCCCGGATTGACTGAGCTTGTCTGATAGCTGTCGTCTCTTGCCCAAGTCTCTGCGTTGTAATAGAGGTTAGCATCGCCGCTGCCACCGGCCGTGGTGATGGTCAGTTGGGTATTATCCTCCTCGACATAGACGTAGAAACTACTTCGACCGCCACCGATACATTCACTCTGGCCAAACTCAAGCTGACCATAATCTGTGGTCGCCACGCCGCAATCTTCGACCGGAGTGACAGGAGGATTTGTCTCTCCTCCTTGTGCAGGATCCGGGTCTGCTACTACCTCTGTGGTGCTGACGAGCATATCGACGCCACCAAAGTCGCCGGATAGCGTGATGTAGTGCCAATACTCATCGGGATTCAGGGTGACCTTGATGACTTCATGGTTACCGTTACCTATTCCATAACCCTCATTGGATTCGCCGTTCGCCCAACCAGTCGTGCTGTAATAGATATCGGCATCGCCCCAACCACCGCCTACCTTGATCCAGATATCCTGGCTGGTGCGATCGACATTGGCGATGGCGAAGCTTGCTCTGCCATTTTGAGCGTCGATACACTCCATAGGGGTGTCGAGTTTGAGGCTTGCTTCATCGCTATAGCGGTAGGCTTCATCAGTGACACTACAAGGGGAGTAGTCGGTGCTTATGTTGGATGCCGGTCCGCTCCAGTTTCCTTCAGTACCACTGGCTAACGCCTCTGCGTCCGATGGACCATGGTCGATAATGCCATTTTCACTGGTGCTTAAACCGCTGGTGAGCCAACCGGTCCATTCGTTATCATAACGGGTACCTATGCTGTCCATAAAGGTCTGGTACTCTTCGTATTGGTCGTTACGAAGGTAAGCCAAGATCTGATCGACATCTGACTTATGGTTTTCAAACATAAACCTGACCGCCAGATATCCCCAACGATAGATCCTGTCCTGACCCGAGTCATAGTTATTTTTGAAGATGGTCGAAAGTGGGAACTCAGTCGTTTCTCCCATAGTGACTGCTGCAGTATTGGCATCCCGGTACGAGATATACTCGGCTAGTCCTTCGATCCACCAGATGGTATCGACCGAAATTCCGCGGCTGAAATCACCCTGTAGATTATAGCGTCCATCGAGATAATGAACGTATTCGTGCTGCAGGTTCCAGATATGAAAATCTGGTTGACGCCACTGGGCTTCATAGGCGATAAAACGCGCCTGATTCTTTATGCCTGCGGGCGACCCCTCTAAGTACATGCCGCCGTTGTTGGTATTGATGCCGAAGAAAGTGCCTGCATAGGACTGGTAATCGCTTGAACTGTCGAAAACGACAAGCTCCAGGGCATCATTATTATCGTTGGCGACCGGTGTATTATTGGTTGCTAACTTGCTGTGGAAATAGCGCTCCTGTCCACCGAGAACGTCACACGCCCATTTGGCCTGATCTTGATACATGGCCTGGGCCCGCATCTTCAGCGTATCAGAGCACTGCCAGTTGAAACTCAGGGTGTCGGCTTCCAGCTGCGCTTGAAAACCACAGATATCATAGTAGTTACAGTTGCTGCGATCATAGTAATCGGCCATCTCGGCTGCGGCCAACCAGATCACCTTGGATTCATCACCCTTACTGCTGCTATCGAGTACTGCTTTGACGAGTGTTGTGACTCTGCTCTTCATCTCGGGAATATAATAGAGTCGTGACATCTCCCTAACGGCGTTAGTGAGCACATACTCGGCATCACTGCCGACAAGGTGGCGATTATTGAGTTGGAAACTATTCAATGCATCCAGAATGGTCTGATCCGTGGCAAAAAGTGCCTTCATAGGATCATCCCATTGCGCACGGAATAGGGTAGTAAATATGGCATTGGCAGCCGCATTCATGCCTCGAATTGGTTCCCAGCTGGCATCATATTCGGTGAGCACCTTCTTGGTGATATGGTTGAAATCGGCCCCTAAATAGCTTGAATCAATCAGGATCAATGCTTCTGTCAGTACGCCGGAATTCTCTTCGGATACGGTCCAGATATTACTGTTGTTGAAAATCTTGGTTAGTGCCGCTTTTATGTCAGCCTTTACCGCGCTGGTATAAGCCGGTACATCTTCCGGACTATAGAACTGCACATAGAGTGCCGCGCGCTGGAAGTAAATAAGCGATTCGATACCTGTGGTGTCCTCGCCTGTATAGTCAAGGGCTCGACCGCCGATCCCTGCTGTCACCGCGCGCATATTGGCTTCACTAAACAGCGCCGTAGCTTCGGCCCCCTTAAGGTTGTAAAGCGGGCTAACACATTGCTTATCAGACTGTGCGAGTTCATTGACAAGTGCTGAACCAGTGAGGCCGATAAAGGCGCTGCAATCGCTGCTGGCGGCAGGTCCGTGAGGGCCAATTAAGCCGGGCGCCGCCGTTATTGCATCGGCACTTGCCCATGGTGAGCTTGTTTGGTGCAAGGATTCTGCTGAGCTGGTTAAGGTTTTTTTCGGTGTTAATTCAACTGTATTGTGAATATTTTGGGTACTTAGTGCACCGAAGCTTGTTGTCAGGCTAAGTGCTACGACCAGATATTTTAGTCTCATGGGGTCTCCATTGTTGATAGTTATTTTGTCTGCTGAGCAGATCTTTTTATCCAAAATGAATCAGTGACCACATGCACGACATCTGTCGATGCAACACTTCTCAGGGTTATGTTTTTAACATAAGGGTAACAATATAGAGGTTGGGGATATAATATACAATATAATATTGCTGTTTTTTTATTCTGTCGTGCTTGCAGCTGTTCATCAGTGGGGCTGTGAACAGAGGCTCGTAGTGGTATTTAGGGGGTGGGTTTAAGGTTTTTACGGAATATAGTGAGTCGACTTTTTGTTGCTCAAGCGGTTGATTTTTAAGTAGATTTTAATTTGCACTTTGGAAGTCGTTTTACATCATGAACTGCGAATTTATGCCTAAGATTTCATTACCAAGCGAATTCAGTCATGTGACCTTAGATAAGCCAAGAGTATGTCGAAGAGGATCTGCTGGACAGGTGCAACCTTGCGATCTCAAAGTGTAACGGTTAAAGCCGGTATCGCTCAAGCACTCTTGGAGTATGTGTGGCCAATGCTTCAGGAATCGACAAAAGGTGTTTCTAAGAGCTTGATCTGTCATTTAATTCCTAATATCTTTGCTGAGTTTATCTTGGATGAATGTGTGTCCGCACACGAGTTAAGCGAGTTGGGTGGCCATGACCATAAGGGAAAAATGATTTTTACCCTGACTTGATTGCTCATGGCTTATAACATGGGGTCGAGCTTTTGATTGGAGCAGCGTGTTAAGTCAGATCGCTTTGATCGACCCATTAGTGTCATCTTTAAGGTGCAATATGGCTACTGGCAAGGTGATAAGTAAATCACGCTTGTGTTCAGCTTATTGGCTTGGTGGTCGGAGAAGAAGACAATTTTATGAGAAGTGCTTTTTTTGACCTTCTATCAAATAGTTGAAATTTTTTTGGAAAATAAAGCGGTGAGCTTGATGGCTTATTGGAAATAAAAACTTGAATAACTGATTCTTTATACTAAATTCGATATGAGTTTAGCGATTGATTTATCGGACCCATTATCTGCGGAGCAAATGGGATAATTGGTTCGGTGCGGTGGGGAGCATTGAGGTGATGTTCTCTGAAATTGTAATGGCATAGGTGAGTGGGATTAGGGGCTAGCTTGCATCTCTAATTGATATATCTCCTGTATGTGTTGATTTTAAGGGTATTGGCATATATGTATAACACAGTAAAAACAGCAGTCTGGTACGGTGAATTAAGAACATCTCGTGGTAACGCTATCGTTATCCATGATAAACAATTTCCGGAAGCGTCAGCTGGGCGCATCTATCTCTATAATGCCGAGAGAGATTCGATCATTGAGTATGCCGAAGAGATCGTTAAAAACAACCTGCATGATCTGGACAAGGAAGCTGAGAAAGCCGCCGAACAGGCTTACGGTAATGCTTGGAACGCCACTCGGGCAGAGTTTATGCAAAAACATGAAGGTTGGGTTGAGGCAAATACAACGAAACATACCCCTCTGATTAACAAGCCGGCAGCCAAGGCAAAGCCCGATGAAGGCAGTGATGATAAAGATATCAATAGTGAGGTCGATCTTGAAATGGATTCTGAAAGCCTGGATCGTGAGTTCACCAGTGGCTGGTCTGGTGCGCTGGAAGAGTAAGCCCACAGTTTCTGAAGCATTTAATGGCTCGCTGAGCTAACACTGTTCTATTTCGGTTGTATCAGTCGCCCGGCCCAGACATTCAGGGCCGGGCTTTTTGTTTTTAACATGTCTCGAATTGGTAACGGCTGATATGATGATAAACCTGACCGGGTTTTATCCAGGGATCGCCAAGTAACTCAGTTTGATTGGGGGCATCGGGGAGTTGTTGTGGCTCGATACAGACCGCTTGATGACGCTTTAATGGCTGCGCATTCCGACCCGGATTCCCCTTCAGAAAGTTGGCACCGTAGACCTGAACTCCTGGCTGGTTGGTATATAGCGTCATGCTGCGGCCAGACTTTGGGGCACTCAGGTTACCGAAACGAATTAACTCTTTATCTGGGTTTCTTATCAGATAACAGTGATCCAACCCGCCGCGATCTTTGAGCTCATGGGACTCCTGAGTGCTCGCCAGACTTTTAGACGTTCTGAAATCCAAGGTGCTGCCAGCCCCCTCAATGACATTGGTGGGGATACCGGCAGAGTTTATTGCCAGGTGCTCTGCGCTATCGATTTGTAGGCAATGGTTGTTGTTGCTGTCGGAGCGGCTTCCTTCCAGATTAAAGTAACTATGCTGAGTCATGCTCAGTGGACAGGCTTTGTCTGTGTCAGCAAAAATTTCTACGTAGAGGTTATTCGCCACCAGACGGTAATCGAGTTGAATGTTACAGTTGCCGGGAAATCCCATATCACCGTCGGGGCTAACCAGACTCAAGCGAACACCATCGGGAAGCTGACCTATGTTCCATAGCTTACGGTTGAAGCCTTCCCGGCCTCCATGGAGGCAGTGATTTGCCTGATTCTTATCTAAGTTATACCGCTCGCCATCGAATCTCATCTGACCATCGGCGATTCGATTGGCATAGCGTCCGGCAATCGCGCCTAAGTGAGCATCCTGGCTTAGGTAGTCATCGGCTGAGTCACAGCCCAGGACTATGTTACCGCGTTCGCCGTCTCTGTCTGGAGCCCACAGAGAACGGATAATACCGCCCAGGCTTAATACTTCCAGGGCTAAGATGCCATTATCTATTCTGACACGCTCAATTTGACCACCTCGGGGATCATCCCAGGGATCCAGTGGACGAAAACGTACCATAAAATGCATCCTTTCCTTTTCGTTTTATTAATCGTTGCCCAAGAAAGACGAATGATTAATAGGCATCTTTCTCGATTCGGGTGGCGCCATCACTGGCGGAGCAGAGATAAACCGTGGGTTCAAGTCCAGTCTGTTTTGGGTACTCAGCTTCAATGGCTTCGACCACAGCATCGGTCAGCTCATGGTCAACGAGCGCAACCACGCAGCCACCAAAACCGCCGCCGGTCATTCTGACACCGCCACGGGCACCGATAACATCGGAGATGATCTCTACCAGAGTATCGATCTCTGGAACGGTGATCTCAAAGTCATCTCGCATAGAGGCATGGGATTGAGCCATGAGTTCGCTTAAGGTGCTGATATTCCCGGCTTCCAGTGCATGACTGGCATTTTGGGTTCGTCTGTTTTCGGTCAGCACATGGCGGGCACGTCGATAACAGACATCGGATAGCTCAGATTTTGCCGCTTCCAGTTGTGAAAGTTCAAGGTGTCTCAGGGAGTCCAGCCCAAAATGGCTGGCCACCTCCTCGCATTGTTCGCGGCGCAGGTTGTACTCGGAATCGACAAGCCCACGCTGAACATTAGAATTAACTATGATGAGGCTAAGGCTATCGGGTATATGAACGGGTTCGCTGTCTAGGTCTTCACAATCGATGAGCAGGGCATGGTCTTGTTCACCTAAGGCACTGATCATCTGGTCCATGATCCCGCAGGCACAGCCTACATATTGGTTCTCACCGCGCTGGGCCATTTGAGCGACAGCAAGAGGGGAGAGCCGGAGCTGGCTGCAATCATTAACGGCAGTGCCAAACGCGAGTTCCAATGCCGCAGAGGATGAAAGACCTGCGCCAAGAGGAACGTTACCGACAACTGAAATATCTAACCCCTTTGCGGGTAAGCCTGATGCTGCCATTGCAGCAGTGAACCCTTTGAGATAATTGACCCACCCATCTTCGGGGGTCATGACACCTTCCTGGCCGAAAGCCCACTGTTTTATCTCACCGGGAAAGGCATCGGAAACGGCGCGGTAGATATCATCCTCACGGCGTTTTACCGCAACAATAGTATGGAAGTTGATCGCTGCCGGCAAAACGAAACCATCGTTATAGTCAGTGTGTTCGCCTATCAAGTTTACCCGGCCCGGTGCCAGGTAAAGGTCATCAGCTGTAGTGCCAAAGGTTTGCACAAATAATTTGTTCGCGCGCTGTGCGGGGTTCGACATGTTTTAACGCTTCTCTATAAATATAAGTTGATATTGCCAGTGACAGGTTTTTCGACCCTATATATCGTTATATCACGACTTAACTCAGGCTGTAACTCAGTTTTTACAGAGTTAATCCATTTTTTTTCGTTTGTATCTGGAATTTGGATTGAATCTCTGAATTTGATAATAAAATCAATTAAATTAGAGCGAACGATAAACAATTCGAACGCTCCCCTTACATTTTGCTAACTTTCGGTAGCCGCTAGTTGTGGCGCTGTTCGTTGTGCAAAGACGAACTTGCTCAATAACAAGGTGACCGAGATCGTGGCCGCAAGGGTAATGGCCATCATATGAATAAAGTGAAATGGACTCCATATGAAGGTAAAGATGGC
>Ga0070725_10002230_pt1 | contig 10301 bp, 4 predicted proteins | sample tdDd002_FD_69781 | JGI IMG/M metagenome (GOLD analysis project Ga0070725, IMG submission 69781) | Marine sediment microbial communities from the Atlantic coast under amendment with organic carbon and nitrate - tdDd00.2 | ecosystem: Environmental > Aquatic > Marine > Coastal > Sediment | place...
ATCAATTGTTCCTTTTCCACTTATAGTGATATTGGAAGCTTTATAAGCCACCAATAAAGCCATTTGAGAATTATCATCCGTTTTGGTAGACTCAGGTCTGCCAGGCATATCTAACTCTTTGTAATCAACAGGATTAGTGCTACCCAATAGAACAGCACCTTGCTCCAAAAACAATTCTATGTTTGATTTTAAAATTAAACTACCCGAAACATACTTCCCTTTTGGAAAAACAAGCTTGCCATTATTTTTACTCGCAGTATTAATTGCAGATTGAATGGCTTTCGTATTCAAATGCTTTCCATCTCCAATTGCACCAAAATCAGTAATCAAATATTCTTTTTGCTGTGCATTTACAAACACAAAAGAACAACAACATATAAATGTTAATAATATTGATTTCATATACTTTAATTAATTAAATAGGTTTTCATTTAATAATGAAAATGGACGAGATTCAAGATTTACACCCCAATTTTTATTTGGCCTACTACTCATTTCAAATTCAATTAAACCACCTTTTACCAATTCATTATGCGTAAAATAATTTTTATCAACTTCTTGCCCATTAACAAAAACTTTATTGATGAAATTCCTACCTGAAGTTGCTCCTTTTGCAATAATTTCCAATTTTTTGTTATCCTCTAAATTGATAACAATTCTATCGAAACGAGGTCCTGATATCACATATTGAGGAACTGATGGGCAAACAGGATAAAATCCCATTGCGGCAAAAACGTACCAGGCAGACATTTGTCCAGCATCATCATTTCCACTTAAACCGCCAGGTCCTGTTCCATATTCAGTTTCCATAATTTGAGCAACTAAACTTTGTGTTTTCCATGGTTGACCTGAATAATTATATAAAAAAGGAATTTGATGTCCAGGTTCATTGCCATGCCAATATTGTCCTGACGAATGGAAATGGTCCAGATTACGATTAAATCCATCCTCCTGTCCCATTAATTCTATTAAGCCACCAATATCCTGTGGCACATACCATGTATACTGATAAGGTGTACCTTCCGTAATAAACGACACCTTCTCATACTTATTAAAATCTTCGATAAAATCACCATTTTCATATCTGGCACGTACACAAGAATCCAATACACTATAAACATTTTTATAGTTCATTGCTCTTTGTCTTAATAATCTTTCGTTAATTGTATCTCCGCGCTTTTTAGCAATAGTGCACAATGTAAAATCATCAAAAGCATACTCTAAAGTTCTTGAAACCTGTTCATTATTATGAAAGGATTCTTTCACTTCATCTTCCAATGGAATATACCCGTATTTTTTATATGATTTTAAGGCTCGTCGTCCTTTACCTTCTTTATATTCTTCCATCGTTGCAGGTGATTCAAAAGCATTTTTCAGAAGGTATTGATACTGCTTATCTGTTAAATCAATTATATCTTTAGAATAAGCATCCGCTATAGTAGCAATAGCATGGTCACCAATCATTGCAGAAGTATAATTATTCCAACATGGGAAAATAGGTAACCATTCTCCTTGTTCGGCTTTATCAAATAAACTGGATACCATATCGGCACTTTGCTTTGGTGTAAGCAAGTTAAATAACGGATGTGATGCACGGTATGTATCCCACATTGAAAAATCTACGAAATAATCCTTTTTATCTGAATTCAAGATTTTTTTCTCATCGGCAAAAGCCGGATACGAACCATCACAATCATTAAATGTTCTCGGATGCAAAAAACTATGATACAGTGCCGTATAAAACTTCACTTTATCGTCCTTATTTTCGCCCTCTACTTGTATTTTTCCTAGCAAGTTATTCCAATCCTCTTTCAAAATGCCTTTTGCATCCTCAAAAGATATATTTTTGGTTTCAGCATCCAGATTTTTTCTTGCCTGCTCTACACTTGTAAAAGAGGTACCAATACTAACATTAATCTCTTTTTCCCCTTCTGACTTGAACGATACAAAAGCACCTAAATCTTTAAGATCTGATACCTGCGTATCCTTCTCAAAAATATTTTCAGCTTGATACACTCCAAAATTATCAAAGGATTCATGAAAACGAACCACAAAATATCCACTAAAACCTGCACTTTGTCCCCACCCTTGGTAAATTCTATGTGCAGGATTATATCCTACAATTTCATTCTTTTCTGGAACAATTTTAACGAAGCCCTGTCCTTCGTCACTATTCGGATTTACAACAATATGTGCACTTTCACCTTTGTTAAAACTAAATTTGAATAAACCACAACGCTTGGTTGAAGTCATTTCAGCTTTGATATTATTATCATCCAATTCAACACTGTAATAATAGGGTGTTGAAATCTCATTTTTATGTGTGTATTTTGAACCTCTATCTTTAGCCAAGCACTTTAATTCACCAGAAACTGGCATAATAGACATTGATGCGTAATCTTGCACACATGATCCGCTTAACCAATGACTACCTCTAAATCCATTAATAATACTATCGGTATAATAATATGGGGCAACACATTTACTTTCGCTAGCTTTTGTTTGTGGAGTCCAATTGGTCATTCCAAAAGGAACCGTTACAAAAGGAACCACTTGGGCATTATTTTCTTTTCCATGTCCGTGTTCCAAAGCACTAATGGTAGTAGATGGAGCAGTTCCAATAAGTGGATCTACATAATCAACCCAAGTTTTATCTTTTTCTGCACATGATTGAAGTGCAAAACATGCGCCAATAAGAAGATATAATGTTTTTCGTTTTTTAAGAATCATTACTTCTGTAAATTATTGTAGTTAGTATATTAAGCAGGATTTTCACCAAGGGTTATTCTTAATTTTCCTCCTTGCATAAGTCTGTTAGAATCAATAAATCTAGAATCGATAACCTTATTGTTAAATTCTATTTTTTGAATATATTTAGCCGTAGGATTAGGTGAGTATTTTTCAATTTCCAACATTCTATCGCCAAACTTAATAGTAGATTTATTAAACTGAGGGATAGTAATCACTAGATTAGTATCTCCAGGAAATACAGGATATAAGCCTAAACTAGACCAAACATACCATGCCGACATTGTTCCTGCATCATCATCCATTTGAGAAATATAACCATCGGGAGTATCAGTAAAAATCTTACGTGTTGATGGAGTTTTCCATTTACGATGTGTACCATACCAATTGTTAGTTTCTTCGCTAATCAACTTGCTAACAAGCAAATCCGTTTTCCAAGGCGAATTTGTATAGGCGTACAAATAAGGTACCTGAATATCAGGCTGGTTGCCAATATTAAACAATTCATTCTCGAAAAAATAATCCAAATCTTTTTCAAATATTTCCTTGCCGCCCATCAGCTTTTGAATTCCTGCAATATCAAATGGAACAAGCCAGCGATACTGCCACAAAGTTCCTTCATACAAACCATCACCATGCATGATATCTGAATTCTCATCCATCAGCATAAACTTCTCTTTCCAAATCTTCTTATAGTTCATTGCCTGCGCCAAATATTGCTTATGATCTTTTTCATAACCCAAATCCTTGGCTATTTCTGATAGAGCCCACAAATCATAACTCGATTCCAATACATTATCTGGAGATTTGAACGGCAAGCGAGTAGCTTCTTCTTTTAACTCCTCATAAATTTCTTCTAACGAAAAGTTTAATAACCCCTTACGATGTGCATCCAATAAAACAATTACCGAATGTTCGGTTCTTACCGTAATATATGGCTCATTTTCTGTAGCCCAATCCGGTTTTCCCTGCTTGTACATCTCGGCAATTGAAGACATCAAATCTTTATATATATCAGGATAAATAAGAGATAACAACGGCATTTTTGATCGGAAGGTATCCCAAATCGACCATCCATGGTAATAGTTTAGTTTTTTATTCTGATATTCGACTCCATCGCTTCCGCGATATTTTCCATCATCTTCGCTGACATAAAATGGGGATTGACTTACATGATAGATATGAGTATAAAAATTCCTCCTCAAAGCATCATTATCTGTCTCAACACTAACTACATTCATAATATCGTTCCACGATTGATAAGCCTTGGCTTTTACATTTTCGAAAGTTAAAGAAGACACCTCCTGCAATCTATCCAATGCGTGTGCTTCGTCGACCACTGATAGGGCGCACCAAACTTTAACTTCCTCGTTTTTTATCACATCAAAAGAAAAGCTTAAGGTAGAATCCGAATCGTTCATTTTTGGCTTAACAGCATCTGTTTTTAAGGCAAAATACATTTTATATTTCCCCTCATTACAAACCGTTTCCGAAGATACATTTCCAATAATAATTCCTTCTTTTGTAATACTATGATTATTGCTCACTATTTTTTCAAAAGAACTATTTAAATCAATAGTAATTCCAGCTTTTCCAGAATTTAAAAATGTATATTTATGAAAGCCTACTCGATTAGTTGCGGTTAATTCAACCTTAATATTATCATCAAGAATAGTTGAATAAAATCCTGGTACTGCCTGCTCTGATTTCTTATCGTAAGACAATTTTTCAGGGCGATTATCTTTATTTAAAAATGGCAGCACACGAATATTTCCACCTGTTCCTTTACAACCAACTCCCGAAAAACGATTGTGTGAAAACCCCAATATTTCCTTTGCATCATAATCGTACCCTGAATGCGCAATTGGATAAGTATCTGGACATAGCTTTACCATTCCATATGGAATTCCAGCGGCAGGATCGGTTTGACCATGATCACTACCTGTACAAATAAATGGATCTACATACTTTGCATTATCCATTTTTTCCACAGTATTAACACAGCTAGTCATTAAAAACAAGCCAATAACACAATAACTTTTAAAAGAAAATTTATCTATCATCAATTCTTATTTAATTTTCTGCAATCTATTTATTTCAGTCATCTTCGGTATGGACAATCAATTCCATAATATGGATGCATTATTTAAGCAGACCAGTTTAATCACATTCTTAATATTTCATTTGACTCGGATCAAGTATTAAATCGTCTTACTAGATATTTTTTCGCTAAAAACAATTATTAGCCAAAATGCTAGAAAAGGGCAGACAATTATTGCCTGCCCTTTTAACCAATTAAATACTTTTAAATTTAGTATCCTGGATTTTGTTTCAACGCCCCATTTGAAAGGAAAATTTCATGTTCTGGAATTGGTCTAAGCAAATTATGTGAGTCAAATTTACCATGATGCATAACGTGTGCATTATATAAATTGATTCGTTCTTCCAACTTACCAGTACGCTTTAAAATATTCCATCTATTCTCTTCTCCCGCAAGTTCAACTGCACGTTCATTTAGAATATCATCAAGAGTTATAGATGTATAGTGATTTGCATCACCAGTTGCACGCTCGCGAACAATATTAATGTGCTCTAAAGCCTTAGATTGATTTCCCGCTTTCAAATAAGCTTCAGCAGCTAGTAAATGAGTTTCCGATACTCTATATACATAGGTATCTCGGTGTCCTCCTCCACCATCTTCTGATTCAATGAAATTTTCATCATCAAACTTCTTGAAAATAGGAAATGGATATTTAATGTTACGATTTGAATATTGATACAAAACTCCATCCACATCTACTTTCTCATCAAAAAAGTATTCATCTGGTTGGAACACCCAATACTTATTCAATCCATTTGCCAATTCAACATCTGGTAACATATTCATTGGAAAATAAACAACTGTATCACCTGGATTAATGACTTCACTACCATTATCAGATTCGTAAGCACTTTCTTCATCAGCTAATAAAGCTCTATGGAAAGTTACCGCATCTCTCGTATCGTTATCTGCAAAAAGAGTATATAGATATTGTGAAGGTCTGCTTCCTTTACCTCCTACAGCATAACTAGTTTGACGTGATATTCCAGCAAAATCCTGTAGTTTGTATCTAAACAAAACGTGCTTGTTATTATCTCTATCTTCATATTCTCCACCATCGCCGTACTGAACTGAGAATAATATTTCATTATTTTCCTGATTATCATACGAGAACACTTGCTCAAACGACTGAGAGCGAATATCGTAAGTACCAATACTAGCTTCTGCAAGTTCGTATGCCATTTTTTCATCATCTGAACCAGCAAAAGACTTATATGAACGTGTCATGTACACATCAGCTAAAATATGCTGAGCTGCTTTTTTGCTTAATCGACCAAAATCAGTATCATTTACTAAAACCGGAATTGCTTCTTCAAAATCCTTGATTATTTGAACAAAGCATTCCTCTTCAGTAGATCTTTCGTAATCGTCTTTAATAGTTTTTGATTCCTTCAGTTCAAGAACAACTCCACCAAACTGTTGTACCAAATTGTAATAAGCTAAAGCTCTTAATCCTTTTGCTTGTGCTATACCATAAGCTTTTTCACTCAATTTCGAATCGCTCCATGAAATTTCTTCAAACCTATCTATTACAACATTTGCATTAGCAATCATTTCATAATTGTGCTTCCAATGTTTACTAATACTCTCATCAGAAGCATTGATGTCAAAATATTCATTCAAACTGTGAATTTCATCAATTTTCTTGGTTGATGTGAAAATATCTGTACCATAAAATGCAATATCGTAATCTTTATAAATATCTCTTAATGATTGGTAAACTCCAACAACTAATTGATCTGCGTTATCCTCTGTAAGATAGGTTTCTCCTGTTAAGTTTGTAAAATTCTCTTCTTCAACGTAACCGTCACAAGCCGAAAATCCAACCATTACGGCAAACAAACTTATATATTTAATTTTTCCCAAAATATTCATCTTGTATCAATTTAATGGATTTATTATAATGTAACTTTCAACCCAAACAACACTGTTTTAAGCGAGTATCCCATATTGTATGAATTCTGTAATCCAGTTTCAGGATCCGGACCTTTGTAGTCTGAGAATGTAAATGGATTCTGAACATCCAGTGATAATCTCACTTTAGAAATATTCCACTTATTTAAAATAGATTTTGGTACATTATAACCTAAGCCAATATTACCAACCTTTACGAATGACATTTCAGTAAAAAAAGTATTCCCATAAGAAGGACGAATACCCGGAAGTTGAACATCTCCATTCTGATTTGTTGGTGTCCAATAATTTCTATCAACACGATTAAAAGATGTATTTGTATCTTCAGGACTGTGATGCTCATAAAATTCTGAGTGTCCATAAGCTCCCTGACGAGTATACACCATAACATTCATGTCAAAATCCTTATATCGGAAATTATTAGTGATGCCACCTATCCAATCAGGCGAGTTTGAACCTAAAACAACTTTATCTTTATCTCCTGTAATAGCTCCATCTCCATCTTGATCAACAATTTTATACATACCAGGAACAGCACCATAAGTTTTTGCTTCAGCCGCTTCACTCATTTGCCAAATACCATCCTTTTCATATCCATAAATTGCGTCTACAGATTCGCCAACACGTAAAATTCCATACTTTCCGTATAAAAATTGATCAACACCATCAGCAAGTTTCAGAATCTCATTTTTATTCTTCGCAAAATTTATACTGGTTTCCCATGAAAAATCATCAGTTCTAACATTTACTGTATTTAATACTAACTCAATACCTTTGTTACGCAATTCTCCATAATTACCTACGGCGCTGCTATAACCAGTAATATACATCAGTTCTCTATTTAGAATACCTCCATCAGTATCTTTCTGATATAGTTCAGCATCTAATCTTACACGATTGTTTAATATTCCGATATTTAATCCGAAATTATATTCTTTAGAACGCTCCCAAGTTAATTTTTCATTCGACAAATTCTCAACTGTTTTTCCTGTAGCTGTTGAGTTTCCAAACAAATAACCTGAGTTACTTAAAAACGCCATTGAAGCATAAGGCTTAACTGGAGCATCATTACCAGCTTCACCATAACTCAATCGAACTTTTAAATTGTCTAACCACGAAAAATCTTGCATAAAATCTTCTTCACTTACTCTCCAAGCAAATGCTGCAGATGGGAAGAATGTCCACTTTTCACCTTCTGCAAGTTTCGAAGAACCATCATATCTACCTGTAAAAGTAAATAAATACTTCTCCTTGATATTGTAATTCACACGAGCCGCAAAAGATGCTAATGTTTGCTTTGTGTAATAAGAATCTCTTTCTCGAACATCATCTCCTCCTGCAGTATTATAAAACGAATAACTGTCCGAATCTAAATTTCTTACCTGGATATTGCTCCCTTCAATCTGATTATAATACAGAGAAGAAATAAGCGTTGCTTTCAACTTATGATCTTCAAATGGTTTAAAATCAAAGTTTGCAATATTATCCCAAGAGTAAGAATTATCAAACATCGTATTGTAAATACTACGTGTACGACTTTGCTGATTACGAGCAGCTTTTGTCTTCAACGATCTGTATTCTCCCAAACGAATTGTTCTTAGATTTGGAGCAAAGGTAGATTTAAAACTAAACCACTCTACAGGTTTGTAATCCACATAAAAATTAGCAATTACATCAGTTCTACGAGTATTTACTTCCCATGAACCATTGGCATCATAATATGGATTCAAAAATCTTGACTCTTGATCATCAGGAAACAAAACTGGATCTCCATTTTCATCGTAAGGACTAACCGTTGGAGCCATACGGTGAAGACTTCTCCACAACTCTCTACTTCCTTCTTCGCGTTCAGAATATGCCAAGTTTGTACGAATTCCAACAGTAATCTGATCCGTCACCTTTTTTGACAAAGAAACAGCAGCTGTATATCTTTCATACTTCTCAATTCCAATTACTCCTTCATCTTTTAAGTATCCAATACTTGCATTATATACCATACCATTTTGTCCACCCGACATTCCTACAGAATGAGAAGTTTGAATGGCTGTATTTAAAAACTCCTTTGTCCAATCAGTGTAACGTTTATTGGCAATATTGTCAGTTTCACCATTAGAACTTCTAAATTGACTTTCTAATTCTTCTGTAATATCAATATTATCGAAATCCTCAGCTAATGGATTTTCAGTTTCCCACAATGTTCTCCATTTTTTTCCTCGAACACCATCTTTAACAAATTGAACATACTCATCACCATCCATCATATCAGGACGATTCACTGCTGAAGTAATACCAAAACTACCATCATAGGTAAATACAGTCTTACCTTCGATACCTGACTTTGTTGTTACAATCACAACACCATTAGCTCCTCTCGATCCATAAATAGCTGTTGCTGATGCATCCTTCAATATATCCATCTTCTTAATATTTGAAGGATCAATAATTGAAATATCATCCAAAAAAATACCATCAACAACATATAATGGCTTCGATAAATCTCTTGACAAATCATTTGTTACACCATCATTATCAACATTGGTATTCGTGATTACTGTATTACCTCTAATCTTAATTGACAAAGGAGCACCAGGTTTCGAACTCACTCGACGCACATCAACACCGGCAATTTGTCCTTGAATTGCCTGACCTACGTCAGTTTTTCTCATTTCCGTTAGCTTGTCTGAATCTAAAGAAGCAACAGAACCCGTTAAATCTGATTTTTTAACAGCGCCATAACCAATAGCAACCACTTCATCTAATCCAATTGCTGAATTCTCAAGAACAACATCAAAATGAGTCTTACCATCCATTGTTAACTCTTGAGATTTGAATCCCACAAATGAAATAACAAGAACTTGACCCTTGTCAACATTAATAAAAAACTTGCCATCAATGTCAGTGGCTGTTCCGGTTGTTGTACCTTTAATAATAACTGAGGCACCAGGGATCCCCATTTTTTGATCATCTAATACTACGCCACTAACCTCCATCGTTTGCGCCCACGTATTAAAAGACAGACCTAACAATAAGGCCAGCATCATAAATTTAAACTTTATTTTCTTCATAGATTTTGAATTTATTATACAAATCGAATGCTAATATAAATTACAATCGATTTCAGAGGATGGACATTTCATTCATAAATATGGATTTATCATTAGCGCCATCTAAACCAATCCATTAACAACTGAATAACTCAAGATTTATTTTAATATTCTACAGCTTAAATTGTATATTTTTGGTGAAAAACACAAATTAAATTTATTCAGTAATAACAATCCCATCAATAATTTTACTGATGGGATTAACACTATTCTATATTTAATGAAAATCAAATACTAGGTTTACTTTTAAACAACGATCTACATTTCGTCTTGATTGATATGTATATTTTTGAGATTGAGGCCCCAATTCCTCTGCCTCCTTAAATTTAGTTCCAATTGCTGGAATTCCATTCAAAAATGAGATATCTCCGGAACTGTGTTCAACATGAGTTTTTGCTGGCGCAGCTGTTTCCTCAGGATTAAAAAGTTTCATA
>Ga0070725_10002235_pt1 | contig 10291 bp, 15 predicted proteins | sample tdDd002_FD_69781 | JGI IMG/M metagenome (GOLD analysis project Ga0070725, IMG submission 69781) | Marine sediment microbial communities from the Atlantic coast under amendment with organic carbon and nitrate - tdDd00.2 | ecosystem: Environmental > Aquatic > Marine > Coastal > Sediment | place...
GGAACTGGTCGCAGAAATCGGAAACTGCATGCTTTGCGCGCAGATCGGGGTGGAGCCGGAATTCGAACAGAGCGCCGCCTATGTCGAAGGGTGGCTTGAGGCGATGAAAGAAGACAGCCGCGCGATTTTCCGGGCCGCGTCGGAGGCGCAGAAGGCCGTGGATTACATCATGGCCCGAACCGCGCAGGCCGACCGGATGGCCGCCGAGTAACAGCCCGTACCGCCGAAATGATCGAGGCCCCCGTCAGCAGGCGGGGGCCCTTTTGCATTATGGCATGATCGGGATGGTCGGCGGTTTCAGGGTGACCTGTCGGCGGGCAACCTGAAGGCTACCCGCCGACAGGCCCGGCGCTTCGCGCGGATGGGCATGGTATGCCCGGAAATCCTATGATTTGTGGCAGGGATTCGAGCCGCTACCCATATTTCGAATAGCGGTGAGCAAAAAATATTACGAGTAAACAAGCGATACGTGCGAAGAGGCGTCAAACAAGTGGAGAGCAAGAGCATGTCAATTTACGCACTATGGAACAATAAGGGGGGCGTCGGGAAAAGCTATCTCTCGTTTCAGGTCGCAAGCGAGTACGCACGTACACATCCCCAACAGAAAGTCTTGGTCGTGGACCTATGTCCACAAGCGAACTCCTCCAGCATGTTGCTGGGGGGGATGGAGCGCGGTGAGGACGCTATTGAAGCGTTGTCTGCGAACCGCCCGGCCCAAACTATTTCAGGATACGTGGCTGAGCGCATAGTCAGCCCCTACATGACGCCGCATAGCGGCGCGAATTTCTTGACGCAGGTAAGCCAACACAACCATTTTGTGAGTGATAACCTGTACTTGGTTTGTGGCGATGAAGAACTAGAGATGCAATCTTCACAGGTTCGGCTGGCCTGCACCGCAGGTCCTGCGGACGCATGGCGCATTGTTCATACTTGGATCAGCGACTTGATCGAGGACGTTCGCCGCTCTTGGGGGCAAGAGCGGATTACTGTGTTTATCGACTGCAATCCCAGTTTCACAATTTACACGGAAATGGCGATGAGCGCGGCAGACCGGTTAATTATCCCGTTTTCCGCAGATGGATCATCCAAGCGTGCTGTGAAATCGGTGCTGTCCCTCGTTTATGGTATTCAGCGCCGCCCTGGGCAGGTGCAATCTGAGTTCTATAGAAATTCCATGCAGTACCGGATGTCCCTACCTTTGATCTACAGCTACGTGGGCAACCGCCTCACCCAAATGAACAACAGTTCTGCAAGCGCCTTTAGGAATGTTGTCACTGAGATCTTTGACGAGGTCTTTTCGGTCTGGCAAAATCAACCGCAGCTGTTCTGCCCGCACCCAAGTGGCACTCCTGCACCGACCAGCAAGCGTGGTTTCAAGCAGATGTTCGAAGAGCAGATCAACGATGCGAACACTGCATCGGTCGTGTCTGGCGCGATGGGTATCCCGATCAATCGGCTGACGGCAGGTCAGAAGAGCTTTGCGGGCCGGTCGGTCATGGTCAACCAGTCGCAGTTGGATAAGCAGCAACCAAACATCGCCGGGTTTGTCCAAGAAATCGAATAGCTTGTGTGCCGAGGGCTTGGATATCATGCGTCATAGACAAGCCCTCGGGTAAATCCTTAAGGCCATAAACGGTCCTTTCCGCCGGTGACAGAAACGGTTGAGTTTTGGCACATCGCGCGTCGTTCAGCTCTGAGCTGACTATTCCTTTAGTGTCCAAACCCGGTCTCGGCGATTTTTTGGGATTTAGCCCATACACTTCGCTAGACCTCATCAGCCTAATTCAGCGGGACTGTAACGAGTGAACCCAGACCTCCGCCTCCGGTTCGTGCGGCGCACGGGTTCCATCTGTTGTCGCGTTGAGCCTCGTCGCCACTGCCTGCGAACGGGTATTGGTCCGGTCAATGTAGCTGTGAAGTTGATCACGCCCCAGACTATCACGGGCCCAAGTCCTGACGGCTATTGCTGCTTCCGTGGCGAAACCCTTTCCCTCGGCACCCTCGAAAAGATGCCACGCCAGTTCCACATCCGGCCAATTCGAATGCTTCAGCAATCCCACCCGGCCAACGGGATGCCCGGTGTGCGTCTCAACGACCGTAAAGAAGCCGAAGCCATGCCATTGCCAATGGCCGATGCCGGTCAGGAACCCGAACCAAGCTTGTTCTGCCGAAACGGTCTCGCCTTGCGCTTCCATAGATGGAGAACTGGTCATGAACCGGGTGAATGCTGGCAAATCGCTTCGTTCCGGTCCACGTAGGATTAGCCTCTCGGTTGTCAGCCTGGGTGCGGAGGTCAGATGCTGCATAGGTTCCTCTGTTTCGTGCCGGTTCAAACGAACCGCATTGATCTCGTTTCAAAAATCTACTTCCGATCCATGCGGTTCGCTTGAACTGTTCCTCCTCGACGTTCCTTTGGGCCGCACCCTATCGTTCGGCGGTGACGCTCGCCATCTTGATGCCCGCGAAGATGAGGGCAGCTCCAGCCGTTCTGTTGATCAGACCGACGATCCAGGCGCGCAGGCCGCCATTGGCAAGCTTGTCCCCTAACTTCGCATAGGCTGAGTAGATCAGAAACTGCATCGCAGCCCCCGTAAGCCCCATAATGATCATCTGCGGCGCAATCGGCGCAGCGGTATCGAGGAACTGCGGCAGGATGGCCGCGAAGAAGAGAAGCACCTTGGGATTGGCAAACTCCACGATAAAGCCTTGCGAAAAGAGAGCCTTTCGGGACCTCACCTTGCCCGTCCGCGCTATCGAGAGCCCACCCGAGCTGCTGAGCAAGGCGGTTAAGCCGAGATAGACAAGGTAGCCGACGCCAACCCACTTGATGATCTGGAAGATTAGGTTGGACGCCAGGATAAGAGCGGCCAGCCCCGTCGCCGACAAAACGAAGTAGATCGCCGTTGCGACCATCATCCCGAACATCTGGAAAACCGTCCTGCGCCAGCCGTTCGTCGCGCCTTGCGACGCCACGAGGATCGCAGACGGACCGGGCGACGCTATCACGACGGCCTGCGTCGCCGCGAAGATCAAGAATGCCTGAAGTTCCATCGCATTGTCCCCTTGCTGGTTAAGAACAACAAAGGAGCCGCCCATCCCAGAAGTCAACGTATCCAAACAGTTCCGCCAAGTACGGCCTCTCGAAAGCGGAAGTTCCTACTTGGCGCGCCGAAGGCTCGGCTTGTGCCGCGCGGCGGACACAAACCCCCTGACAAAACCTATGGGCCAGAAACGGTCGTTTTTGTCTGGACGCCCTACCCTACCCAGGATCAACCGCTTAGCTAGGACAAAAACTCCCGGCAAAACCTTTGCAGTTTTGGCAGGTTTTTGTCACAGTGCAGTATGATCATCGGATATGCCCGCGTCAGCACTGACGACCAGAGCCTAGATTCACAGACAGATGCCCTTTCGGCAGCCGGTGCCGAGAAGGTTTTCGCAGACAAGATCAGCGGATCGAGGCGCTCCCGCCCGGAACTGGACAGAATGCTGGAGCAGCTCCGCGACGGCGACATAGTGACCGTCACGAAGTATGACCGCCTGGCGCGGTCTCTGAAGGACCTCTTGGAGATTGTAGAGGCAATCCGAGAACGCGGTGCCGGCTTTCGGTCTCTGGCAGAGGATATCGACACGACGACGCCGGCTGGTCGTTTGGTGTTTCACGTCTTCGCCTCTATCGCCCAGTTTGAGCGCGAGCGGATTTCAGAGCGGACCAAGGAAGGTTTGGCATCCGCTCGAAAGCGGGGGCGGATCGGCGGTAGGCCCCCTGCCCTTTCAGCCGCCCAGAAAGACGAGGTGCGGCGCATGAGAGACGACGAGCACCGCGCCGTCCCAGAGATCGCGCGGCTGTTCAAAGTTAGCGAGCGCACAGTGCGACGTGCTTAAATTCACCAAGGAGCCAATATCATTATGGGTGAGGCAAAACGAAAACTTGAAGCGATGAGAGCGTCTATGCTCAAGGACATAGACCGTTGGTCATTTCCGCCGTCAGAATGGGAAAAAGCTGTGGTTGCTTCGATTTCTCAACTCACCATCATAATGGTAGGGGTCGACTCCGGCTGAGTGCAGAATAGGGCGGTAAGGAATTTTTTCCCCTCGGAAAAGCGGCATAGCGGCTCTTCGCTGCACGACGCATGAACTGGTAAGATGCGGACAAATTGAGCTTTCGCTGCGGTTGCGCCAACGGTCGCTTTTGTGACAACTATAATGAGCAATTCACCAATGAGGATTTAATCGGGTGCTGTACCACCGCTGGGAATATTCAGTAACGGCGGATGAAACGAGCATCATTCAACCTGATGGTTGCCGCGACGTGATACTCGTTTCCAGACCGAACGAACCTGATGAAATAAGGATCACGAATTGGGACAGCCAGCCACAGGCGGTACGTCTGCTAAAGGGCACAAAGATGGTTGGCTATCGCCTTAGCCCCGGCACGACCATCGCCACAACTGTTCTGATGAACAACGACCCAAATACGTTCGTGCTGGAAGGCATGATCGAAAGTGAGGGGACGCAAAGTTTAGAGATTTTCGAATTGATCGAAACCTTAGCTCAGTCAAATCTGACCGTACAGCAAGTGGCCAGACAAAGTGGACGGACTGTACGAACGCTTCAACGCCAATTTCGCGATCTTTCACTACCTAGCCCCGATTACTGGCGTCTGCTAGGACGCGCTAGGCGCGCGGCCAAGGCACTGCCATGCCGTGTCCCGTTGGTCGAAATCGCCCACGAATACGGATACAGTGATCAGGCCCATATGACGCGCGAGTTTGTTCGTTGGTTTGGAAATACGCCTTCGCGACTCCGCCAAGACAAGGTGTCCATTGTTGAAATCAGCCAACCGGGCCTTGGCAATTGGCTGAAGGAGAGCCGATCAGAGGTTAGCAACTTGCTCTAGGAAGTGTCTACAACGCTTTGCTTCCAGGTCTTGAACGTCAACTAATTTGATATGTCGTCTGAGCTTTCCCTTACCTTCAAGAATGCTGTTTGGGTCCGAGAGCAAGACACCTTTGGAAAATTCCAAAGACACATGCTCGGCATATACGAAGTAGCCACAGCAATGTGTTTTTGGCTCTCCAGCAATTCTCTCGACAATAACACCACCATATTTGTCCAGCATTGCGGCGTCTGGCATTACGTCTAGTATGATCTCAGACAGTTCGCGTGTGATCTCGGCCTTGTCGTGTTCAGTCATATCAACCTGCGCCCGGCATCGTCACTGCAGAACAAATTTCAACCAGATATCCATTCGGATCGCTGACATAAGATGTTGTCTGACCCCAAGGTTCATCACGCGCATCTTGGATCAGTGTAGCGCCAGCATCAATTGCGCGTTCAAGAGCAGCTTTCACATTCTCTGTCTCAAATGCGATTTCAAAGGTAGGAGATTTCGCATTTGGTGCGGCTGGGTTTTTTTCCAATTGCTGCATCAAAGCGGTTGATGAAAAGGCTAACTTCGTTTCACCGGTCTTTAGTTCACCGTAGTCTCCGCTTTCGTGCAGAAAGCCGCGTTGCAGTCCAAATGCCCGCTCAAAGAAGTCGAGAGTTGAAGGTACGTCATCGACGTAAAGGATTGTGTATCGGAGGATCATCTATCAAGCACCCATTTCAAGTTATGGTTCGCACCTATCGCACGCACATGCACCCTGTCTTGAAGAATGGCGACATTCGCCGCATCTGCCCCAATGTCTTGAGAGGGCTCGCAGTTAGATTTCGCCGCATGCTGGATGAATGACCGGTGTTGTGGGCGCGTGAGGTTCATGGGTTTTCCGCCATCTGCCTCCACCGATATTCACCTGTGAGGATAATATGTGCCCAACCACCTCTGCATTTTCTTGGCATGTTTGCCAGCAAACATCTTGTAACCGTACATCTTACGCAGTGAGACGAGGTGTTCTCGTCGTGTCTTCTCACGGGCGGCATATTGCAGCAGGTTATCTGGTTTCAGTCCAATTTGAGCGGCTATGAACCGGGACACAGGTTCCGGTATAACTTCGCCAGCCTTCAGCAAACGGCCCGGAAACCGAAAGGCACAAAGCTGAAGCGCAAAGCCGATTTGGTTTTCTGGTCGCCGCCGTGTGCGGATATGTTCAATGTCCTAATCATCTAGGGTGTAATGCCGCAGCAACGCCATCTCCTCTGTAGGGAGATCAAAAAGTGCCGCGCGTTGTCGCGCGGTCAGAACCGCTCGGTGTGCCATCGGATTGTTCTTTCGTTAGGAGATGTGGTCTTTGAAAGTACACATATTGAGACATCAGGCTTGCCATGTCTTTTTCAATGTCTCAATATGGCTGTCGCATGAACCCTTAATTTATATGAGACCCAATGGCCAAAGTTGGATATGCCCGTGTCAGTTCAGTCGGACAATCTCTGGACGTGCAGCGTGAAAAACTTAGCGACTGTGACAAACTGTTCGAGGAAAAGCGCAGCGGCACCACCGATGCGCGCCCTCAACTCAAGCAATGTCTGAATTACGTCCGTGAAGGCGACCAGCTGCTTGTGACCCGCATCGACCGACTGGCCCGATCCACATTGCATCTATGCCAGGTCGCAGAGATGCTGCGCGAGAAAGGTATCGATCTTGTTGTCCTCGACCAGAACATCGATACATCCGATGCAACTGGTCGTCTGTTGTTCAACATGCTGGGTGCTATTGGCCAATTCGAGACTGAGATCCGGGCCGAACGACAAATGGACGGAATCAAGAAGGCGAAAGATCGCGGCGTTCAGTTCGGCAAACGGCCTGCACTAACCAATGAACAGATCGCAGAGCTCCGCGAAAAACGTGCTCAAGGTACGCTGATCAAAGACCTCATGGCTGAATACAGCCTCTCTAAGGCCACCATCTATCGCTATCTCACCGAAAACGCCGTCTGAGCTCGGCTACAAAGGCCCAATCCGGGCTTAACGCCCTATTCTGCACTCAGCCGGACTCGACCCCTGGTAGAGCGAGCGTCCGACGAGCAACTTGCATGGGCACGTATGAAACCACAAGAATGCCACGCCAACGCACGGTTCATGGAAGCAAATGATCCTGATGGACGAACGCGCCAGATTTTAGGGTGGTGGTTCCAACAAGGCCAGTACGTGCTGCATTCTGTAATCAAGCAGGGTGATACATTGATCTGCGTAACACCTTCTCCATACAATACCGAAAACCCGTTCCCATTCATCCCTGATGACAAGATAGAAGTGCGAGAGGAAGGCGATCATTACGTCTGCTATCGCAAAGGACAGCCTATAGGTCCTGGAGTGCGAGGCGACCCAGAAACAGCTCTTCGAGAAGGCGCAATACTGCGCAAGCGGCTTGAGTCCGGTATTAACCCTTATGAGGCAATGCGGCTGTAGCGCCAGTAACGTCAATCAAGGTCAGCACGGCGCAACAACCATGCTGCCAGAACCATACCATTGGACGCCACGAGACTGGCATCATCAGCGGTCAGCTCTTCTTCTTTGCCGACCACACGGCCATGTCCCGTACCTACAAGGTTCCGCAGTTCGTTCGAAGCAAGTATCATCTTTTTGGCGTTGTCGGCGATCTTTCGGATTTTGCCTTCAGCTTCGTTTTTTGGTTTCGTTGACGACAGCAAACCCAGTTCAGAAAAGCATGTGTTCGTCAGTTCCGGGAAGTCCATTTTGTCGGTATTAGATACGCCGTTTTCATCAAGGATAGTCCGCATCGTTGCTTCAAGCAGATCCTTGGTCGCTCCAATAGCCTGTTGAGGGTCATGTGGCAGTGCATCCTCAACGCGAGCAGCATATGCACCGAGATCGATGCCGGAGGCCGCACTATCCAGCGCTTCAAGACTATGAGACAGTGCCGTAACCAAAGGGTCTACTTGCCCATCCCAAGCATCAAGAATGCGCTGGTCTAGGTTCCTGCGAACATTGGGAATTTCGTCCATAAGATAGAAAATTGCTGGCACACTTGCGCTGCAAAGATGGTCGATAAGATCAAGCACGTGCCCTTCGTAGTCTGCATCTCCCCATTGCATGCTACGCAGGAAGCGTGGATGAGATAATATCTCATCGTCAAGACCGTACCGAATCGCGAATTTCTTCCAATCGCTCTCATCCATCGCGCTCGCTACAGCTTCTGAGAAAGCCACTTTAAATTCCCCGAACACATCAGGGTCATCAGTGATTGAATCAGGTAGTTGAGGGCGTTTCTTTTTAGGCATATCCAATCGTTCCCCTCGCTCAATATGGACTGATCTTGTCGCGTTTTTGACAATACATATATCGGTCTAATTACCGTTATTAATCGCTCACGTACTTCTATTGAAGAGCGCCTTGGGCGCGGAGATCGGTCGAGTCCGAAGATAATCTTCGACCTCTCTAGAAATCGTGGCAGCCGTTTCCGGGCGTTCTCTACATTTTTCAGCCCAACCTCGCCCTGGGTGCAAAACATCCCACCGCGGCCGCAGGCCATTGTACCGCCCGTTGCCGGGATCATGGTTGCCAAAGCCATCAATTAAACTGTTCCAAATCGGCGAAAAACGACTGATCATTAGGTTTTCGCCCAAAGGTATCCAAATGTCCTCGACCACGAGATACCGGCAAAAGAAGTCACCAATATCCAATGTCGAGCCTGCGGATCGAATGCTTTCCGCATGTTCGTCGAGTCTCTTTCTGAGATATGGCTTTGGTTTTGTAGTGGGATTGATCCCGCCTTTCCTGCCACCTGCGGGAATTGCTTTGCCAACATAGATGGGCGCGAGCCACTTCCCGTCTTTGTTTGCGTCTCTAAGCTGTCGATAAGGGTGAAAATCACCTGTGTAGTAGATCGCATAGACACCTGCCCCGAGAAATGTGCCCAGTCTCCCAAGCGGAGTCGGCTCTTTCTCAAGGAGCGCTTCACCTACCGAGGCGGCGAGGTTCTCGCGATCTAATGGATTGAAAGGATTGTAGTCGCTCATCAGTGCATTGTGCCGTGCTTTGCTATGAGGGCCAAGTCGGCCTCAAGCAGTTTCTGGGCGACGCTGGACGCCACGGAGTGGGCAAGCATGACCGGAACCGCATTGCCGAGCTGACGCATGGTTTCACTCCACGCCCCATGAAAGACATAGCCATCAGGAAAGCCTTGCAGGCGGGCTGACTCACGAACAGTGAAGTAGCGGACTTCGCCGGTGGGCAAGACCATCATGTTCTCACCACCAGGAACCCCGTGGTCGCCTGCTTTGAGAGCCTTCGATGGAAGGTCGATCGGAGACCCCGTATGTCCCTTGTAGGCTCTTGCGCCGGGTTGAAGCCGGTGGTTGGCAATACCAGCAGTTTGTCGTCCATCAGAGCGTGGCTCTGGTAGAGTTTGAAGAGCATCCCGAACCGTTTGCCAAGGCATGAGGTTATCGCTTGAGTTCTGGACCTGCAGTTTTTCAACACGGGCCTTGAAACGATCTGGGACCGTACCGCGGGCCTTTCTTGAGACCTTGTGCCGCTCCCAATAGTCGCCCGTAACCCATTGCTCTCTGAGCAGCGCGTCAAAGCTGTGAGTTGCATCGGGGAAATTCCAGTGAACGTCTTGGTCTTCACGAAAGCCAACGATGAATACTCGTTCACGTTTTTGAGGAGCCCCAAAATTTGCCGCGTTAAAGAGCTGGCGAGCGACGTTGTATCGAACGCCATGATCGCCAGTGGAGGTTCTCACTCTCTCCAAGCGTTTCAGGTGTTCCTGCCACGTCTCACCCGAGCGCTGCGTCACCTCTGGCATGGACACGCGATGCTCGATGTACGCGACATAATTTGAAAAAGCGGCCCGTGTCAGGCCTTTTACGTTCTCGATGATGAAGGACCGCGGTTTCAAGCGAGCAACAACGTCGGCAAAGGCGGAGAACATGTCGCGTTCATCTTCGAAGGCTTTGTGCTTTCCTCCGATGGAAAACGGTTGGCATGGAGGCCCACCAGAAATCAGGTCAAGGTCAGTGGGTATGACGGAATAGTCCAGCTCTCGAACATCTCCGCAGATCACACGCAAATCTTTGACTAAAGGATAGCCGCGCGCCTTGTTTTCTTCGAGCGTTTCGCACGCCCATTTATCTTTTTCGACGGCAGCAACCGCATGGAAGCCAGCAAGCTCTGTTCCAAGTGCGAGGCCACCTGCACCGGCAAAAAGCTCTATAGATTTCAGCATACTGCCCCTCCTGTTTCGTTCATATCAAATGCCTAATGATGGCCGCTTATGATTAATTTTAGCCTTCATATTTTTCCCACATTAACTCGATCAACTGGCCTTGCGTTATACCGAGTCTTTCTGCTTCTGCGGCAATGGCCTCGCCCACCCTCGGGAAAACCT
>Ga0070725_10002239_pt1 | contig 10283 bp, 12 predicted proteins | sample tdDd002_FD_69781 | JGI IMG/M metagenome (GOLD analysis project Ga0070725, IMG submission 69781) | Marine sediment microbial communities from the Atlantic coast under amendment with organic carbon and nitrate - tdDd00.2 | ecosystem: Environmental > Aquatic > Marine > Coastal > Sediment | place...
GTTCATAACACCATCTCTTCTTTTACTTTAATATCATAGTCAGTGATACTTAAAGGAGCGATGTTGTTCATACGATCCGGGCCAATAAGAGAAAATAGCATTCCCTTATCGATCTGTTCTAGATCGCTATTGTGGAAGTTAGCAAGTTTGCTTAACTCTATTACCGCATCTTTATATGGCCATCCATACAGGATGTTATGCGGAATGTGTTTCATATATAAGCTATCACAGTTAATTGTATAGCCAACATTGAATTGGCCAATAGAGGTAATAACCTTATATAAGAAATACACATTCTTCGGGTTATCCATATCAAATTTATAGTCAATCATTTGAACATCATTAATTGATACAGATTCCCAAAACAGGGCAAGCTCTAAAGCTTCCTCGCAACTTAAGTCTTCTTGAAAGAAGAAATACTCTTTTCGAGGTTTTTTTTGCTGCATTTCTTTCTGAGTTCTTTTTAACTCAATATACCACACGTCCTCTTGATTATGCCTGTAATCCATTTCCTCAGAATTGACAATAACCAAGTCATTATCTATCTCTTTCCATGAAAATCGCGTTCTCATAGAAACTCCTTAATGATAAATTTACAAAATTTTTATAGTAATATTTTATGTGTATAACTAAAAGTAATTATCTGACATTTTATATATACTAACACAATACTTAAAAAGTTAACAACAGTAACCTTTAGCTTTTAATAGTGATAAGTTTTTCGTTTCTTTTTCTTGCAATCAGAACAAATGCTTCTACAACACTGTTTACATTCTTTTTTGCATTCTTTGCATTTGTTACACTGTGTTCTGTTTTTACAGCCTTTACATACTGTACATTTCTTTACGCAACATCTTTTGCAGTCTTTTTTACAATATTTGCATCCAATACGATCTTTACCTTCTAATTTTTTACAGACATGTCCGTCAGGATCTTTTTTACATCGCTTACAGCTTTGATCATCGGTAAAGACTTCTCTTTCATCTTCTTCACATATACATTTTTCATAAAATGCATTACATTGTTTAGGGAGATCTTTTATGGCAATGGCTGGTTGGCTAATAAATGCTAAATAGAGAAGAATATGAAGAATAAGTTTCATAGCTGAAAGTCTTTCAATTATATTATTAATAAGACTTTATATACTTTAATCATAGAAATAAAAAAAACAGAGAGTTAGCCCCGGCTTGTCGTTATTTACTTAAGTTTATTTAGCTTTATGTGATCTATTCTCAAATAGTCTTTTCGAAGTAAAATATTAGCAATCTGCAGACCTGTTACATTAAGACTTTGTCTAGGTGTTGAGATTGGTTGGTTTAGCATTATACCAGTTTCGTTAGAAAAAGAGTTACGATTAGATTCTATTTTTTCTAAGTATTTTTTTGAGTAGTCGGTATTTATTAAATTTTCAAATTTAATTGAAATATTATATTTTTTATCCAGGCACTTGATTATAGATTCATTCCAATATCCACACTTATAAAAGCTTCTCATGCTGCATTTATCTGAAGCTGAAACAGGATTGTTCCCAAATATGTATTTTCTGTATATATTTCCATTTTCATCTTTTATTAAAAATACGTTTTCTTTTAGTTTTTTGATAATTTCTAGTTCAGTCCCTGAAAATAAAACCCTATCAATATATGTCTCTGGATAATCATATTTAGGCCCAGTTAAAAAAGAATTAATAGATGAAATTCTAGAATATTTGTGCTTAGTTTTAGTTTTTTCTGGAGAATAAATATCTTCTATTTCATTTGCAATGCTAATAGATGTTGCTGATAATCTAAATTTATCACCTTTTTTCAAGGGTGGAATTGGTTTGTCTATTTTTATTGTTTCTATTACATCTCCATCAGGGCCTAGTAGTATTTTTGTATACTCTGGATATGTTATTCCATTAATACTTGTTGGTTTTGCTAAAACACCAGATTTCAGATTGCCATTTGGATATACCCAAACACGATATTCATACTCAGTTTTCAGCAAATAAAAGCCAGCAACATTTATTGGACCATCAATAAAAAATGATAGTTCTCTGAATTCATTAAAACGAATCATACTGTTTTTTTGCAATCTTACATTATAAATCGTAGTTTTTTTTGCTAACTGGCCTTCTTTAACGTTACCACTTGGGTACAAGCCTAAAAAGGATTCTTTCTTGTAAGTAATGCCTTGTATTTCAGTATCCTGATTTATAATAGAGTGGTTAACAATTCCGTTATTATAAAAGCCAATAGCTGACTGAGGGCTATATTCAATACCATTTATTACCTGAGGAAAAGCTAAGCCTTTAGGTTCAATGGATGATTTGTCTTTATTAATTTCAAAGCGGCCTGTAAAAAATAAGTTATTTATTTTAATATAATTTATAGTACCAACTACCTTAGGTTCTTTTGTGATTATATCTCTGTATACGATGTATGATCCAATAGGGAAAGTTACATTGTTAATAGTAGTAGGGGTTTTAAACGGTTCCCACTCTCCTAAGAATGTTTTTATGTTATTTGAGCATTTTTTAGAAAGTTTTTCGCTGTTTAATATTAGGCAGTTAATTTTATTAGTTGAACCATCGTTGCAAATTTTAGCTACATCTTCGGGACAGTGCTTATTTAAAACACGTAAAGTGGTTTCATTTGATATTTTAATTCTTTTTAATTGATTGTTATATATTTTTTGAAGATTTTGGGAAGTTAGAGATGAATTAGTTTTTTTTATTAATTCAATATCTTTAGTCGCTTGCTCCTCCATAAAAGATACTTCTTCAGCAATCGCATTATTAGTAATAAATAAAATTATTAGTAAAAGCTTTTTCATTATAGGTCCTATATGTTTTTTTATTAAATTATATGACTAGTTGTATTTATTTTAAATAAAAAGCCAGAGTAAAAACTCCAGCTTTTTTATTTATTTTAATCCTACAATCCACCAGTTGGAACAGTTTGTAGTAAGTATTTAAAGTCATCATCGCTAAAGCGGATACCTAAACCAACAAATGCAGCTGCAAGATCTGAGTTTAACGCATTATCAACACCTGCTATACCATAAATAGGAAGGTCTTCCATAAAGTAACGTCCTGTTAAATCTAAGTGTGCAGTACCATCATCATTACCAGAGTTGCTACCGCCAAAGTCATAAAGGTCTGCAGATAGTTTAACTCTATCATTTGCAATAAATGTATCGGCACCAACACCAAATGCGCTATCTCTAATACCGAATCTAATGTATAAATCATTACCCCATAGTGTATTTTCATAAACATGACCAAACTGAGCTGTGAACTTAACTTTATTACCAAAGTCTTGACCAAAGTAGTCAGTATCTGTTCTATCATCTTTAGATTCAACAGCATAACCATCTGAAGTTACACCAAGTAGGTAGAATCTGTTAGGACGAGGTGCGATAGTAATATCAAATCTTCCTTTAGATACATCTTTACCTAAAATAGAATAACCATAGAAGTCAATTTCTGTTTGAATTTGTTCAACTCTATTAGCTAAACCAGATAGAGAATCTAAAGCTGATTCAATTTTTTCAACAGTAGCTTCATCGTTAATCAAACGACCAATAGTACCTTCGCCACTTGCAATTTTATTTGTAACCATTGCAATATCCATACTTGCTTGGTCTAAATTATCAACAATTTTTGTATCTTTATTAATAAGCTGACCTAAAGTAGAATCATCGTTTTGTAATTTTGTTGTAATCGCACTTAAGTTTTTAGCAACAACTGTAAAGTTTGATATAAGTTCAGCGGTATTGCCTTCATTAGCTTCAAGAATTCTTTTTAAGCTAGCTGATGCGGTTCTAACATTTCCTAAGATTTCTTCTGAATTACCAGATAAATCATCACTAAAGCTACTAAAGTTATTTACAATGTTATTAACTTTACCTTCTTCTAGTTCGTCATTTAAAATAACATCAAGTCTTGATGTAACGGCATCTAAGTTTGAAACAATTCTTTGTAATTTCATTTGATTTTCTTGACCTGCTAAGGCTGTTCTTAAAGAGTTTGAAACAGCACTTAAATCAGATGCAATTTTTGAGAATTTAGCACCAACATCATCAATAGTAGATGTACCAACAAATGGAATATATTTCTCATCTTTACCTAAAGCTTCTTCAGTATACATTGGTGAAGTAAGGGAAATAAACTTCTCGCCAATTAAACCATTAGAATCAATTTGTGCAGAAATATTTTTAGCTAAAGGAACATCTTCGTTAATAGCTAAATGAACTAAAGCAGTACCTTTTTTAGTAAGTTGAATTTTATCAATAAAGCCAATATCAACACCAGCCATTTTAATTTTACTACCATTATAAAGTCCTGAAGCGTTTGCAAGCTCGGTTACTAAACGTCTTGTATCGCTTTCATCAACTCTACTAATACTACCAGATTGGTACGTTAGCCAGCCAAGCCCTAAAATAGCTGTAACAACTACTGCACCAACTTTAGTTTCTGTGTTTAACATTTTGTATTCCCTTTGTTTAATTTCTTACTATTATATTTTTAGTTGCTAAAGAAGTCAATAGGACCGCTTTCTTCACCGTTAATAAATTGTTTAATATACGGATTATCGGTTTTTTTCGTATTTTCTGCGGTATCATAATAAATAATTTCACCTTTATATAATAAGGCAATGTAATCTGCTATTTTAAAAGCTGATTGCATATCATGAGTAATTGCAATACCTGTAATATTTAATTTATCACGCATTTCTACAATCAATCTATCAATTGTATCTGCAGTAATAGGGTCTAAACCTGTTGTCGGTTCATCATATAAAACAACTTCTGGATTAGTACAAATAGCACGAGCTAAAGATACACGTTTTTTCATACCTCCAGAAATTTCAGCAGGCATTAAATCTGCAACGTGTTTGCCTAAACCAACTAAGGCTAATTTTTCAGTTGCAATTTTTTTAGCTTTTTTTCGATCCATTCCGTGTTCAAGTAATGCGAAAGAAACATTTTCCCAGTTTGTTAATGAGTCAAATAAAGCACCGAACTGGAATAGCATTCCGAATTTTTTCATTAAATTATATTGATGCTTTTCTTTTAGTTTAACAACTGACTTACCATCAACTAGAATATCACCGTTATCTGGAGTTAATAAACCAAGCAGGCATTTAATAGATACAGACTTACCAGTACCTGAACCACCTAAAATAACAACTGTTTTTCCTTCTGGAATTTTTAAAGAAAAGTCTTTTAAGATAACTCTATCGCCAAATTGTTTAGCAACGTTTTTAAATTCTACTTTTATCTTTGTATCTTTTGAAAAATTCATTAAATAAGCCCCTTAGAATAAAAATGCTGTAACAAAATAGTCAGCGATTAAAATTAATACAGATCCATACACAACAGCAGTTGTTGTCGCTTTACCAACGCCTTCAGCACCAGATTCAGTCTTCATTCCGTGATAGCAACCCATAATACCGATAATAAAACCAAATACTAAAGCTTTAACAAGTCCTAAAAATACGTCATCGAATTGAACATTAGAAAATGAGTTTTGCATATAGCTATATGCATTAATATCTAGCATGTTTGTTGCAACTAAATAACCGCCCATAATACCAGTAACGTTAGCGATAACAACTAAAATAGGAACCATAATACAGCAAGCTAATACTCTAGGAACAACTAAATATTTTACAGGATTTGTTGCCAGTGTAACCATAGCATCAAGTTGTTCAGAAACTTTCATAGTACCTAATTCAGCAGCAATAGCAGCCCCAACACGCCCAGAAATCATCAAACTTGCTAGTACAGGGCCTAGTTCTCGTAGCATTGATAGGGCAACTACTGAACCTAAAGATGTGTCAGCTAAAGCTTTGTTACCAAACCCGTGATAACTTTGTAGGGCTAAAACTGCACCTGTAAAGAACGAAGTTAGCAAAACAATGGGTAAAGAATTTACACCTAAAAGTTCAGCTTGTCTTAAAGTTAATTTGAAATAAAGAGGGTACTTAAATAGCTGTTTGAAGAAATCATAAATAAATAAGCCCAGCGTTCCCAAGGATTCAAGGTGCTTAATAGAATGTCTACCAATAAAATTAACTGGTCTCATAGGTTGTATCTCTTTTTTTTAGTTGAATGTGTACATAATCTATAGAAGATTATACCTACTAATGCCTAAGAATTCAATAACTTTATGTTATTTAGTATTATTTGTTAAAAGTGACAGTTATTTTTTTATAATCAGGGTTATAGATGAGTACCACCCTTTCGGTTTCAGACAATCTTCCTCTAGGAATTAAGGATATAGAATGTACGATCTCTTCATTATTGCAGCAGCTGTTGCCTTTGTATCTCACAACATTGTAAACGTGTTCACAAAAAGAGATACAGTTTCATTTCTTGTAGTTTTTTCAGCTATGATTTATGTTGGAATGCAGTTTTATGGAGTATATAATTTACCGACTCTTGATGTCACTGCTAGTGAACTTCAAGTCGGTATCGGTGCAGGCCTGGCAACAGCAGTAGTAGTTCGTGCTATGATCTATGCTGATGACAAGCGAGCTGTCGCCAATGCATAAGTTTCGACGAGAGAAGCTCTTAGTATACCTAATTTTGGTATATTAAGAGCTTTTTTATGTTGGTTTTATTGATCTGGTTTAAGTTTTTGGAAGTTTTTAAATAAAAAACTTGAAATAAATATGGCTTTGTATTATAAATAGCATTCTTAACATTTGATCCATTTTTTTATTATGTTGTTAAAATCATTATTTTTTAATAACATAGCAAACCTTAATGCCTGTTTTTTACAGGTTAATCTTTAAACTTTATTTTTTATATATTATGTAAAGGAGTTAGTGTGCTTCCTCGAGAACTTTTAGAAGACTTTCAGGTAGATTATCTCACATCTGAAATGAAGCGTTTGGAAAAAGCTATTAAACAGGCGCGTTATATGGCAGAAACGTCTAAATTAGATTTATCAGAAGAAGAGTTGGAATCTTTAGATAAATATGGTCAACAATTAGGCTACTGTCGTTCAATTACTGATTATGCAAAACATCATTATAAAGGTTCACAGCCTTTGAATGTATATAGCTATATCAGCGAAGAGAAATATAGCCGAATCAAAACTGTAAGAAGGCAAACTCTAAAAATTGTAAGAGAGCAACTGATAAGAAACGTCGAAAGAACGCTTTGTGATGCCGGTTCTTATTTGCACTATATGCATAAAGACCAAGTTAAGACTCAAAATGTAATTGACCTATTGAAAGAGGCAAGAGAAAGCTTAGCTCCTTATGGAGATAAAGCCTCTCTATTGGCTCATATAAGGCAGAACCTATCTAATATGGTATCTGAATTAGATGATCAAACGGTTTCTCAAATTTACAAATTAGCTGATGATATGGAAACTCAAGAAAAAAACTATCTATCTAGAAAATAACTAGAAACTAAAAAAAGTTACAAAAAATATAGGTTTTAGGCTTTTTTTACTAATAAATAGTAGTTATATAGTAATAGCACCAAAATCTTTTACCAATTATGCGATAAGTGAATAATTAAATAAAAACTATCGCATTTTTTTATCTTAAGAAATTATGGGCTTATGCTCATCGGAGTATTTTTAATAATGAATATGAATGAACAAAGCGTTACTGGTTTTGAAAATACAGTTGCAAGTGAAGAATTACGTATTGTTTTTGAAAAAGCAGTTAAAAGTCTTGGACTTAAAATGAAAGTATCAAAAACAAACATGCGATCAGCTCTTGATAGTTTATCTATTGGGAGTCAAGAGCAAGGGCAAAAGATGGTTGATACTCTAGTCAAACTTAGTATGCATATTAAGTTAGAAGAGTCAGTCAGCTGGAATTTATATTCTAGTCAATTTAAGCATGCCGTGAATCGAGATTTAAAACGCATTCAAAAGTTTTTTTCTGAAAATTCAATAAAATCAGTAGAGTCAGACTACCTTCGCTTTAAGTCTAATCTTGAAGATAGTTCATTAACTCAAGCAGAAATTCTTTGTAACATGCAAAGAATTGAAATATTAATGAATAGTCTATATTTAAATTATAGTTCTGGTTCTGTAAATATTATCAATCCGGTTGATAAAGAAATTGAATCACATTTGGGGTCTAAAAAGTCCGATAAGATTTATAAAGATTTTGATACAGATCATAATATTAATGAAATAAATCTACTGATACAAGAGCTTGAGTCTTGCTACCGTAAAGGCTCTTATAATGCAGATGTTGCAAAGCTAGTTGTTCGTCCAAATCTTTCAAGTAGTCAGTTGATGGACTTGTTTGGTTCTGAACTTGAAATCTTTAAGAGTAAAATTCACAAGGATATGACTATACGCAAAGATGTTTTTGAGTGTAGCCCTATCTCAAACGAATTTGATTCTGAGTTAGTTGGCAAGGCTGAGGATGTAGCTTCTATTATTTACTTATTGAGTATTAAAATGATTGAGCAAGGGCATAATTCTCAGAAAATTAATGAGCATAAGCTTAAGTGTTTAGCTCACCTTCAGGGGTTTTATATTAACTGGGCAGTTGATACTTATAGTGATATCGTATCAGAGGCTTCAAAAAATAAGGACCCTCAAAATATTCCTTATTTGATTGAGAAAATACATAAATATTCTGCATTATTGCCGAATTATAATAATACAGATGAACTTATTAATCAGTTACAAGAAATTAGTGACTTAGCAGATTGCTATAAAAAAGATGCTATTGGTTCTAAATTAACTGATTTTAAGTTAGTAAGTTAATTAAACTTTTTTCAAATTACATTACGATAAATTCAAAAGCCCTGCAATCGCCGGGCTTTTTATTTTTTTATTTTAAAGACTAATTATTGATTAATCCTTTAAAATTAAGGTTAAATATATTATCTTTTCATTAGTAACTTTCTTTTTATTACGTTTTGAGAGTTGAATTATGAAGGCGATTCTTGATGATTAACTAAAAAAACTTGCTTGTGAAATTAATAGTGCTGAAAATATTATTAAGAGTTACGAATGTAATGTTTTAGATCGGCATGTAGAGCTTAGACAAAAGCTTTATTTGTACTATATCGTTGCTTTTATTGAAAAAGAAAAAACGAACAGAAAAGAGTTCATTACTTCCAGTGTTTATTTATGATAATTTGGAAAAAGATGCAACAACGTGCATTCATGTATTTGGTAAGCTTAGTTTAGTAAAAGCAAAATATTATTAGACCAGTTTGGATAACTTTTAGGTTCTAATAATATTGGAAAGCAAGACTATATCCCATTAATTTATCAAGTTCAGAGTCTAATTGGTGAACTCAAAGAAGCATTATGGGGATAGATATGTATAAACCATGAATCTTTATAAAAGAACTTTAGATGAAAAGTTTAAGGAGTATTCTAAATTTTATTGCTTAGGTTTAAAATCTGAAGATATTGAATATCCGTTTTGGGTTCAAAAAATACACTCGTTCCTAAAAAGAGATATTTCTGCTGAAATTAATAAATAAAAGCCTAGTTTATTGTTAAATAAGAATGTTGATAAATTAATGAGCTCAGCGACTTTGGCATGCTATATAGCTCATTGTCCTGATTTTGATGATGTTGATGATAATCGAGAACTGACGTTGTACGAGCTTACTCTGGTATCAGATTTATTGTACAATGGGCCTATAAAGCAAGCTGAAGAAGTTTTGAAAGACTTTTATTCTCTTACATGTCTGATCCAAATTCAAATACAGAAGATTTGATTTACACCGCTTATATGTTATTAACAGCATATGTTAGTTTAGAATATCATTATGGAGATCTATTTTTTAATAACTTATACGGTTTAAAAGAGATAGTCTATGCTCCAGATTCAATTTACCATAATTTAGTTTAAATAATTTATTTAGGCTATGCTGTAATATAATCAGTTGTTGAGTTTTGAGAATGATGAAGTATATTGAAACTTATAGATTAAATACCGACTAAAAAACCTGCTAGTTAAATAGCAGGTCTTTTTTTGTTTAATAAAGAATTAAAATAATTAAGCTTTTTCGTTGATCCAGCTTTGTAGATCAGCTTGTGGCATAAAGCCTGATTTTGCATCAATAGCTTCACCATCTTTAAACATAATTAAAGTAGGGATACCTCTAACACCAAATTTAGTTGGAGTTTCTGGGTTTTCTTCAATATTAATTTTTACAAAGTCAATAGCTTCATTTTCTGTAGCTGTAGCTTCAAAAACAGGCATTAACTGTTTACAAGGACCACACCATGGAGCCCAAAAATCAACGATAGTAATAGAGCCGTTGTCAATAACATCTTGTTGGAAGTTTGAATC
>Ga0070725_10002240_pt1 | contig 10282 bp, 9 predicted proteins | sample tdDd002_FD_69781 | JGI IMG/M metagenome (GOLD analysis project Ga0070725, IMG submission 69781) | Marine sediment microbial communities from the Atlantic coast under amendment with organic carbon and nitrate - tdDd00.2 | ecosystem: Environmental > Aquatic > Marine > Coastal > Sediment | place...
CATATCAGCATTTTCTGCTATTGGCTTAGCTTGCACAGTTGCAGCAACAAATAGCGAACTAATAAACAACGCAGCAATAAAGTTTTTCACTAAAAATTCCTCAAAAAGTAAATTACGGAATTAACAGACCCATTCAAATTAAAAATTATTTCACTAGTTAAAAAATTACTGTCATCAATGACGATCCAAATTCAACTAGCATATAGCGTTAAGGACTAGATCTTTTGTAAACAAAACTGGCAATATGAACGACGTACCTTTAATCACTGATTTTTAATACTTATGTTAGCAGCAAGCAATCACTATATTCTGACTTGGCAATGTCCTGATACTTCCGGCGTTCTCGCGAAAATTACGCAAAATTTATTTGAGCATGGCGCATTTATCACGGAAACCTGCCAATATAGTGATCCCTATACTGAGACATTTTTCTCGCGTATTGCTTTTGATGATCGGTCAATGACGGTACCAATTGAAGAATTTCAGCAAGGCATAGAAACCTTGGCTAAGCCGCTAAATATGGAGTACAGACTAACTAATAGTGATGTGCTACCTAAAGTACTTATTGCAGTTTCTCAATATGATCACTGCCTTGTTTCATTACTCACTAAATGGAAAGCAGGTGTATTAGGGGTTGATATTGTCGGAGTTGTTTCCAATCACGAACATTGCCGAGCACTTACTGAATGGCATGGCATTCCTTTTCATTACTTGCCAATTTCAAAAGAAACCAAAGCTATTCAGGAAGGGCAAATTCTTAGCATTATTGAACAAACTGATACTGATCTATTAGTGCTTGCTAGATATATGCAAATTTTGTCTGACGATATGTGTTCACAGCTAAAAGGTCGAGCAATCAATATTCATCATTCATTCTTACCTAGCTTTAAAGGGGCTAAGCCTTACCATCAAGCACATGCACGAGGCGTAAAAGTGATTGGAGCAACGGCTCATTACGTTACAGCAGATCTCGATGAAGGGCCGATCATCGTGCAAGAAGTTAAGCCTATTAATCATACCTTTACCATTGAACAAATGGTGCACTTAGGTCACGACTTAGAAGCCACGGCAATTTGCCACGCTGTTAAAATGCATGCAGAGCAAAGAATTTGTTTAAATGGTGCTAAAACCGTAATACTTTCATAGCAGCAGTTATTAATTTAATTAACTTACAAAGCCATACCAACACTAGCCAACAGAGCACAATACGCAGATAATGACACTACTGTTACTTATCTGCGTAAATTTATGTCTAACGTTCATTATACTCTTAGCTTAGCAAGCCCTAACGCACACTTATTCGCTGTCGAACTAACCTTTTCTAGTCAAGTGGGTCAAAGTTATCAATTGTCATTGCCTGCATGGTTGCCTGGCAGCTATATGATCAGAGATTTTGCCAAAAATATAATCAGTCTTCATGCTGAAAGCGCAAACGGTGCCGCAGTCGATATTGAAAAGCTCGATAAACAAAATTGGCGCGTTATTGCTACGGACGAAAAAGTGACCGTTCGTTATCAAATTTATGCTTTTGATCAGTCGGTAAGAACCGCTTATTTAGATAACCAGCGCGGATTTTTCAACGGTAGTTCAGTGTTTTTATCCGTTGATGAACTAGCAGGCAAACCTTGTCAGTTGACCTTAATTCCTTTTGCTGAATTTAGCCAATGGCGTGTAGCTACCGGCTTAACCAGAGCAAAAAATACGGAAAAATTTGCTTGGGGTGATTATGTCGCGGATGACTACCAGCACTTGATTGATTGCCCTGTTGCTTTAGGTGATTTCGATTGCACAGAATTTGAAGTTGAAGGTGTACGTCATCATTTAGTTTTTACCAGCAATCACTATGGCGATACACAGCGATTAGCTAATGATGTTGCCAAGCTTTGTCAGCATCATGTTAATTTATTTGGCGAAATTCCATTTAATGAATATTGGTTTATTACCCATCTGCTAGAAAATGGTTTTGGCGGACTTGAGCATAAAAATTCAACCATATTACAAGCCAGTCGATTTGATTTACCTAATCCACAGCGTCCAGAAGAATTAACCGACGAGTACAAAACATTTTTAAGCCTATGTTCTCATGAGTACTTCCATGCATGGAATGTTTGCCGAATCAAACCAAAAGAGTTTACCCCTTATGCTTTAGGTAATGAGGTTTATACAGAGCAGCTTTGGGCATACGAAGGAATTACCTCTTACTATGATGATTTCTCACTTTATCGTGCTGGCATTATCAGTTTTGACGATTATCTGAAGTTGCTATCAAAAACAGCAACTCGCGTTTATCGAGGCAAAGGTGAGACCAAGCAAAGTGTTGCAGAATCAAGCTTTTACACTTGGACGAAATTCTATAAACAAGGCCCTGATGCAGCGAACAACATTGTAAGCTATTACACCAAAGGGTCACTGATTGCGCTTTGGTTGGATATTTCACTGCGCACAAAAACCAATAATCAATACAGCTTAGATACGTTAATGCGAGAGCTGTGGATACACTTTGGTCGACCAGGATTGGGCACTCAACAGCATGACTTTGTCAATATCGTCAATATTCTTTCTAATGACAATTTAGGTGACATATTACTCAGTCACATTGAACAAGCTGATAAATTTGAATTGGTGGAAATACTGAATCAAGTGGGCGTAAAAGTAAACAAAAGCAAATTTGCAAAACTGAACAGTTTAGACACTAAAAATACCGAAGCATATATTCCTTATCTTGGTGCTATGTATGCAAAGCAAAGTTTAGGAGTAAAAATCACTTCTGTTAGTGAAGACTCGCCAGCTGAAAAAGCAGGTTTAACTATCGGCGATATTCTTATCGCAGTTGATAACATGAAAGCTTCAGAAGCTAGTTTAACGAAGCTAGCCAATCACATTTCAGCTAACACACCAGTATCTTGCTTATACTTTAGAGACGACCAACTAATTTCCTCAGAGATAGCTTTTGAAGATAGCCCGTTAGCGGCAATTGAATTAAGTGTCGTAGATGAGCAGCAAATAAAACAATGGCAGCAATTCTAATAGCTACCAAATAGTTGATGTAAATAATTTAATACAGAATGTACTAAGAAACTGACATCAGGTAACTAAGTGCATTTACTGCAAAGATTGGGAGCTTATTTCACTTTGTGTTAAAAGTTAATCATCTTATAACTAGCTCATGTTTATTTATGATTAACTTAAAACGCATTCATCACGTTGCTTATCGATGTAAAGACGCCAAAGAAACCGTTGATTGGTATAAAGAAGTACTTAACATGGAGCTTACTGTAGCCATTGCAGAAAATGAAGTTCCATCAACTAAAGCTCCCGACCCTTATATGCACATATTTCTTGATGCAGGCATGGGCAACGTATTAGCCTTTTTTGAAATTCCTAATTCACCAGAAATGGGACGCGACGAAAATACTCCGCAATGGGTTCAACATATTGCACTTGAAGTAGAAAATATCGAAGCACTAGTAAATGCTAAAGAATTTATTGAAAGTAAAGGCATTGATGTACTTGGTCCAGTCAACCATGGCGTATTTAAGTCAATTTACTTTTTCGATCCAAATGGACACCGTTTAGAGTTGGCTGCCAACACCGGCACAGAAGAGCAGTATCAAGAACTAAAACGAGTCGCACCGCTGATGATAGAAGAATGGTCTCAAACTAAACGAGCACCAAGACATGCAGCTTGGCTTCATGAGAATGACTAATCAATTTCCATAAAACTAATCTGAATCTGGTATACAGCCTTTATCATACTATTTATATGACATATAAGGAGGTATACCAGTATTTTTAGATGTTTTACTCGAAAAAACCACTCAGTAATTAGCCTAAAATTTTGTAAGACATTTGCTATAAAGTCACTTTTTTATCATTCATGTAAAAAATTGTTTATTTTTTTATCCCTACAAAACAAGAGGATATGTAATTAAATGTAAAAAAATGAAATTTTTTTCGCATTTAGTGCTTGCCCTTTGATCTAGGACAGGTAAAGTAATGTTCAGTTGCTTAGGCAATTGACAACAGGGACACCAGTAATACTGGTTAGCGATGGAAGCAAAATATCAAATTATTGATGCACAAACACGGATTGTTGAGTTGATATCAGGAAGATACAAATGTCCAGGAGTGCTCAAAGGATTAATAAGAAAGCGTTAGGAAGACCGAGAAAAATAAAGCGTAAGGAAGCAAAAAATAATAACGGGATAATTACTAGATACAGGGACTGTAAACATTAGAGGTAGGATACCGATTAGGAATAGAAAATTATTGTTGTCACAAGGTCACAACAACTCTCCCAAAGCGATGGTTAACCATCGCTTTTTTCTTTTATAAGCTTTTATTTCCATAGGCAGATGAGTTATTCATCAATTTCGCGTAAAATACCCGATATTATTTTGTTTGAATCACTAACCCATGACCCGTAAAAAGAAATCTAGAAAGCCAACCACTGGCTCAGTAGGTATCTCAAAGGCCGATATGCCTAAAAAAGATATGCCTCAAAGCAAAAAACCTAAAAAGAAAACAGGTAAGCCTGCTGGTACAAGACAGCAAGAAGCGTTGAAGCGCCCTAAAGCTAAAAGCTCTCAGCAAGCTAATAAAGATCCTCGTATAGGCAGCAAAAAGCCGATAGAACTAATCGCTACGCCTAAAGCAGCTACACCAAAGCCAGTTAAGCAAAAGCCTTCAGCTATCGCTGCAATTAAAGTATTAGATCATGAAAAAACAATCACAGATCGCATTACTGAAATCGAACAAGATGAGCAGTTACAAGCGATCTTAGCGAAGCAGGATGATGGCATCGAATTAACTGAGCTAGAAGTTAACTACTTCAATCAATTAATGGATGAACATGAAGAGTTGTCAGCTCAAGTAGATTCAGAACAAGAGGAAACTACAGAAAAAGCCTCTGACGAAGATGAATTGTGGGATCGCTTAGACAATACAGACTTTTCTGACTATTAATCATCGGATATTTCTATGACTTTTTACTGGTTCATTGCTGCTGCGGTAATTATTTTACCGCTCGCCATTTACGCCGCTATTTTGCTACGCAGGCTTAAGCTTCAACAGCTAGAGCAAGAAAAGAAAGAGCAAGCGCATCGAGCGGGCTTGAGCGCTCACGATACCAAGATTTACGACAGTGTCATTATTATTGCTAATGCTATGCAAGAAAAGCAATGCGATTTTAGTGAAGGTTGTTGGCGTATTAGTGTATTACTCGACTCTTTACATAGCCAAGCGAAGCTAGCTGATAAATTTCCTGCTATATTTGAACTATATGACGGCATAAAACATTTATCTATTCTAGATGACCGCAAAAAGTTAGCTAAGCATGAGCGCATGAAGCAAGACTTAGAGCGAATGAAGTTAGAAGCTAAGCTTACCGACGCTATAACTGAAGAAGTAAATCACTTACAGGAATTTGCCAAAGCGCAGCGAGAGCAGCTAGCTCCTTAAACTTTTATGCTGGTCAGAATGACTTAGGGCAAGCCCTAAACCTTAAATAAGGAGAGTCCGATGACTGAACAGCTAAAATCACAATTTCAGCAACGCATTGTTGAACTGCAACAGCGCATAGACTCTATTCATCAAGACTTTGCAGAAGGGCGCCACGCTGACTGGTCAGAACAAGCTGGCGAGCGAGAGAATGATGAAGTACTCAATGCGCTTGAGTCTGAAGCAAAGGTCGAAATTCAATTGCTTTCCAATGCCATTACCCGAATAGATAATGGCAACTATGGTATTTGCCAAGATTGCGGCGAAGATATTGCTGACAGACGACTAGAAGTGCAGCCTGCGGCAATTAAATGTATTAACTGTGCAGACTAGGCTAGCTGCACAAAAATCTATTTTTTCAAATTTTTCCGTATAAAAGTCAACTTCTAACGCTATGTTCGGTGGTAATTTGCGCAGGATCAATAGCCCTTGCATAGGAAAAATACTATAATTGCGCGGTATCATTAGAAGGTGTCACCATGCAAACTAAAGAGTTTTTCGATAAAGCGTTGTTACAAAAGTATAATACTAGCGGACCGAGATATACCTCGTATCCTACCGCGCTAGAGTTTAACAGCGAATTTAATGATCAAGCGCTAACTACAGCGATTGAAAAGTCACCTAACCGTGATTTATCACTCTATGTTCATATCCCTTTTTGTCATAGCCTTTGTTATTACTGCGGCTGTAACAAAGTTATCACGAGACACCGCGACAAAGCAGACATTTATTTAGATTTCCTTGCTGAAGAAATTAGCTCTCGCGCACCACTATTTAAAGACTACACAGTGAAGCAATTGCATTGGGGTGGCGGTACACCAAGCTTTTTAACTCAAAAGCAAATGACAACATTAGTTTCTCAATTAAAAGAGCGTTTCAATTTTGCTGATGATGTAGAAATGAGTATTGAAGTTGATCCGCGTGAAGTTGAACTTGATATGGCTGATCACTTACGTAAGCTAGGCTTTAATCGCATCAGTATTGGTGTACAAGATATTGATCGCAAAGTTCAAGAAACTATTAACCGCGTACAATCAACAGAGTTTATTGAGCAACTGATTGCCAGAGCAAAGAAAGTCGGTTTCTCATCTGTAAACGTTGACCTAATTTACGGCTTACCGCATCAAACAACTGAAACGTTCACTAAGACTTTAGAGAAAGTGAAAGAAATGGACGTAGATCGCATTTCATTGTTCAGTTACGCACATTTACCAAGCCGTTTTGCTGCTCAACGTAAATTAAGAGATGAGTGGTTACCTAGTACTGATGAAAAATTTGCCCTTATGCGCTTAGCCATTGAAACACTGTGTGAGTATGGCTATGAATTTATAGGTATGGATCACTTTGCCAAACCAGACGATGAATTAGCGATTGCACAGCGTAACGGTGAATTACATCGTAACTTCCAAGGTTACACAACCAAAGGCGACTGTGACTTACTTGGTTTAGGCGTATCGTCTATTAGTAATATTGGTAATAGCTACAGCCAAAACTTAAAAGACTTACAAGACTACTATCGCGCAATTGATGATCACAAACATGCAGTAGATAAAGGTCTAACACTGGTTGAAGATGACAATATTCGTGGCTACGTTATTAAAGAATTAATGTGTAATCATTATTTAAGCAAAGCGGAAGTAAACACAAAGTTTGGTATTAACTTTGATGAATACTTTGCCGACGATATTCCATCATTACAAACCTTTATTGATGACGGACTGTTAACCAATTCAGAAAGTGAGGTTGTTGTTTCACAAAAAGCACGATTGTTGATCAGAAATATCTGTATGACCTTTGATGCATATATGAAACAACATCTAAAAACACAACGATTCTCACGTGTAATTTAATCGCACGTTAATTAAAGTTTAAACTTGGTCGTTATCAAAGCGGCCAATAACAAAAGAGCAAGCCCCGCTTTTTAGCACTAATGAGGTTTGCTCTTTTTCGTTTATATGCTCGGCATGATCAATCCATTGATAGTAAACATTGCGATGCACTCTACCCCATAAATTTCTGCGTACACTGGCATAAACCTGACCATCATCATGCAGCTTTAATTGATGTTCATCACCTAATACAAACTCATCATCTGTTTGTGTAGCAACAATAATCTCACCTTGCTCATTTTCCTGCCATTGAGTAATCACGAATGGAACATCTTCAACCGTAATTTTTATTTTCTCTACCGGCGTGACCAGAAAATACTCATCTTGTTCCTTTTTTAATACTGATGCCAATAGCTTAACCAACGCCATTCTTTTGAATATTGAACCTTGATAAAACCATTGCCCATCAGCCTTAATAGTAAGCCCCATTTCACCACAATATGGTGGGTCCCATAACTCAACAGGAGGAATTTTACTTTCAATACCTTTTAATTGACCGGCAATTTTTTCTAATGACATTAGATTTTTTCCCATTCTTCACTTAGTTTTAATAGTAGGCTGTTAATTATTTTAATTCGAACTTTGAGCATATTATTTCATATGCCAAGGTTAACTGTATGTTATTTATTGAATTAATAATAAAAGGAACAAGGCAATTACTCACTAAGGATTATATTAAACGTTAGCTAAATATAAGGCGGCTAGTGTTATGATCACATTTAAGAAGATTAACCATAAGTTAGTTTTTTCCTTTCTTACAATTTCCATTGTTCCGCTCATATTGTTTGCCATATTTAGTATTACAAGAGCTGACAACGCGATTCAAAAGCAAGCATTTAATCAACTAGAGTCCATTCGAGCGATAAAAAAATCTCAAATAGATAACTACTTAAGCTCACTAAAATCGAGCTTACTTGTACTCAACAACGACCCTAATACCACAGCCGCGCTACGTGACTTTACTGAGGCTTTTCAATCAGGTCTTGCAAGTAATGCATGGCTTAGCTTAGAGCAGCAATATGCTGAGCACTTTAAGAAAATTAACACCATCAATGCATGGTATGACTTATTTCTGATAGATAGAGCAGGCAACATTGTCTTTACGGCAACAAAAGAATCTGACTTAGGCATGAATATTACGACTTCTGAACTTGCTCAAAGCAGCATTGGAGCCGCTTTCAATATAGCTAAGCAAACAAGTTTCGGACAAGTCGCCATTAGCGACTTTATGCCTTATCCGCCATCAAATAATGAACCCGCAGCCTTTATGATGACCAAGATTGTTAATAGTAATAATGAGCATATTGGCTTTATTGCTTTGCAGTTTCCTATCAACAAGGTCAATGACATCATGCAACAAAGAGAAGGCATGGGAGAAACAGGAGAAACATATCTTGTTGGTGAAGATAAACGTATGCGTTCAGATTCTTACCTAGACCCAACAGGACATTCAATTTCAGCATCTTTTGCCGGCACGGTAGCGAAAAATGGAGTAGATACTGAAGCGGTGCGTGATGCACTGCAAGGCGTATCAGCCAGTAAGATTATAATTGATTACAATGGCAACCCTGTGTTGTCTTCATACGAAACACTTTCCTTAGGCAACTTTAAATGGATTATTATCGCTGAAATTGATGAAGCAGAAGCATTCTCTACCGCACAAACCTTAATTCAGGCATCAATTATTCTTATTGTCGGTGTTTCAATTGTCATTGTATTAGTGGGGCTCTATGTTGCTAAGAATATTAGTACCCCAGTCGTAACGGCCATGGAGTCTGTTGAGAGAATCGCATCAGGTGATTTAACTGAAGATATTCACGTTAATCAACATGATGAGCTTGGTTCATTGCAACAAGCGCTACGTGATATGTCTGAAAAACTCAAGTGTATGATCACTCACATTTCAGCATCAGCAGAGCAACAAGCCACCGCGTCTCAGCAACTTTCAAGCATAACTGACCAAACACAAGAGAATGTAAATCAACAACACCTTGCTACGCAGCAAGTGGCTACTGCGATAAATCAAATGAGTGCCTCTATCGACGAAGTTACAGCTAGAACATCAGAAGCATCCTCAGCTGCTGACAAATCAATGAAGCTAGTTGGTGCGAGTGCCTTAAGTATCAATGAAACAGTACAACAGGTTAGAGACTTATCGGAGAGGATATTAGCCTCAAAAGATATGATAGATGAAGTTCAAGAAGGCACTGCCAATATCGTTAATATCTTAGTCGTGATAAAAGGGATAGCCGATCAAACAAACTTGCTTGCCCTAAATGCCGCAATTGAAGCTGCCCGAGCAGGAGAACAAGGAAGAGGTTTTGCTGTTGTAGCGGATGAAGTGAGAACGTTAGCACAGAACACTCAAAATTCTACCGTAGAAATTGAACAAATGATCCAATCCCTTGAGTCTAAAGTCGCTCTAGCAACTGATGCCATGAATAAAGGTAGTGATCAGGCACAAAATATCGTTGAAAAAACTCATGAAGTAACCAGCTCACTATCGCAAGTTGAAAGCTCTGTTGAAGTGATATCAGATATGAATGTGCAAATATCAACAGCCACCCAGCAGCAAAGCGATGTAGCTAAAGACATAAGCCAACAAGCAACAACCATTAGCGATATTTCTATTGAAACAGGAGACGGTGCCAAAGAAATTTCCGCAGCCAGTGATGAGCTAGCTTCACTAGCAACTAAGCTTACGGATCAAGTGAGAATATTTAAAATGTAATTATTCGCTATTTAACAATATTTTCCTTGTCAAACAGACTAAAAATGCAATACAATCCTCGCCGCTGAAATTCAGCATTTCTACTGTGGTGGCTATAGCTCAGTTGGTAGAGCCCCGGATTGTGATTCCGGTTGTCGTGGGTTCAAGTCCCATTAGCCACCCC
>Ga0070725_10002243_pt1 | contig 10278 bp, 10 predicted proteins | sample tdDd002_FD_69781 | JGI IMG/M metagenome (GOLD analysis project Ga0070725, IMG submission 69781) | Marine sediment microbial communities from the Atlantic coast under amendment with organic carbon and nitrate - tdDd00.2 | ecosystem: Environmental > Aquatic > Marine > Coastal > Sediment | place...
AGCTTGGGAAGCTTGTACTCTACCACTGAGTTATGCCCGCACATTAATTTTTGTAAGATATTAAAAAAAAAACCCCTTGTCAATATCTTTCAATAATAAATTTTGATGGCGTCGTAAAATGTCCCATCTACTACGTGTATAGCCTCATTCCTGAAAAAATACTACGCCTTGTATATGAACCTTTTTACTTAGCCATCTATAGTTGAATTTAGTGATGAATTGTTCTTAATAACTCTGACACGGCTCGGGCTTATGGGTGCTTAAGCACAAGTTTCAGTCGGTTGGAAAGAGATATATGCCGTCGTGGAGCGTTCTCCCTATAGTGGGATTCAAATGCGTTTGCTCTGGATGGTAGAATTGGAGGTTAGCTGATAAGATCACGTATGCTTGCGAGTTCCATGCGGATTTCATCAAGTGTAATAGTTGAAGGTTTATCTTCTTTCTCATCAGGTTTTGTTTTTAAATGTTGCTTTGCACCCTGGATTGTAAATTTCTTTTCATACAAAAGATGCTTGATCCTTAAAATAAGTTCAACATCACTTTTTCTATACATCCTCTGGCCGGAAGAGGATCTTTTGGGTTTGATCTTCTTAAACTCAGCTTCCCAGAACCTTAGAACATATGCAGGGACTCCGACAATTGCACTTACTTCTCCAACCTTGAAGTAAAGCTTATCCGGCAATTCTTTCTGGTAATATGTATTATTTTGCATTTTTAAGATAACTTACTGCTCTAATTCGTAAATTCGATGACGTATTTTTATCAGTACAACTAGTCCCTATAAGCTGAAGTCCAAAAGTTTGAAGTTTGAAGTGCCCAAAGTGAGCTAAAGTTGAGGAACGCGCTTTCAGCGCGATCAATTATAATTAAAGATGTTTATTCAGCCGGCAGGGTTGCGTCAAACTTTTTCATAAGCCTGTCCGTAATGTTTTTATGAATACGATTTACCCTGTTAACATCCAGGGTTTCACCGGAAGATCTGTAAATTATTCTTAATGAGATACTTTTCCTCCCCTCAGGAATCGGATAACCTTCAAAAACATCAAACAGCTGCAAGTCTTCCACCAGCACTTCATTTAAATCTTTAATGCTTTGCAGGATATTATAAGCTTCAATATCCTTATCAACAATAAGGGTAACATCCCTTGATGTGGCCGGAAACTTCGGAATTGGTGATGCAATTTTCGTATCAGGTATGTTTTCTGTCAGCATATCAAAATTGAATTCAAAAATAAAGGCTGTTTTTTTTAAATCATAATTGCTAAGCACTTTAGGATGTAATTCTCCGACAAGTCCTATGGATTTGTCTTCAATAAAAATCTGGGCTGTAAATCCGGGCTTGGTGTAAAAACAGGATGCCGGCGGCATGTTGGTAAACGTGGCATTCACGATACCCAGATTCCGTAAAAGTTCTTCAACAACGCCTTTTAGGTCATAAAAATCACAATTGATCTCCTTGGAAAACCAAACCGCATTGACTCTTGCCCCTGTCCAGAGGCCTGACAGCATTTCAACCTCATCAGGCTGACTGTCCTCGTGGCCGGTGTTAAAAAAGACGTTGCCGATCTCAAACAGTTTAAGATTTCTGTTTTGCACCGACATGTTGTACTGCATTGTTTCAAGAAGGCCGGGTATCAGAGATGTTCGCATTACGGACTGGTCTTCAGAAAGAGGATTTAATATGTCTACCATTTGCCTTTTGGGGTCATACGGATCGAGTTCGAGACGATCACATGATAATTTACTGATAAAACTATAATTTATTGCCTCGTTAAACCCCAGACCGGTCATCAGGCGTTTGATGTGATTTCTTGAATCGATCTTTTTTGAAGGATGTCTGACTTCGGCCGGTATCAGCGGGAAGGTTGTTTCGATATTGTTATAACCGAATAGGCGAGCAATCTCTTCGGTAAGGTCTTCAAACCTACTTATGTCGACTCTAAAGGAAGGTGGGAAAACCTGGAATTTTTCATCGTCAATTTTCGCAATTTCAAATTCAATCGATTTTAAATAGTTTTCAATGTCATTCGCATCAAGACGGATACCTAGCCGGCGATTTAATGCCTTGACACTAAGATTGATTGTCTTGTCTGGAACCGGGTTTGGATATTCATCTATTATACCCTTAACAATGTTACCGCCGCTGATTTGGGCAATGAGTTGCGTAGCTCGATTTAGTGCCGCAACTGTTCCATTGGGGTCAACGCCGCGTTCAAAGCGATGAGAGGCGTCTGTGCTCAGCCCTGTTTTTTTTGAAGTTTTGCGAATGCAAATAGGATCAAAATATGCACTTTCAAGAAGCATTCTTGTGGTGGAATTTTCGATTTCTGAATTCAGGCCGCCCATAACGCCCGCAAGGGCGACCGGCTTTTCACCGTCGCAAATCATAAGCATTTCCGGATCAAGGCGGCGTTCCTTTCCGTCAAGGGTGATAAAGGTTTCGTCTTGCCTGGCAGCGCGCACAACAATCCGGTTTTCGGCAAGGCGGTCAAAATCAAAGGCGTGAAGCGGCTGGCCGGTTTCCATCATTACGAAATTTGTTATATCGACAATATTGTTAATCGGTTTTAAGCCGACTGAAATCAAACGATCCTGAAGCCAAAAAGGAGACGGCCCAATGGTAATATCAAAAACGAGGCTGGCTGCATATCTCGGGCAAAGGTGAGGGTCAATTATACTAATAGATGTATATTTGGAAACGTCATCAAATGATTCCGGCAGGCGAATTTCAGGGTATGTCACTTTCTTTTTCTGCAATCCTGCGATTTCGCGAGCCATTCCAATGATACTGAGACAATCCGGCCTGTTCGGAGTCAGATCGATTTCTAACACCGGATCTGACAATTCAAGGGCTTTATTAAGCGAAGCACCTATCCAAAGATCCCGGCTGAGTTCCATGATACCGCGGCTATTGTTACCAAGTCCCAATTCAAATTCACTGCAAAGCATCCCTTCTGATGCCTCCCCCCGGACTACATCTTTTTCCAGGACGAATCCTTTTGGGAAACAGGTGCCGGGCAGGGCACATGGCGCAAGCATATCCTTTCTTGCATTGGGCGCGCCACAAACAACAGGGATTATTTTATCGCCTATATCCACACTGCAGAGTTTAAGCTTGTCAGCATTGGGGTGGGGATCAATATTAGCAATCCTGCCGATGACAACACTGTTTAAGTAATCATAACGGTCAGAAACGGCTTCAACTTCAAGGCCGACCATGGTGAGAGCATCCGCCAGGTCATTTACATTAATATCAATGCTAATATATTCTTTTAACCAGCTTAGGCTGACTTTCATGTTAAAACTGCCTTAAGAATCTTAAATCGTTTTCAAAATACTTTCTAATGTCATCAATCCCGTATTTCAGCATGGCAATCCGTTCTACGCCCATCCCGAAAGCAAAACCTGTATAGCGGGTTGTATCGTATCCCACGTTTTCAAACACCGCGGGATGAACCATGCCGGCACCGAGGACTTCCAACCACCCGGTTTTTGAACATACTCTGCATCCATCGCCTTTGCATATAACGCATCTGATATCGACTTCAGCACTCGGTTCGGTAAAAGGAAAAAAACTGGGTCGAAATCTAAGGCTGGTCTCTTTGTCAAACATTTGGTGAACAAATGTTGTCAGTACCCCCTTAAGGTCGCCGAATGATACGTTTTTATCAACAAGAAGGCCTTCAACCTGATGAAACATGGGCGTGTGTGTCAAATCGGAGTCGCAGCGATAGACCTTGCCGGGTGCAATGATTCTTACCGGCGGTTTTTGCTTTTCCATTATTCGGGGCTGAGTTGGTGAGGTATGAGTACGAAGAACGATGTTGTTTGATATATAAAATGTGTCCTGCATATCTCTTGCAGGATGATTTTTTGGGATATTAAGAGCCTCAAAGTTATAATAGTCTGTTTCAACTTCAGGCCCTTCAGCAACATCAAATCCAAGTCGGATAAAAATGTCGCATATCTGTTGTGTAATCTGTGTAATCGGATGCAACGACCCTTGCCGAACGGCTCTTCCGGGCAGCGAAACATCAATCCGATCGTCTGTTTCAATATGCGCTGATTCGAGTTTGTTTAAAGCTTTTTTGAATAACGCATCAAGAGTTTTTTTTGTTTTGTTTGCCTTTTCCCCTGCCTCCGGTCTGAGTTCCAGCGGCAGGTTGGAAATATTCCTTAAATATCGAGTAACAGCGCCTTTTCGACCCAGATACCGGGCTGAAATGGTTTTGATGCTTTCACTATCAGTAGCGGCTTCTATTTCTTTGAGGGCTTCTTTCTCAATTTGCGCTATTGTTTTTTCCACTTTTGCGCTCTATCTATTTAATCATAGCTGTTCTGATGCCAGACTGGCGATTTGAGCAAATCCAGATGGATCAGATATTGCTAATTCAGCTAGGACTTTTCGGTCTATCTCAATATCGGCAAGTTTTAGCCCGTGAATGAATTTACTGTAAGATAGATTATTCATACGTGCCGCTGCATTAATTCTTGCGATCCAGAGTCTACGGAAATCACGTTTTCGTACCTTGCGGTCCCGATAAGAATACATGAGTGCCTTATCTACAGCATCGGCTGCGGTGCGAAATAATTTGCTGCGCCCCCCACGATACCCTCTTGCCAATTTTAAAATCTTTTTTCTACGTCTTCTTGATTTATAACCTCTTTTTACTCGCATAAATCTTCTCCAAAGCCGGGTCCTTTGGGCCCGGCTTTTTACTTATGATGTTGCCAAGCGACTATCCATTTGGGAGGAGGTGCTTTAGTACCTTTTTATTGGATTTGCTGATAATTTGGCTCTGCCTTAAAGCACGTTTCCGTTTGGTTGTTTTTTTTGTTAAAATGTGATTTGCATGTGATTTGGTAAAGACGAATTTGCCTGTACCTGTTTTTTTAAAACGCTTTGCAGCACCTCGATTTGTCTTCATTTTTGGCATTTTTATCTTCCTCGCTATTGTCAAACATATATAGCGTGAGCCATAGACAGATTCAAGCCCACGCCATCTTGATGAAAAATATGTATCAATAATATCTAATGAATTCGTAAAAAATCGAATTCATTTCGTTTTAGTTCCTTAGTTGTAAATTTTGCTTGCCCAGTGAAATACAGAGTCAATTTCACCGGGGTGTTTTTATGGAAAAACTTTTTCTATTCTGCCACTAAGGCACCAAGGCACGAAGAAATAATAATAAATATATCCTTTGTGTCTTAGTGCCTTTGTGGCAAATATTTTTGGTTCCGGTTTATCCGGCTTAGGTTTTAGGCAATTAATATAAGCTGTTGACACAGATATTTAAAACATAACATCTAAAACTTTAGCAAAAAAGTCATTTATTGACTTTTTACGAGACTGTCAATTATGGCTCTGAAATAAACAAATTTGTATATCGCTTACGGGATAATATTTATCTGAACCAGATTATTTTGACGATTGCTTTGGCGACAAGATCATAATCATGGTGCGACCTTCAAATTTGGGATGTTGTTCAACTGATGCAATTTCTTCGGTTTCCTCAACAATCCTTTCGAGCAAATCCCGGCCCAGTTGGGAAAGGGTAATCTCGCGTCCCCTGAAAACGACAGTTACTTTTACCTTATCCTTTCTCTCAATGAACTTTTTAATATGATTGAGCTTGGTCAAAAGATCATGTTCGCCGGTCTTTGGGCGTATTTTTATTTCCTTGAGTTGAAAAATAGTCTGTTTCTTTTTTGCTTCCTGTCTCTTCTTGGTCAGTTCATATTTATACCGGCCGTAATCCATAATCTTGCAGACAGGGGGAATAGCGCTGGGAGAAACTTCAACCAGGTCAAGACCAAAATCATTAGCAACAGCAATCGCTTTGTATGTAGGAATAACGCCAAGCTGATTGCCGTCGGGATCTATTACTCTGACTTCTTTTGCTCTTATGTTTCTATTAATATTTATTCTGTTTCTGTTTGGCCTTTTTGTACGTTTCGGAATAGCTATGCCTTCACCTCCTAAACCTTAAATTGTTACCGTTAATTCCAATATAGAATCACGAAAAAATATGTCTCTATGCGCATTCTATATTGCGGTCCATCAACCTTAATTGGATTTTGAAATATACAATAACATTAATAAATGCAAGTAAAAAATGCAAGAAAATAAATCCAATTACTGACTGAGTGTATATCTTGATAAAAGGCTTCCACGCCAATAAGAATTTTTTGGATTTTTAAAAAAAGCCTTGAAAAGTTCCAGGCACTCTTTGCGTAAAATGTTCGGCACAATTGAAATCCGGCAATCTTTATAAAGCGGAGTCAGTTTTGTCAAATCACAACTTATGCCTCCCCCCATTATGTCTTCATACGCGTAAACGATTTCGCTGATACCGCTTAAAATCATTGCGCCCAGGCACATAATGCAGGGTTCTAGAGTTGTAAAAAGGACGATTTTGTTTTTGCCGGTACTTGCTTTAAGATCAACCAGACGCTTTAATGCTATGATTTCAGCATGGTCAATTTCATTTGGAAAATTTCCCGCTGTACCTTTTCTGGAACCGGTTGCCAGAATCCTGTCCTGATAAACAATTACACAGCCTACCGGAAATTCGCCTGCAGATAGAGCTTTTCTTGCTTGCTCCAGAGCCTTTCCCATGAAGTGTTCATAGTCCATAATAACTATAAGTTTCGAGACCTTTGAAAAACGCTCCCTTTTGATCAATCCCGGCGTCAGGCCTTTTTGTGGCATAACTTTTTCTATTCTGCCACTAAGGCACGAAGAAAGAATAATAAATATATCCTTTGTGCCTGCCCGCCTTACTCCGCTTGGCAGGAGGGCGGGCTTGTCCGGGTTAGGTGTCTAATTACAATTTACATATACTATCATCGCATGTACAGCTTCCATCGACTTCAAAAGCATATATAATTTTAGATTCCATTTCAGCCTGATCAGGTGGGATCAGATTAAAATGGATATTGGCGACAGTGTCGATGAGTTCGGCTTTGGCCGGAATCGATTCAAGACCTGATGAAATTATTTTACCTGTCGGCCCCTCAATAATTTCTGCATCTTCACCGTTTGTAACAACAACAACCGGTACCTGATAAGGTGCCAAAAGTCTCGATGCTGCAAGCGCAGGGCGTTGCCGTGTTACCAGGGAACCTGGGCCGTATTTTATGATCATGCAAATTTTGCCGGACAGGTTAATTATAAAATCAATCTTTAAGGCAGCTTTTTTCTTTTCAGTTTTTACAAGAAGTTCGAAGCGTGGCTTAATCTGACTTTTAAGGAACCCTTTATTCAGCACAAGAAGACGAGCCAGTTTCTGTCTGTACCTTTCGTCATGAGTATCCTGGATTGTTTCTCCGGTGATAAAATCGACAAGTTCTCCGAGTATGAGGTGATGTCCTTGTGTACTTTGCAACTTTTTGTTAAACCTCCCTGTGCGGACAAGCTGGCTTCCTGTTCGAGACCTTTGCAAAACGCCCCCTTTTGCCCAATCCCGGCGTCAGGCTCAAACTTTAATCCTCAAAATACTCAATGTATTCCTGTGGTTAAAATTTTCACCTTCCTTGGTCTTGAACAAAATTGAACATTTTTCAAAGGTCTCTGTTCGTAGAGAACCAAACCAGGTTGAGCCCGGTTGGCCTGTGTGCCTGTTAGCCTGTTACAAAAGCATAAAATAAGATTTCAAGGATGTAAAGGTTCAAATATTCCTTTACAATTCAATTGTCCTATGGATAACTGTCATTCTATGAATATTCGTGAAGAATTTGAAAAACGTGAAAAGGGCTTTATGTCTCCTTTCGGATGTTTAAGCGCCGAATCCCGGGGCCGCATGAAAAAAGAAGAGCCCTGTCCCATACGAACGGTTTTTCAGGTGGACAGGGACCGAATTGTATATTCCAATGCTTTCAGGCGGTTAAAATATAAAACTCAGGTTTTTCTGTCTCCTTTGGGCGATCAGTACAGAACCCGTCTTACCCATACACTTGAAGTAGCGGAAATGGCAAGAACAATAGCACGCGCCATGCGTCTTAACGAGGATCTGGTTGAAGCTATAGCCTTGGCGCATGACCTGGGACATACGCCTTTCGGACACGGCGGCGAGACGGTTCTTAAAGAAATATATTCACACGATTTTTCACATAAAGAACAGAGCCTACGTGTGGTTGATATAATTGAAAATAATGGTCAGGGGCTTAATCTCACATATGAGGTTCGCGACGGAATTTTGAAGCACTCCAAAGGGTATGGAAAGATTATTCCGGACGATCCGGATGAGCAGGCCTATACAGCTGAGGGGAATATTGTCCGAATAGCGGATATTATGGCATATCTTAATCATGATCTGGACGATTCCATACGAAGTAGTGTTGTCAATCAGGACCAAGTGCCTGATTCATGTATTAAGATTCTTGGACGTACGCATTCTGAACGTGCAAATACCATGATTAAGGACCTTTTATTTTCGACTAATGTGCGTGACGGCGAACTGTGCCTGCAAATGAGCGACGAGGTCTATGGCACCATGACCGAACTAAGGGAGTTTCTTTATGAAAATGTGTATCGTTCACCCCAGGTCCACCAAGAATTTGTAAAGGCCAAAAAGATTCTGTCAGAACTTTATACATGTTGTTTGGGAAACAAAAAGATGCTTCAAAGAGAACTTAAAGCCATGGAGATGGAGACGTGCAATCATCTTAACCAGCCTAACGAGAGGATCGTTTGTGATTTCATTGCCAGTATTACAGACAGATACGCCCTTGATCTTTACTCAAAAATCTTTTTCCCTTCGCCACAGTATTAATTTAATTACAGATCTCGTCATTTCCCGCTCAACTATTTGACGATATCTGGATTATGATGAAATTATGGAATTATTATCCAGTGTTCCGTATCTGCCATCCGGAATCGAGCATAATATATATGCTCCTTTTTTAGGCCGGCTAAAAAAAATCTATGCGGCCATGGATCAAAAATACCGGGAAGCCGCCGATTATTACGGTTTTCATTGTACAGGCTGCAACGACAATTGCTGTTTCACCCGTTTTTATCATCATACCCTATTGGAATACCTTTACATTATAGAAGGGTACAATATCCTTAACCGCGAGAAACAGATCGAAGTGAAGCGCAGGGCTCTGGAAGTATGTCAGAAAACCAGTCAGGCCGATGAAAAAGGTATGCATGTTCGACTTATGTGCCCGCTCAACTTTAGCGATTTATGCCTGATTTATGATTATCGCCCCATGATATGCAGATTACACGGTATCTCCTACCAGCTTCAAAGGCCCGGTCAGAGTGTATTATATGGTTCCGGTTGCGAAGCCTTTACCGAGCAGTGTCAAGAAAAAGAGCGCTTCAAGTTTGACCGGACGCTTTTTTACACAGAGATGGCAGAACTGGAAAAGGAGCTGAAACAGATGATCGGTATTACGCAGAAGATTAAAATGACGGTTGCCCAGATGCTAAAAACGTACGGTAATAGCTAATAAACAACGGTTAATAATTAATAATTAACAATTGATTATTGATTATTAGATCAAGGTTCAAGGGAAAGCATATATCTATAGTTCAAAGTTTGAAGGTGATGGGTAGGTGGTAATAGGACATTGGAAGAAGCATGAAATACATAGACGTAGACAATCTTGACAAATTGCCCGGCAGAAGACTTAAAGAGAATGACACTTTTACATTTCAATGCCATTCGCAAATCGCCTGTTTTAATCAATGCTGCCGCAATCTCAATCTCTTTTTATACCCCTACGATATTGTCAGATTGAAAAATAGACTCAAAATCTCTTCAGACAACTTTATTGACAAGTATGTAGATATTGTGTTGCGACCTTCCAGTTTTTTCCCGGAAGTACTCCTGCGAATGGCTGAAAACAAAGAAAGGACATGTCCGTTTTTGATTGAATCAGGCTGTTCGGTTTATCCTGACCGTCCGGATACCTGCCGTACCTTTCCTGTTGAACAGGGTATTTTTCACGATGCCGGTAGCAAAAAGACAACACCAGTCCATTTTTTCAGGCCTCCCGATTTCTGTCTGGGTCAGCACGAAAAAAAAATATGGACAACTCAAACATGGTCAAAGGATCAGGATGCTGTTTTATATAATAAAATGACCATGCTCTGGTCAGAGTTAAAACGTTTGTTTCAAACAGATCCCTGGGGTACTCAGGGACCGGAAGGTCCTAAAGCAAAGATGGCTTTCATGGCCACATACAATATCGATCAATTCCGCGATTTTCTATTTAACAGCACTTTTTTAAAGCGATATAAAGTGAAATCGGCGATGTTAAAAAAA
>Ga0070725_10002251_pt1 | contig 10265 bp, 9 predicted proteins | sample tdDd002_FD_69781 | JGI IMG/M metagenome (GOLD analysis project Ga0070725, IMG submission 69781) | Marine sediment microbial communities from the Atlantic coast under amendment with organic carbon and nitrate - tdDd00.2 | ecosystem: Environmental > Aquatic > Marine > Coastal > Sediment | place...
TGCTTCGTTTGAAGTGATTGACTTACCTCTTATTAAACGTGTTGCCCAAACAGGCAAGCCAATGATCATTTCAACGGGAATGGCTAATCAAGAAGAAATTGCTGAAGCCATCAGAACAGCAAAAGATAATGGTTGTCAGGAGTTAGTCGTACTTCACTGTGTTAGTGGGTATCCAGCGCCTGCTGAACAATATAACCTCAGAACAATTGCAGACATCGCAGAGCGCTTCGATGTACTATCAGGGCTCTCAGATCATACTATCGATAATGCCACGGCAGTAACGTCAGTAGCGCTTGGGGCTTGTTTGATCGAGAAGCATGTAACAATGGATCGTAATGGTGGTGGTGCTGATGATAGTTTTTCTCTTGAGCCGCCAGAGCTAAAAGCACTTTGCCAAGATACAAAAACAGCTTGGCAGGCTTTGGGGAATGTAAACTACGAAAGAACAGAAGCTGAAAAAGGTAATGTGAAATTCAGAAGGTCGCTATATGCTGTTGATGATATAAGCAAAGGTGAAAAGTTTACAGAAAAAAATGTAAAAAGTATCAGACCAGGCTTTGGACTACACCCCAAATACTATGAAACAGTAATTGGATCCAGGTCGACGCAGTCTATAAAAGCTGGTACAGCCTTAAATAATGAGCTTGTAGATAAGTTTGTTAACTATTAATGTATCAACAAATTAAAGGCTGATTTTCTTTAACTATTATGAGTATGAAGAATTCGATTTATCGATATTCGTGTGGGAACTTGATTGTAGCAATAGTTCCCTTTGTTCTAATCCCTTTTATGACAAAGGCTTTTGAACCAGAAGAATATGGATATATAACAATGTTCCAGTTGCTACTGGGACTGTTTTCAATATTTGTTGGTTTTTCAATGAATGGACCGTTGCTGCGGTACAATTATAATGAAAAAATAACAGAATCTAGGTTGTCAAATTATTTTTTTTGCTCATGGCTATTGTTTTTACTTAGCACAATTTTAATTTTATTAATACTATTAGTCTTTGGTGGTTATATATCTCATGCTTTTTCTGTAAGTGAAAGGTTAATATACACTGCATTTTTTACCTCAATAGTCTACTATCCAATAAAAATAAGATTAGGACAATGGCAAGCGAATGAAAACTCAAAGTTATATTTGCTGGCTCAAATTACTCAGTCCGTGTTACTGGTGCTTGGCTTTTTTGCTTTGTATTATTTTGTATTTGATGATGCAAGGTCAAGGATATATTCTCACATTTTAGCTTTAGCCTGCTTGTCTTATATGTCAGTCTGTTTATTAATTCGTGATGGCTATATGAAGCGCGGGCGTTTTTCTTTGGAAAATAGCAAGGATCTACTATCACAATCTTTTGGCGTCATGCCTCATTTGATCGGAGTGTATTTAATATCTTTCGCGGATAGATTTATAGTCAATAAGTATATCGGTGGAGATTATGTTGGAATATTAATGATAGCTATTCAAGTTTCACTAGTATTGAATATAGTATTGGATGGACTAAACAAGGCTGTCAACCCAAAATTATTTCGAGCGCTACGTGATGATAATTATGAACTGAAAATTAAGTTTTGCAAATGGACGTATTTATTCTCAATATCAATTATTTTATTGAGTTATCCTTTATCATATCTAGCGGCATTAGCAGTGAAAACATTTACAGAACCTTCATATCATGAAGCCGCGGAACTGGTAAAAATAACAATATTAAGCCAGCTAATTAATGGTATATACATAGCGTTTGTTAATTACATTTTGTACTCAAAGAAACTATGGGTATTATCTGTTATTTCTATATTCTCTGGTGGCGTAGGAATAACGTTGAGTATATATTTTGTTGATGAGTATGGTATACAGGCAATAGTTTACTCTTCACTATTTGCTGCCATAATGCGAACGATATTAGTAATGATTGTAGCGACTAAATTGGTAAGAATGCCATGGCGAATGGCTATAAAGGTATGAGATTTTGAAAAAAATAGCAGTAATAACAACATATCCTGAAAATGGGACTCAAAACATTGGAGATCAGCTTATAACAGATTCTCTGATTTCTATATTAAAAAAACAACAGCCTAATTCGGAGGTTATGTCGTTTTGGAGAGAAGAAAGCTACACAAATATTAAAGAAAAAATTGAGAGTGCCAGCGCTGTAGTTTTTGCTTGCTTGGCTATTAGACCTAACTTTGCGAAAGAAGAATATCCCTATATTGAAGATGTGATTGAGTCAGGAATTCCAATTTATATTATTTCTTCTGGCACTTCACTAGACGTTTCTGGAATTACAGATTTGGACAGCTATTTAAATGATAGATCAAAGGAAGTGTTGAGGAATTTAGATGATAAAGCTGTTCATTTTGGTATAAGAGGAGCATTAAGTTATAAGTTTCTAAAAAATATGGGACTTAAAAACATTCAGCATACTGGTGATGTGGCTTTTTATTCTGAATCTTACTTAGGAAAAAAATTTGAAAAGCCTAAAAAAGTCAATAACATTGTTATATCCGATCCACACCGTGCCATAGCGTACAGAAAGTCTTTTTTAGAGCTTATAAAACAGTTGAAGACTAATTTTCCTTTAGCTGAATTAACTGTAGCTTTGCACGGAAAGAATGAAGTAATTGAAAGTTTATGTTTAAAGGAAGGAATTAGATTTTCTTCAATTTATCGAGACAAAAAAGCCGGCTTAGAAATTTATGATAACGCAGATCTTCATATAGGGTACAGAGTACATGCCCATGTGTCTACTCTTAAGAGACGGAAGATTTCTTACTTATTAGAGCAAGATGGAAGAGGTTGCGATTATGGATTATCATTGCCAGTTAAACTTACGGTGCCAAATTACCAAAGACTACTTTCTGAAGTTGATTATAATTTTGTTTTTGATTTAGTTAGATATAAAAGCAAGCAACTCTTGAAACAAGCGCCGATTACTGATGTCAAAATAATGATGTCTCTATTGATGTTAGATTATGAGATTGGCTTCTCTAAGTTTACAAACTTAGATGTCGCTATTGACCAAGTTTGTGACACTATTTTTGACGCCTTGGATGGTATTTAATTAAATGCTTTTAATTCGCTCTCTTATTAATCTCGACATTTTTGATGTTAATTGGGATGTATCGTCAAAAGAAATAAACCAAGTTGAATTAACTGGTTCTGGTAAGTTTGGTGTATTTGAAGGAGCCGCGAGATTTTTTTTATATATATTAAAATCTATTTTTTACTTCAAGTTCAATATTTCAACTTTCAAGAGTAGAGTACTTCGTGTATCTGGTACGAGTAACCAAAGTAAGGCTTTATCAAGATTGAGCTCGTTAGGTGAGTTAATTCAGATTGGGAATATTTCCGACAATCGAAATAATAACTCATTTGAGGCAGTGCCTTATCTTATTTCTATTGTTTTTTTCCCGTTGTATTTGTGGAAAGTAATATCTGAGAAGGATAAATTTAAGAGGAAAATGCTATTATGTAGAATGGATCGTTTTATTTTTTCTTACGGTTTATTCTTTTTTTTCCACTTGGTTATGAACAAGCAGAACACCAAACTAATAATTATCAGCAATGATCATTCGGTTTGGCAAAGAACTTTGATATTGGTTGCTCGTAGCAAAGGTATAGCAGTTGCTTATGTTCAACATGCAAACGTATCCTCTCTTTTTCCAAGGTTATCGGTTGATTATGCCTTTTTAGATGGGCAGCATGCATGTAACGCATATGCTAAGGAAGCATACTGTAAAGTCATTCGAGTTGGTTGTTTACGATTTGAAAACTATAAATCATTTAAGACCGAACCTGAAACTACCGCCAGAAAAGGTATACTATTGTGCTTTAATAAAGTTGATAGCGATAAAATGATTGTCGATACGTTGAATAATGTTAATAGAATAATAAGTTCAGATCAGGTTATTGGTGTCAGATTTCATCCTGCGGACAACCGTACTCAATTGTTCAAAAATGAGCAAATAAATATATCATTCGTAGACGAAACTCAAAAGGACTTGGATGATGTGTTGTCTAGATATGAATATTGCTTTGCTGGGGTGTCGTCTATTTTTCTGGAAGCTTCGCTTGCAAACTTGTACTGCTTTTCTGTTCGTGATATTTTCTTTGACTATTTTAACTTCGAAGTCGACGGTATTGTTAAAGTTTTTCCTTGTTGGCAATCAGTAGAACTGTCATCCGTAAAAAACACACGATTGAATGCTACATTACTCTACAATTCGTGCGAGGACTATTTAAAAAATATTGAGCTTCCATCAGATAGAATTAATTGTGTGTTGAAGGGTTATAATAGTGCTAGTTAACGAACGAAGTTACATATACTTTTCTATAGTTGTTTCTTTTGTTGTCTATGTGGCGTTGGCAACAATTAACGTTTCGTTTAGAGTACCTGGGTTCAATTATATTGTTGTTGTAGTTCTAGCTTTCTTGACGCTAATAGGAATCATTTTTTTTGACAAAATTAAACTTTCAAGCTTACTGTTTCTATTGGTTTTTAGTACTCTAGGTTGTATGGGGTATTTTGCATCAACAATTGATGTTGGAGCAATGTTCTCTTTTTTCTATTTACTTCTTGTATCTACAATGATAATTCTAATTCGGTGGGTGAAGCCTAGTGAAGATGAGATAATAAAGGTCGTAACTTTATGCTTTTACATGTATTTAGTTATGTCCATATTTACTTTTTTTGTTTATAAGTCACATTATCGAGAATTCTCCTTTAATGGGCTTATTTTAGAAAGAGCTTTTCATGGAATTGAAGGTAGTCCAGCCAATATTGATACATTTACCACGTTGTTTTTTTTGATGGTCATTTTTAGTTCATCAATGAAACGGATGGTTAAAGTTGGTCATGCTATGGTTTGTATTGGTATTGTGTATTTTTGTGATACGCAGACACCTTTGTTGATAATTATTACGTGGGCTGGCTACTTGTTAGTAAATCTAATATTTAGGGACTTTAGTCGAAGAATAATTATAGCTGGCATGTACCTTGTTATGTTATTGGTTTTTTACCTTTCCCTAAATAACAAATTTTTTTATGATGTGCTTATTTTTATTACTAATGGTCGAAATTATATTTGGAATGAGCAGATTATAAACGTTTTTTCTGATTTATCATTGGTCGATATATGGTTTGGTGATTTTACAAATGCATATGTTGCAATTCACTGGTCTGAAGATGATACTAACAACCCACATAATGGTTATATCTTTTTATTGATTCGTTTAGGTTTGGTAGTTACTTCTATTTTTCTTGCCTATGTTTTTTACATTTCAAAGCATTTGAATCAGTTGCAGTATTTTATACTGATATCGCTATTGGCAGCATCTGTGTCTAATTCTAATGTATTCTATTTGAGTAATCCTATTATAACTTTTTTATTGGTTTACTCCTTTTTACCTAAAATGAGGTCAAGGAATTGAAAAACTTATTACTTTGTTTTGGAAATGGTGGCCACAAAGCTCAAGCTTTTCGTATACAAAAAACATTAGAGAGCAAATTCAATGATATTCAATATTTTAGTGTCACTGATGTTGGAGATAGCCCTTTTTGGTCTAGCGCTCATTTGGAACTAGGTGAAGCAAGAGACAAAATTTCTGGAAGACTTATTTCAATACCAAAGCTTTTTTCCGCATTTAAGAGCGTTCGTAGGTTTATCGCTCTAAATAATATATCTACTATCGTATCAACAGGTCCAGGCATGTCAGTCCTTGTTTTTATTTGCGCTAAGCTTAGGGGGTGTGCCTTCATTCATATTGAAACATGGTCTAAATTTGAGACCCTTACTATAACTACTCGATTACTAAACGCGCTAAACTGTCCCATTTGGTATCAAAATAAAGAGTTGCGTCATCTTTTACCCAATGGAAAATATGTTGGGAGGTTATAAATTGGCAAATATATTGGTGACTGTAGGTACAACCTCATTTGATCGGCTAATAAAGCAGGTCATTGATACGATTGATTGCGATCATAATTACATTTTTCAAGTATCTGAAAATTCTGAATTTAATAATTATGGTAATGATTTTTTCGCTTACTCAGAAGACTTTTCAAAAAAAGTTTCCTGGGCCGATGTTATTATTACGCATGCTGGTGCAGGTAGTGTATACGATTTTTTAGAGAAAAGAAAAAAAATCATTGTCGTGCCGAATTTAGAGAGAGTTGATAAACATCAATCCGAATTATCCAATTATGTGGAGGTAAATAACTTGGCTCTTTGTGGCTGTGCATATAGCTCGGACTTTTCAAGTTTAATTAGGAGTTCAATTGAAACTGATTTTTCAGAATATAAAAAGGTTGGTTTCTTTTATTTAGATGAGCTTTATAGTATTTTGGGTGGTTCGAAGTGATATTTATAACAGGAGCATCTGGGTTTGTAGGGAAAAGTGTCATAGAAAAACTACAAAAAGTACGTGTTCGAGTATTGTCTAGAGAATCAAAATTAGATTTGAAAAGCACCCTTCACACAATTATTCAAAGTGGTTTAGAAGATGACTTGTCGCAGGCGACCGTCGGCGTAGAATGTGTCATACATTGTGCAGGAATTTCGTCAGTGGCAGGTATTACGGAAGAAAAAATTCACAATGTTAATTGTGAGTTAACTCTGAAGCTTGCTCGGCAGTGTATTAATAACAATGTTAAAAGGTTTATATTTATTAGTTCTGTCAAAGTTTGTGGGGAAAATTCTGGGGATATTCCATTTAGTGTCAATACAAAATGTCAGCCAGAGGACGCTTATGCGCGTTCAAAGCTAAGTGCTGAAAGAGGATTGATTTCAATTGCGCGCAATACTGGTATGGAAGTAGTGATTATTAGGCCTACATTGGTATACGGTCCCGGAGTTAAAGCTAATTTTGCTTCACTAATGAATTTGGTTTCTAAAGGCTTTCCTTTGCCATTTGGTATAATCAATTCAAATCAGCGTAGCTTAGTGTCTGTGACCAATTTAGTTGATTTAATTGTGACCTGTATCGAGCACCCTAAAGCTAAGAATCAAGTGTTTCTAGTTTCAGATGATCACGATGTTTCCACTTCTGAAATGGTAAAACAAATGTCAGTTGCTTGTGGTAAGAAAAACTTCCAGTTACCTGTCCCTGCATGGTGCTATAAATTTGTGGGCAAGTTATTTAAAAAAGAAGATGTTGTTGAGCGTCTTATTGGTTCTTTACAAGTGGACATTTCTTATACCAAAGAAACATTAGACTGGACACCACCTCAACCTTTACAAGATGGTTTTAAAGAAACAGCTGACTATTTTTTAAATAAACGAGGTAACAAGTGACATGATACGTTTAATAGATTTTCTTGCTTCTTTTTCTGGCTTGTTGTTCCTATGGCCAGTTCTTGCTGTTGTAACCATTATTGGTATGTTTGACACAGGCTCCCCAATTTTTATTCAAGAACGTGTAGGTCGTAACAAGAAACCATTTAAACTTATTAAGTTTCGTACTATGTCAGTCGAAACAAAGTCAGTAGCTAGCCACTTAGCTAGTAATGCATCCATTACCAAGCTTGGTAATTTTTTGCGTAAGACTAAAATCGATGAACTGCCGCAGTTAATTAACGTTTTGAAAGGCGAAATGAGTCTAGTTGGTCCTCGCCCAAATTTGTTTAATCAAGATGAGTTGATTAAAGAGCGTGATACACGAGGCGTTTATGACGTATTACCAGGCATTACAGGTCTTGCGCAGGTGAAAAATATTGATATGTCTACTCCAGTGCTATTGGCGAAAACGGACAAGCAGATGATAGATACTCTAACCTTAAAAGATTATTTTAAGTACATCCTAATGACAGCAACTGGTAGTGGTTCTGGTGACGCAGTTAAATAGTGTGTCCTAATGAGGCTGATTTTTGTTGCCTTGATTCTACCTAATTAACTATTAGATTTGCTGTCTTTTCGATCTCACTTCAGAAAATTGGATCATTTAGGCTCCCTTTTAATCGTCATCGAAAACACCCCAATAGATTCAAATTTGAGCTTGGTAAGATACTCATACTGACAGCTCTCCTATAAGTAGATGCTACTTCGATAGCTTTTTAACGCTCAGCAATACATTAACACTAATAAATAAGAATATTTTATGCAACGTCTCAATTTTATCTGGCAACTTTCTCGCTTACATAAGCGGGTCATCAGTGTCATTATCGATACATTGCTCATTTCGTTTGCTTTGCATATTGCCCTATGGACAAGGTTGGGTGATGTAAAGCTCTTGAGTGATGATGATAATTTATTGCTCATTGGTTTAACTGTTGTATCAACGGTGCTTATTTTTACAAAAATAGGGCTCTATAGAGCAGTACTTCGATATCTGACATTTCAAGCCTTGTTTGTTATAACAGCAGGTGCAGTATTGTCTGCCATATCTCTGGCAGTCTTTGCTTATTACCTCCAAGAACCAATTCCGCGTACAGTCCCTATTATTTATGGAGCTTATTTAGCATTGCTTTGCGGCGGTTCTCGTCTTGTGGTACGCAACTTAGTAGCGACAACAACTTCTAACAGTTTACGTCAGGATGTGTTGATTTACGGAGCGGGTTCTTGTGGTAGGCAGCTAGCAGTGGCACTTCGAGCTTCTGAGAATTATAGAGTTAAGGCTTTTATAGATGATGACTCTACATTGACTAATACGATTATATTAGGCTTACCCGTAGTTGACTTAAATAAAACTGAAAAGCTAATTGAAAAATATAGCATTTCAAAAATTCTATTAGCCATTCCAAGTGCTTCTCGATCTCGACGTAAACAAGTATTAGATCTACTGGCACCATTGCCCGCTGAGATTCAAACTGTGCCCGATATGGCGGATATCGTCTCAGGCAAAGCGAAGATTGACGAACTAACAGATGTGCCAATTGAAGATTTGTTGGGGCGCGATGCAGTTGCCCCACAGCAAGTTCTAATGGAAGCCAACATCAAAGATAAAGTTGTAATGGTGACTGGAGCAGGCGGTTCGATTGGTTCAGAGCTTTGCCGTCAGATTTTAAGACAAGGGCCAAAAAAGCTAGTGCTATTTGAGCTTTCAGAGTTTGGTTTATATCAAATAGATCGTGAACTGGCTATATTGAAAGAATCAAAAGGTTTAGATGTAGAGATCGTACCTTTGCTAGGTTCAGTTCAGCGCGCACATCGATTATTAACAGCGATGAAGTCCTTCAACGTAGAGACAGTGTATCATGCCGCCGCATATAAGCATGTACCTCTGGTTGAGTATAATGTAGTCGAAGGTGTACGCAATAATATTTACGGGACTTACTATACTGCAAAAGCAGCGATAGAGGCTGGAGTGGAATCATTCGTCCTTATCTCAACTGATAAAGCGGTACGTCCGACAAATGTAATGGGTACGACCAAGCGCATGGCAGAATTGGGTTTGCAAGCTTTGGCTCAGCAAGAAAATCAGAAGGAAAATGGCACTCGTTTTTGCATGGTGCGTTTTGGCAATGTACTCGGCTCTTCTGGCTCTGTTATCCCGTTGTTTAAAAAGCAAATCAAAGTTGGTGGACCTTTAACAGTCACTCACCCAGATATCACCCGTTTCTTTATGACTATTCCAGAGGCGGCTCAATTGGTAATACAAGCGGGCGCTATGGGCAAAGGTGGAGATGTGTTTGTTCTTGATATGGGGGAATCGGTAAAAATTACCGATCTCGCAGAGAACCTAATTAAGCTCTCAGGCCTTTCTGTAAAAAATGAGCAAAACCCTCATGGCGATATAGAGATTCAATTCTCAGGCTTACGCCCAGGAGAGAAGCTTTATGAAGAGCTGTTGATTGGTGACAATGTTGATAAGACTGCTCATGAGCGAATCATGACCGCACACGAAATATTCTTGCCAATCGATGAATATGATACGTTGCTCGAATCACTAGACTTTGCTTGCCATAATCTAGAACATGAAGCTATTCGCCGAATACTTTTAGATGCGCCAACCGGTTTTAAACCAACGGACGGTATCGGAGATTTAGTCTGGAATGTTTCGGATTTAACTGAAGAGCTAATTGAAAAGTAAAAGAATGGAGCTTGGTAACCCACAGTTGCCTCTTAAGCTCCATTTGTTAAGCCTTATTTTTACGTTTATCTATATGGAGATGCGCGTAAAGAAATCTCCCCACCAATAAAGCTCTCAATACGATTTTCTGTCTCTAGCAATACAGCGCCTTGCTCGTTAATGCCTCGGCAAATCCCCGTGATTTCTCTTGGTCCCATAATCAGCTTTATTGGTCTATCCAAAAAGTTATCTAAGCG
>Ga0070725_10002252_pt1 | contig 10264 bp, 8 predicted proteins | sample tdDd002_FD_69781 | JGI IMG/M metagenome (GOLD analysis project Ga0070725, IMG submission 69781) | Marine sediment microbial communities from the Atlantic coast under amendment with organic carbon and nitrate - tdDd00.2 | ecosystem: Environmental > Aquatic > Marine > Coastal > Sediment | place...
GCGTGTACCTAAAACTGCTGAGGAAATGAAGCAAGTTGCATAAAAGTAATTCGAAATAGGAAAGTTGTTATAGTAAATATAAAATTATTGGGTCGATCTCACGTTGTGGGGTCGACTTTTTTGGTGCTTTGGGGCTATAATAGTTAGTGGGGGGAATTGGGAAATGTGGTGGGAATTTCATAGAAACTGCATGATCTGTTTGTTATGTGGTTATGCGTGAATATATCAGTTAGGCAACAAGCAAATGGAGGTAAATGAATGACGAAACTGATAAGTGTAATTATGACATTGTTAATAATAGGTAGTAATTGCGTATATGCAGATTCAGTTCTAGATAATCACGATTTTAGCGACGAAATTATAAAACTTGAAAGTAAATTGGAGGAGTATCAAAAACTCAGCGAGGAGTATAGAAAGCAAAACGAGTCTTTGATTAGTGAAATTCAGACTCTGGAGTTAGAAATTGAAATGATTAAAGAACAGTTAGTAATTGATCCAACAAGAGAAAACAGTGAAATCATGTATTATGTAGATCAATACTATAATAACGCTTGGAATAAGTTAATATGGTTGATAGGTTTAATCGGAGTATTAGTTCCAGGTGGAATTGAATTCCTGCGTAGAAGAGATTTCAAAATTAATAAAGATGAAGTAATGGGAAAAGTCGATGAAATGATAAAAAAGACGGAAGACGATTTGATTGATTTTACGTCAGAAAGTGAAAAGACAATCAAAAGAAACGTTGAACAATTAGAGAGCAAATTGGATTACGAACTGCAACTTATAAATAGTAACACTAATCAAAACACCAAGAGTATAGAGAATGCAACTACTGAGCAAAATACCATCAAAGTTACAATTTTGAAGCAAAATGATGCCTTTAATCAATTGGGTTACTCTGTTAATGAGCTTAAAAGTCGTATTAGTGATACAGAGTATAGTATAACTGATTTGGATAGTCGGCTTGATATTGAAGAAAGTTACTCAAGTTCATTCGAATCAGATATTGATGACTTAATGTCAAGAATAGACGATTTAGAGAGCGAATCTCTTGCAGACCGATTATGTGAGTTAGAGAGTGATGACCTTGAGTCGAGAATTGAAGAGTTTGAAAGTCGTATAGATGATTATGAGAGCCGAGTTGAAGACTTAGAAGGAGAAGATTTTAGTTCTACAATTTCTGAATTAGACAGTCGAGTTGAAGAGATTGAAAATGGGGATTTTGAGTCGAAAATTTATGATATAGAAACTAAGTTGGACGAGATAATTGATCGAATAGATTATTAGTGGTTAAGTTATGACCATTTGGCTCATCGCCTAACACGAGGGTGTCCCGACATTCGCTTAGTAAAACAGAGTTGTAGTGTGGCTTGAATTTTCGAGTGTTGAAAACTCAATGGTTAGAACTGGCTGCGAACGATCGTGAACCCCGGGAGCGTTATATGACAATTATACCTGGATAAAAATTAGGAGGAGTCTATGATTCAGAGAAAAATTATTACATATTCACTTTTGGCACATATTAATAATACGAAGGAACATGTATCGCAATTATCTGAGTTGTTTGAACCGATAATAATGAGATCTTTAGCTATATACTTTTCAGGAGATAAAACTGCAGGATTAGTAAGTGATATTTATAAAATTATATTGGAAGAATATGCATTAGATATGCCTATTCCTTTTATTAAGGCTAAAATCATCAAACTGAGTAAAGTTAAACCAAACAAGTATGGTTTACGTATTACTGATGATGCCATTTTTGCTACAAAATATAAATATAACGATTATATTGATGTGATTGAAAAAAAGAATAAACAGTTAATGTATGTTGAGCAAGATTTTATGACGTATGCCACTGAGAAAAACTGTAAGTTTGTTAAACTAATTAGTTTATACGATTTTATCGATGCAAATAGGGAACAGCTGATTAATCTTCTTTTGGGAAAACCAGTAGAAGAAATCGGTGAGGAGTACGTAATACATGCCCAATACATACAATCAGTTCTTAATGATGAAGATAAAATTATAGCAATTAAGGAAGCTTATTTAGGCTCAATTATTTCATGTTATCTGGAAGAGGACTCGAATGATTCGGCTGATAATGTAGAATTAGTATTAGATACAAATTTTATAATTTCACTTTTAAGCTTGCATTCCGATGAATCAAATGATATTTGCAGAAAAGTCTATAATATTGGATCTAAAATGGGATACACTTTTTCGGTTTTAGACAAAACATTTGAAGAAACGACAAATTTACTTCGAGATGTTTCCGAGGAGATAAGGGAGTTTAAAACTTCCACAACAACGGCATTTTCCTTATATGAACGGGAAATAACTCAACAAGCTATATATCGAGGAACCACCACCACCGATCTTCAGTCTAAAGCTAATAATTTGAAGGATATTCTTAAACGCGAATTTGGAATAGATAAGCTTACAAGTACAAAGCACCTTCAATTAAAAGCAGAGAATGATCCAAGGTATAAAAAATATTGTGAGGAAAAGAAACATAAAAGCAAGACTGTTGCGCTACACGACACCATAGCTATGCTTTACGTAGAAAATAGGAGAGGCGGTAATATTGAGCGATTTGAAGATGTAAACTGTTGGTTTCTTCAAGATTTTAACAACGTAAACTATCGAATGTATAAATCCGATGGAACATTATATGAAAAAATTAACTCTCATATGTTGTTAAATATGCTGTGGCTTCACTGCCCAAGTGCTGATAGTAAAGCTTTGGGTCTCATTAACTCAAGTTTAACAAGGCTTTTGACCCTAACATTGAATAGAGTGAAGCCAACAACGTCAATGCTAAAGCAGTTCGAGGATATAGTGATTAAATATAAAGATAACTTTAATGAAAATGACTTATTAATGTTGAAAAAATTGCTTGCTGGTGATAGCATTGATAATCTTGCCCAAATTATCGATATTGAAAATGAAGAGAAAACAGCCGTTGAGTTGATAAGAGTAAATATCAATAAGCAAGAACAGAAAGAAGCTGCGTATCAAGCTAGTACTGATGAAAAGATAGGCAGACTTACACACAATGTTGAGGAAAATAATAGAAAGCTGGATCAAGCTAATAAAAAAATACAAAAGCAAGATATTAAAATAGTTGGTATGAAAAGAAGTACGGACACTCTCCAGAGTGAGTTGAATAAGAAATCAAGTGAATTAGATGATTCTAAGAAACTTGTTAGTTTACAAAAGGAGTATTTAGAAGTTAAGGATGAATTCGAGAGTTATACAGATCAATTTAATGAAGTTAAGAGTAAGTGTAGAAAAGTAGTTTATGGTAACCGAGTGATAGCTGGGCTAATCGTTATAATAACAGTTGGCTTAGCAATCTATTTAGATTCTACTGATTATTTTAACGGCAATAGTCCCAATTATACACTATATATTTTTGGCTTTGATCTAATTGTTGGAATATTTTTCAGGAAGAAGTTAGAAAGCTATCTTTCGCTAGATTTTGTGCTCAAAAATACTAATAGTAAAATATTTAGTGATGCTGCAGATTACTATAAATATAACAAGTTTACATATGAAGGATTGGAAAAGAATCTTAAGCGGATTAAGAAAGAAATAGAGATGTTTGAAAAAAGAACGGCATAATCATCATAAAACACAGCAACTCCCAAAATGCCACTGGTTTATGCGAAGTGGCATTTCTATATGAGCAATATTGAAAATATTAGAGGAGGTAAATATGCCAAATAAGGTTTTTGTTACAATTTTAGAAAGAAAAATACGAGATTTCTTGAATACATATATGTTTGATTCTAAATCAATCTTTTATAATGAGAGCAAGTTAATCCATCCTGGTGAATACGGATTACTAAGAGAAAAGGCGACGATTGAACTTCTAAAGACTATCATTCCTGAGAAATACTCTATTTCGAGTGGTTTTGTTTTATCATCGAATGGCGATATAAGTACACAGTGTGACATAGTAATTTATGATAAAAGTAGAAATCCCATTCTAAATGATGGTGTATCTAATTTTTTCATTTGTGAATCTGTTATTGCAATAGGTGAAGTAAAGTCAGTTTTAAATAGAAGTCAGTACAAGAAAACATTACTAAAACTATCAGAACAGAAAAAGTTTGGACACAAAGTTCAAAACAAAGAAGGATTTAATCCTAAAATTAAGGAATTGGATCATATAGTAACATTTCTGATTTGCCAAAAATTTGATTTTGACTATGAAAATGATCATATCCATAATGATATTTATAATGAGAACAATGTAAATCACTTTGATAGACATAATTTGATTCTAAGCGTTGAGGATGGTAACTGGATATATCAGTTTAAACCTTATAGAGATTTTAAAGAAAGCCCCAAAAATAAATTAAATAGTATGTATCAAGTTGACACTATATGGCCACATTTTTATCCAATTATAGATGGTGTGGAAATCAAAGACGGTCTTAGAGATGTTAGAGAGTTTGATGAGTTGTTTCACATAAAAGATTTTCTACATGCACTTTCATCTAATGTAAAGAGAAAGAATATGACTTATTGTTCGATGTTGGATTATTATACAGATCATGTTATACATTTTAAATAACTTTAATTAAAAGAACATGATCTTTAAACCCAAAGGGCATTTCCAATCTCACCTACCCCAAATAACCCCACCCCCTAAACCCCACCCCAAATTATGCCGATAACCATACCTAGGAGGCATAATATGACAATAAAAACAACCACTAACAATCCAACCACCAACACCAAACTACATACAAACCCTCAATCCGGCAAGACTATTACAATGAATAACCCCAAAAAAGAAGAAATAGAAAAATCATATAAATACAGATTAGTAGGAACCATGATCAAAGTCATACTCGTAGAAAATGGTGTAGAATCTATATGTGTTAAAAGCATTCCTGCTCAAAAAGCACCGCCAGAAATCTTGGCGCAGGTTGAGAACCTTACAATGCTTGACATGGTTATGATTCAAGAACTGAAAGACAAAGAAGAGGAATCATCAGAATCTGACACAGACCTACCAAAAGAACATGAGGCGTATGAAAAACATTTTTCATATGAAACTAGCTGAGTAAATGGGGAATAGTTTATGAATTTAACGATCAGAAAAGCTCAGAAAACCGATGCTGAAGGCATAATTAAGCACATTAAAGTTATTGCTGGTGAAACAAACCACCATACCCTTGTACCCGAGGAGTTTAATCCAGCGGTTGAAGATGAAGCCAAAGTCATTAATGATCTAAACGAATCTGAAAATAGCTTAATCTTACTTGTTGATATTGAAAATGAAATTGTGGGTATTCTCACACTGGTTGGTGGCAATCGGTCACGTACCAAACACTGTGCATCTTTAGGCATATCTATTCAACAGAAGCACTGCGGTATGGGTATTGGTCATCAACTTATTGACCATATGAATCAATGGGTTGAAAAGAATAGCCCTATTACAAAAGTCAATTTTGTTGTACATGAAGAAAACACCAAAGCCATCAAGTTTTATGAAACCCTAGGATTTAAATATGAAGGGCGTAGCCCCATGTACTTCAATGACAATGGGGACTATTACGATGGAATTTTTATGGGGAAGTCATACATAAAATAATATTCAATATACTTCAACGTTAAAATAAATATTATGATTGTGTTACAGAATATTCCACACGTTGATTTTAGATTTTGTGTGTGTTAGAATTTTGCTAGAAAAATGCTAGAATTTTGAAGGAGGGATTAGCTCGTGATTATTTCAACAACTAATATTGGAAACACAATTCAATAATATGTGACTTGAAACATTCATGACTGCTATTCATACATAGCAGGTGTTTTTCCTGTGCTCTAATTTCATGTAAAAAACATCTGTCTATTTAAGTGAGTTAAACCCTCACATTAAAACTGATAACTTGAACAGCATCTTAGGGTGCTGTTCTTTTTGTGTTAAGGAAAAGAAGCCCAAGAAAAGTACTATGGTGATTTAAGTCTGGATTTAGTTAACTTGAAGCACTGTAGTACTATTTTTATTTGGCGTGACTAACGACGAAATCGACCGACGAGGTCGACAGGGCTTCAGTTAAAACTTATACATCCAAACAAAAGAAAGGCGTGAAAGCATGAATACTTTAATCAGTCGAAATCAATAAGTTTTACGAAACATAATACTCCAAAATGTTTCGTAACAATAAGGAGGTTATTATGGGAAAAATACAATTAGATAATATAGAGTTTTCATATAGTGGGCATTTTAAACCAGTTTTCCAGGACGTGAACTTAATTTTGGACACAGATTGGAAGCTTGGCTTAATTGGGCGCAATGGACGTGGCAAAACGACTTTGCTCAATCTTTTACATGGAGCTATTAAAGTAGATAAAGGTCACATCTACAAAGAGGCAGAAACAGAGATGTTCCCCTATGATTATTCGAAAACTTATACCAACACATTAGATTTAATCAAAGACAATATTGGACCCTATTTTGATATTGAAACGAAGATGGAAGAAATGCTAGCAATCGGTACAGAAGATGCTTATATGAAGTATGCTGACCTAATTGCTGTCTACAATGACTTAGACGGGTATGAGCTGGAAGCCAATATCAACAAAGAACTCAATTTAATGCAGATGCCCCACGACATATTGGAACGTGACTTTAACACCTTGTCGGGAGGAGAGAAGACCAAAGCTTTAATTATTGCCTTATTTCTAAGAAAGAACTATTTTCTTCTATTAGACGAACCAACCAATCATCTAGATTCTGAAGGGAGAGACATACTGGCTAAGTATCTGTCAAGGAAGAAAGGTTTTATTGTGGTGTCTCATGACCAAAGTTTTTTAGATGAAACTATTGACCACGTACTTTCCATTAACAAGGGAAACATCCAAGTTGAAAAGGGTACCTTTAGCTCATGGAATACCAATCGTTTAATGATTGAGTCTTATGAACTCAGAAAAAAAGAACGTATAGAAAATGAAGTGCGTGACTTAGAAAAGTCAGCCAAACAAAGCCGTATGTTCTCACATAACAAGGAGTCTGAAAAGAAGGGTGCTGGTGATAAAGGTTTCGTTGGTGCCCGTGCTGCCAGACTTATGAAACGTGCAAAGAATATTGAACGTAGACGTTCAGAACAGTTAGAGGAAAAGAAATCTCTTTTGAAGAACTACGAACATATTCCAAGGCTTATTGTAAAACAAGACGAACCCAAGACTAAGGCTCTTATTAGAATAAACAATTTGTCTTATACAGTTGGTGACAGATCATTAATATCAAATATGAATCTAGTTATAAACAGGGGGGACCGTGTCTGGATTAAAGGCAAAAATGGCTCTGGAAAAAGTACCTTACTCAACATAATTGGTGGTCGAGTGAATGACTACTTGGGTTATGTTAAAATTCAGAATGAAATCATCATAGCTGAATCCTACCAAAACGCTGTTTGCACTCAGGGTTATTTAAACGATCATCTAGCACCTTTAAATATTGATATGGCGGTCTTTCGTAACATCCTGTCCTATTTCAATATGTATGAAGAATATTTCGAAAGGCCCCTAGAAACTTTTAGTCAAGGAGAGCTAAAGAAAATTGATATAGCTAAGGCTTTATCCATACATAATCATCTTATCATTTTAGACGAACCTCTAAATTACATGGATATGTTCTTCAGAATCCAACTTGAAAAGGCTATTTTACATTATGAATTGACAGTGGTTTTTGTTGAGCATGATATAGCTTTTGGTGAAGCTTTGGCAACTAAAATTGTTGAGTTATAAACGATTAGTACAAGTCCTACCTTAAAACTGTAGTTTTAGATAGATATAAATATGAAAAGTAAATACTCAACTTGAAAAAGTCCAAAAGAGAGGTAAACATGATTAATAAAATTCACATACTAGGTGCATCCGGTTCTGGTACAACTACATTAGCAAGTGAGTTATGTAAACAGTTGGGTTTCAAACACCTCGATACAGACAACTACTTTTGGGAAGACACCGACCCAAAATTTATGGAAAAAAGACCAGTTGAAGACCGCCTAAGATTGATTAGACAGGAAATAACTCACAATAAAAAATGGATTTTGTCAGGCTCCTTATGTGGATGGGGAGATCCGCTCATAGAAGAGTTCGACCTTGTTATATTCTTAAGAATCCCTAAGGAAGTAAGATTGTCTAGACTGTACGAGCGTGAAGTACAAAGGTATGGGGATAAAATTCAAGAAGGTAAGAGCTGGTATGAAAAACATGTGGAGTTTATGGACTGGGCATCACAATATGATGATGGAGATACAACGGTTAGAAGCTTAAAGTTACATAATGAATGGCTTGAGCGTGTTGGATGTGATGTTCTTCGAATTGAAGGTGCCATTGAGATCGATGAAAAAATTGATTTGGTAAAGAAGTTTATAAGGGACAAGAAACGGTAGTTTAGGAGGCCAATATGAATATCACAATGAATAAAATGACAGAATTAGATTTCAAAGTTGTCCATGATACTCTCGATTTATCAGATGCTGGTGCAGAAATTTTGATTGAACTTAAAACTAAAAATGAGGATTTACATGCTATAAGTTATAAAAACAAACTTGTTGGTTTGGCATTAGTTGAGCATGGTAAAAGAGCTTTTTTATATGTATATGTGGCGCCTTCTTATCGATGTAAGGGGATCGGTTCAAAGGCTTTAGAGTTAAGTGAACAGATATTAAGTAAAGGTGAGACAAAAGAAATACTTGCTTGTTATAAAACGTCGTCAACAGAATCAAAAGCATTTGCTGAAAAGTTCTGTTATAAAGGTAATTTCCAATCAAAGTATATGAAATACCATGGTGAAAAATTTAATCTTAATGATAGAGAAGTTGCTAATATTCGAGATTATAAAAAAGAGGACTACAGCGTAGCTCAGAAGTTATCTGCAACTGCATTTCATCAAATGAGAGTAAACACAGGATGTTTTCCTGAGTCTGTGGTTGAAAAACCGAGTGAATCCTCAAAAAAATATTGGTCAGAAACTTGTGATCAAAGATATATCCTAATAGATAAGGATGAAATAATTGGTCATGCACGAGTTGTTGAAAATGAAATAGATAGCTTGTCAATTAAACAGGAACATCAAGGCAAAGGATTTGGTAGAAACTTCACCAAATTTTTATGTAATACCATCTTAAATGAAAAACACGATTATGTATGTTTATACTGTGTTGTGGGAAATAAGGCCATGTTCCTGTATGAAAGTTTGGGATTTAAAGAAGTTTATACGGCTGAGTTTGTGATAAAACAGTTTAATTAGAAATATCTGATCTAAGCTAATAGAGTTCTAGTAAGTAATTCATATAACGTATTATAAAAATTCAAAATATTAAGTTTAAATGGTTGAGTTAAATGCTAAAATGGAAAGAGGGGATAATCGGGCGTTTGGGATGGAGGGACATGTGAAACAGTTTTCAGTAAAAGGTATGGTATGTAATAACTGTGCAGGGGCAATTGAAAGGGAACTGAACAAAGTCAGACAGATTAAAAGTGCAGAAGTGAGTTATGATGAACGTACTGTTACTATTGAGTTCGTAAGTGGGCAAGTAATGGCAAAAGAAGAGTTAAATGCTCTCATTGAAAGTCAGGGATACATATTTGATGAAGTAAGAAATACAAAACAAACAGCGCTTGTTGCTGTCGGAATAGTATCGATTTTAATTATACTACTAATATCAAGAAACCTAGGATTTAGTATAACACCAAATATTAGTAGTAATATGAGTTATTTAATGCTGTTTATTGCAGGTGTACTCACATCCTTCCACTGTGTAGCAATGTGTGGTGGTATTGCTATGACGCAGTCCATAGGTAAACAATCAGACAGTCAAACTAACAAGTTACGTGCGATTCAGTATAATGGAGGTCGTATCGTTTCATACACTCTCCTAGGTGGACTCATCGGAGCTATTGGATCTGTTGTATCTGTTGGAGGCACTTTTAGGGGAGTAGTTTCAATCGTAGCTGGACTCTTCATGGTATTATTGAGTTTGAATCTTATGGGTCTTGTGAAAATAAAACTACCTAAACTTTCTTACAGTAAAAAGTCACTTTTCAAATCACAAAATGGACCGTTCATAGTTGGTTTAGCCAATGGATTTATGCCGTGTGGCCCACTTCAAACAATGCAGTTATATGCACTTGGAACTGGGAGTGTCATAGGTGGCATGTCATCAATGTTTTTCTTTTCGTTAGGAACCGTTCCGCTTATGTTAGGGCTCGGGCTCTTTACAGGAAGTTTAAG
>Ga0070725_10002257_pt1 | contig 10255 bp, 8 predicted proteins | sample tdDd002_FD_69781 | JGI IMG/M metagenome (GOLD analysis project Ga0070725, IMG submission 69781) | Marine sediment microbial communities from the Atlantic coast under amendment with organic carbon and nitrate - tdDd00.2 | ecosystem: Environmental > Aquatic > Marine > Coastal > Sediment | place...
GCGGCCGTTTTCTTTGGCACTGTATAAAGCTTGATCAGCTAAATTAAGCTGCGCAGTTAAGCTTTCTGGAGAGTTAAATACTACACCAATACTGGTCGTTATAGAAATCGACTGCCCTTCGTAAGGTGTTTGACAAATAGCGAGCTCGCGACGGAAGTCATCTAAGCGAGTGTATAACGCATCTTCATCGAGTCCTTTTAATACAACAGCAAATTCTTCACCGCCCAACCGTGCAATAACCCCACCCGATAAATGCTTACGCATATACAAAGCAACAACTTTTAGCACGTTGTCACCAGCATCGTGGCCATAGGTATCATTGACTTTCTTGAAGAAATCAATATCCAGTAATGCTAAACAGTAATTTTCTTGCTGACTTTGATAATGGCTGATGTGTTTCTTGGCACTTTCAACAAAAGCGCGTCGATTAGGTAAGTCAGTTAAATAGTCAGTATTAGCCGCTCGTTGGATCTGCTCAATATTATGCAGGTTTTCAATATTTTGCGTGATTCGACAATAAAACTCTTCGGGACAGAATGGTTTACGCAAAAAGTCATCTGCACCATTTTTAATAAAGCGTGCTGAATGAATGCCATTGTTTGCACCACTTATACCAATAATGGCAATTTGATCACGTGTATAACGACGACGAATTTCATTAGTCAGCGCAATGCCATCCATAACAGGCATTTCTAAATCAGTGATAACCATTTTAATATTAGGGTGTCTTTCTAGCTCTTGTAGTGCTTTCTCGCCATCACTTGCCACGTAAACAGAGAAGTTTCTGCGACTTAATAGTTCAACAATATGATTACGTGCTGACAAGCTGTCATCAACAACAAGAACACCATTATTTCTATTAGTTAGCTGCCAATGCAATATGCGTTTTAAATATAAGAATGCTTGGCTGTTCTCTTTTGGAATGTAATCAATAACAGGTTGAGCAAGAATTTTCTGTCTGGTTTTGTCATCCATGCGACCTGTTAAGACAACCCCTTTGATCCCTTGCGCTAACACGTATTCGATTGCCTCGCCATCTGGCGCATCAGGCAAGCCATAATCAATGGTTGCTGCAAAAAAGTCATTATTTTCCGCCAGTATGGTTCTTACTTCAGCCAACGTTTTAGCAACCACTACTTCAAAGCCAAGTGATTTACCCAACTGTTCAATCACTTTCGCTAATGCTTTACTGTCTTCAACTACCAATAAACGTTCTGACATTCTTTATCCAACTTAAGAGTCAATTAACCTGATATTACCGTTAAATTAGCATAGGCTACAACTAGCCATTTTACGCCGACCTGCTCAAAATTTACCTGGATGCGACTTTGTGAGCCAGATCCTTCGTAATTTAGCACAATTCCTTCACCAAATTTCTTATGCATGACACGTTGCCCTAGTTTAAATCCTGTATTTTCAAAAGTTTCTGTTGTAAACGTCGATGAGAACCTACCAGTACTAACAGGTTTAGACACCTGACTTTGCAAACGGATATCTTCAACACATGACGTAGGTAATTCTTTTAAAAAACGACTCGGTTTGTGATACTTCTCTTGGCCGTATAAACGGCGGCTTTCTGCATGACACAAATACAGTTTAGTCATTGCACGAGTCATACCTACATAACAAAGACGGCGCTCTTCTTCCAAACGGCTAATATCTTCTTGAGATTGCTGACTAGGGAACATGCCTTCTTCTAACCCTGCAATAAACACTAATGGAAACTCCAAGCCTTTTGCCGAGTGCATAGTCATCAGTTGCACGGCAGGTTCATAATCATCAGCTTGTGACTCACCTGCTTCAAGCGCAGCATGAGTTAAAAATGCCGTTAATGGCGTTTGCTCTTCTTCAAGCTCAGGATCAACTTCAAAAGTCTGACAAGCCGTTACCAGCTCATTTAAGTTTTCTATTCTTGCTTGTGCTCGCTCTCCTTTTTCTGCCTGATACATCGCTTTTAAACCACTGTGTTGGATAACAAAGTTCACTTGCTGGTCTAAATTCAGGTTATGAGAGTCATCTTCAAGTTGATCAATTAAATCGATAAAAGCGCCGATTGTTTTTGCTGCTCTTCCTTTTAGCTGTTCATGCTTGATCATATGTTTACATGCTTGCCAAAGTGTTAGTGACTCACTTTTACTGGCATCACGAATAAGCGCAACTGATTGATTGCCAATACCTCGAGTGGGCGTATTAATAATACGTTCAAAGGCGGCATCATCATCGCGGTTATTAATTAGGCGCATATAAGCTAACGCATCTTTAATTTCCTGACGTTCAAAGAAGCGTAAGCCACCATAAATTCGGTATGGTAGCTGGGCTTGTAATAACGCTTCTTCAAGCAAACGTGATTGAGCGTTACTGCGATACAATATGGCAATATCATCCAGCGTGCCTTCATCTTTTCGCCATTGCTCTATACGGCCAGCGATAAAACGCGCTTCATCTATTTCATTAAACGCCGTATAAATCGAAATCTTTTCGCCTTGCTGATCTTCTGTCCATAAGTCTTTGCCAAGACGATTATTGTTGTTCGCAATCAGCTGATTTGCCGCCTGAAGAATATTGGCACTTGAACGATAATTTTGCTCTAGCCGAATGGTTTGGGCTTGGTCAAAATCATCAAGAAAGCGCTGAATATTTTCAATTTTTGCGCCACGCCAGCCATAAATTGACTGATCGTCATCACCAACAATCATCACCTTACTTTGTTTATTGCCAAGCATATTCAACCATGCATATTGAATGGCATTGGTATCTTGAAATTCATCTACCAAAATATGCTTGAAACGCTGCTGATAATGCTCAAGTAATATTGGATGATTCAGCCATAATTCATGGGCTCGGAGTAACAGCTCAGCAAAATCAACAAGACCAGCGCGATCACAAGCATCTTGATAGGCTTGATAGACTTGTACAAAAGTACGTTCAGTTGGATCAAATTGGCTATCAATATGCTGAGGCCTTAAACCTTCATCTTTCTTTCCATTGATATACCACTGCAATTGCTTAGCAGGCCAGCGCTTTTCGTCTAAGTTTAATGCTCTGATTGTTCTTTTAACCAATCTAAGCTGATCATCAGAATCAAGTACTTGAAAGCTCTGTGGTAAGCCTGCTTCTTGAAAGTGCATCCTCAATAGACGGTGAGCAAGACCATGGAAGGTTCCTATCCACATACCAAAGACATTGCCGCCTGTTGTTGCTTCTACACGCGCTTTCATTTCGGCAGCTGCTTTGTTGGTAAAGGTTACCGCTAAAATACTGTGTGGTGCTGCTTGTTCAACGCGCATTAACCAAGCAATACGTTGAACCAATACGCGAGTTTTACCACTACCGGCACCAGCTAGTACCAGCATATTTTGTAAAGGAGCCGCCACAGCATCGCGCTGGCGATCATTTAAATCATCAATTAAATCTGAAACATCCATCGTGCTTTGTTAAACCATGTTTTGAGGCTGAAAAGGCAATCAGCCTTTTGGCTAAATAATAAAACTGTTTGTTTGTACAGTATACGTTAGTAAAGGCAACTAAAATAGAGAGGATAGCTGAGTAATATCAGTTAATTCTACATGAGGTAGTACAAAAACGGGTTTACCAACATCATAGCTTGATAACCAAGCACATGGCATTTGTGCTCGGTGAGCCCCTAAAATATCGGCTTTTCCACAATCACCAACATGCAAAATGTGTTGGCTAGGGAGTGATAATAACGATGCCGCTTTATCAAACATTTGTCGTGAAGGCTTGCGCTGATGTTCAACACTGGCATGAAGAAAATGCTTAAAATAAGGTGTTAAGCCAACTTTATCTGTATCCACATTACCATTTGATATGGCAACAAGCGGATATTTTGATGCTAAATAGTCGAGCAATTCAAAGCTTGATTGAGGAATAGTAAAGGTGCTGCGCTGCTCTAAAAAGAAGTTTAGTGCTTGCTCGGCATATTGCTCTGCCTGTTGTTCACTATACCCTAATGACAATATTCCTAGCCGATAAGTTTGCACTCGTAACACAGTTACATCATGACTTATCTGAGGTGAAGCTTGCATCGCTTGGCTGCGAAATGGCCACCAGAAAGTTCTATCAAAGGTTAGATTATGATCATTTTTGGCTGCCAGCTTATCAGCAAAATAGCTAATCATCGCTCGCTCAGCATTTACCATAACCGGACGATTACTATATAAGGTATCGTCTAAGTCAAAGGTAATTGCTTGAATCTTCGGTAGTCGGCGATAAAACTTCACGTGATGTTCTCTATGCTAAAAAGCGAACTAACAATTTAGTCACTAAAGTAGTGAATTGATTTAGCATTAAGGTATCCATGCGCGGATCAAAATGCTCGGCGTCATTACTTCTAAAAGCTAGTAAACCAAACGTTTGTTGATCATCTTCAAGCTTTACTAATACCACAGAGCCTTCACAACTATGACCAAAAATACGTTGCTGCTCAGTTTGTTGTAAGCGGCCAAAATAATAAGGCTGCTCTTTCAAGCGGTTATTGATCACACCTTGGCAGTCTTGCTGAGTGATACTTTTATGCTCAACACTCTTTTCAGGTGTTAGCCAAATAGTTAATTCATCGAGCGCCATAATACTGAGTACTTCTTCTGCTAAAGCATCGAGTAATTGTTGCTTATCAGTACACGCCATTAGCGCAAGTGTCGCTTGGTTAAAGCGATGAAATAGCTTCTCATTATGAGTTGCTGTTGATAGTAACTGAGTGATCTCTTCTTCAAGCAATGCGACTTTCTGACGCATTTGCTGTTGTTGTCGTTCAACCAGTGAAACTGTTCCTCGATTAGGATCGGCTAACCGTAATTCACTGACTAATGCAGCATGACGATTAAAGAACTCAGGGTTATCTTGCAAATATTTAACAACTAGTTCATCAGTGAGAGGGTTATCATCACTGTGAATAGCATTGTTCTTACTCATATATGTATTTGTCCATCGAAAACATGTACTGCTGGGCCTGACATTTTTACTGGATTTCCAGGACCCTTCCAGAAAATTCGAAGCTTACCGCCAGGTAGCTCTACAGTAACTTGTTTAGCTAATTTATTTTGAATTTGGCCTATCACTACCGCTGCACATGCGCCACTACCGCAAGCTAGAGTTTCACCAACACCACGTTCATAAACACGCAACTTGATATAGTCAGGTGAGACAATTTGCATAAAGCCAACATTGACTTGCTTTGGAAAACGTTCATGCTCAGACAATTCTTTGCCTAGAGTTTCAACAGGTGCATTTTTAATATTATCAACAATTAACGCACAATGAGGGTTGCCCATAGAAACAGCACCACAAAATACGGTTTCATTTTCACAGCGAAGAATATAGGTTCCTTCTGCTTTTTGTGCCTTAAATGGAATTTGAGCAGGGTCTAATTGTGGAATAGGCATATTGACTGAAACGTTACCATCACGCTCAGCAAATAAGGTCATTTTTCCTGATTGAGTGGAAACACGAATTTTGTTTTTATTGGTTAGTCCTTTAGCTCTAACAAATTTCGCAAAGCAACGAGCACCATTACCACATTGTGCAACTTCACTACCGTCAGCATTAAAAATTCGATAATGAAAATCTAAATCAGGATCATAAGGTGGTTCAACAACCAATAGCTGATCAAAGCCAATACCAAAATTGCGGTTAGCTAATCGTTTAATTTGATCATTTGGCAGGTAAACGTTTTGGGTGACATTATCTAGCACCATAAAGTCATTACCCAAGCCATGCATTTTTGAAAAGTTTACTAACATTTATATGATCTTAATTTAGGGTAAAAGGCACTCGCCTTGAATCAGTTGTTCGAAGCTTTCTCGTGCTCTGATCAAATAGCTCTTGTCATCATCAACAAGAACTTCAGCAGCTCTAGGGCGGCTATTATAGTTTGAACTCATGGTAAAGCCATAGGCTCCTGATGAACGAACGGCCAATAAATCGCCAGCAGATATCGCCAACGCTCTATCCTTGCCTAGAAAATCGCCTGTTTCACATACCGGCCCAACAACGTCGTAATTAAACATTGGAGCCTGATGATTCTCTTCAACAGGAATTATATTTTGCCATGCTTGATATAAAGAAGGACGCAATAAATCATTCATTGCAGCATCAACAATAGCAAAATGCTTGTCTTGATTATTCTTTAAAAACTCAACCTCAGTCACCAAAATACCCGCATTGGCCGTGATGGCGCGACCCGGTTCAAAAATAAGTGTATGAGGGTAAGCACTCAATTTGTCCGCTATTGCCTGAGCATATTCTTGCGGATGAGGCGGCTGCTCTTGATCATAATTCACACCTAGGCCACCACCGACATCTATATGTGATAGCTCAATACCTTGTTGCTTCAGGGTTTCAATTAAAAGCAATACTCGGTCAAGCGCATCTAAGAAAGGTTGAACCTCTGTCAGTTGCGAGCCAATATGGCAGTCCACACCTTTAACAGCAATATGTTCAAGCTCATTGGCAATTTTATAAAGAGCAGGCGCTTCATCTATTGCAATTCCGAACTTATTCTCTTTTAAACCCGTTGAAATATAAGGGTGAGTACCAGCATCAACATCTGGATTCACTCGTAATGAAATGGGGGCAACTTTGCCAAGCTTTTGAGCGACTTGGTTAATGCGGTAAAGCTCAGGCTCTGATTCAACATTAAAGCAATATATATCATGGTTTAATGCAAAAGCTATCTCTTGTGAAGTTTTTGCTACACCAGAAAACACCACTTTTTTCGTATCACCACCAGCAGCAATAACGCGCTCCAGTTCTCCTTTGGAAACAATATCAAATCCAGATCCTAATCTCGCCAAAACATTCAAAACCGCAATATTACTGTTTGCTTTTACTGCATAACAAATCATATGCGGCATATTTTTAGCTGCTTTATCAAAAGCATGCCAATGACGCTCGATTGTTGCTCGAGAATATATATACAAAGGCGTGCCATACTCTTTTGCCAAAGCGGTCACAGCACAGTTTTCAGCATAAAGTGATGATTGCTTACGAGTAAAATGATCCAAGTGAAGCCTTCCTAGTCTTTTTTAGGTTGTGATTTTTCTTGTTCTGGCGGCTTTTCATAAAGCGGCCCTTTCAAGCCACACCCTGCGAGCAAACTTAGCGTGATTAGCCCGAAAAAAAATATTTTTAAATAGCGTTTCATTTCAATTTTTCAGCTGTTCCAGTGTCTATGCTCAATAAAGAAACACATATTGAGTTAAATCAACTGGCATTCATTAGTCTGACTGGTATTATACGCATATGCATATCAACAATTACAAGTCTTAAATCTCTGGGATCAACAAATGAATGACAGCCAATATAATTTTATCGCCGATGAACTTATTTTAGCGATAGAAGAAGCTATTGAAGACTGTGGCACCGATATCGACTATGAGAGTGTAAGCGGTTTATTAACGCTGACTTTTAAAGACGGTTCAAAGATCATCATTAACAAACAAGCTCCATTACACGAGATTTGGGTAGCCACTAAATTTAATGGTCACCACTTTCAATACCAAGATGAAAAATGGATTGATAAGCGTGGTGGCAGTGAGCTCTGGCAGTTTTTGTCAGAAGCGGTTAGCACACAAGCTAATACTCACATTACTTTATCAGCAGAATAACAGGATATTTCATGACAACGGCAACAGTGCGTATTGCAACACGAAAAAGTGCCCTAGCACTATGGCAAGCAGAGTATGTAAAAGCTCAACTAGAACATTTTCACCCTGGCATTAATGTCGAGTTAGTTCCAATGACAACTAAAGGTGATGTTATTTTAGATACACCTTTAGCAAAGGTTGGCGGCAAAGGCTTATTCGTTAAAGAACTAGAAGTTGCGATGTTAGAAGATCGTGCTGACATTGCAGTTCACTCAATGAAAGATGTTCCGGTAGAGTTTCCTGAAGGTTTAGGTTTGGAAATCATCTGCCCTCGTGAAGACCCTCGCGATGCATTTGTTTCAAATACTTATAACCAATTAGAAGACCTACCAGCTGGAGCTATTGTTGGTACATCAAGCTTACGCCGTATGTGCCAATTAAAAGCAATGCGTCCTGATTTAGATATTCGTGACTTACGCGGTAACGTAAACACTCGCCTAGCTAAGTTAGATGATGGCCAATATGATGCAATTATTCTGGCAGCAGCAGGATTAATTCGTTTAGAAATGCCTGAGCGTATCAAGAGCTTTATTGAGCCAGAAACAATGTTACCAGCTAATGGCCAAGGCGCTGTTGGTATTGAATGTCGTACTGATGATGAAACAATTAAAGCATTACTTGCCCCATTAGAGTGTAAAGAAACTCGTGCTCGCGTATTAGCAGAGCGTGCGATGAACAAAGCATTAGAAGGTGGTTGTCAGGTACCAATTGGTAGCTACGCGATCATTCAAGGCGAACAACTATTCTTACGTGGTTTAGTTGGCGCAACAGACGGTAGTGAAATCATTCATGATGAAATCACTGGCCCAGTTGCTCAAGGCGAAGCGTTAGGAGATCAATTAGCACAGCAATTACTTGCTCAAGGTGCTGATCGAATTTTGAAAGAGGTTTATGAACAGTAATTCGCCTCATATCCTAGTCACCCGGCCCAAAGCGCCGGGTGAACGGTTAATAAAGCAATTGCACAGTAATGGTTTTCAGGCAATCAGCCAACCATTGCTTCACTACCAGCCCTTAGCTACTTCTGATCAATTTTCTAAGCTCTTTAATAGCTTATCTGCAGATATTATTATTTTTGTTAGCGTTCCAGCTGTTGAGCAAGCGCATGCTACACTATCAGCAACAAACTGGCCTAAATGCCAATATATTGCGGTAGGTCAGGCAACATGTACCGCATTAAACAAACTCGGTATTACACAAGTTGCCGTGCCAGAGCTCCAAACAAGTGAAGGCCTGCTAGCACTACCAGAAGTTGCCGATGTAGCAAATAAGCATATCATTATTGTTCGCGGTGATGGAGGCAGAGAACTTATTGCCGAAAAACTACGCGAACGAGACGGTCAAGTTAGCTATATTGAAAGCTATCAGCGTTGCTGGCTTAGCCTTGATACTAATATTGTCGATGAGTGGTATAAGCAAGGTGTAAATACAATTTTAGCGACAAGTAACGAAATACTAAAAACCATATTACAATTAATTGATAATAAAGATAATTACTGGAAGAATAAATGCAGGTGGATTGTAGCAAGCGATAGAATTGCTCAACAGGCCAAAGCATGTGGATTAAAGCAGGTAATTTGCTCGCACGGTGCTAGTGATAGCGCCATATTATCTTGCTTAAATAATTTGGAATGGGACTATGACAGAAACGAACAAGCCAACAAACGCTAAACAGCCTAACGACGATACTAAAGCTGCACCACCTGAGCCGACCCCTGCAAAAGACAAAGTAGTAAAGAAGCCTAAAGTTGTTGCGCCAAAACCAGCAGCAAAAAAAAGCGATAATCAATCTAAAAATGGCTTATCTGTTCTAGCGTTGCTTTTATCGATTATTGCTATCGCAGGAATTGGTGGTCACTATTATTGGCAAACCCAACAGCACCAATTATTACTAGATAAAGTTGCCGCGCAAAATGCCAATAGCAGCAAGCAAAGTGAACAACAAATACTGTCATCAATAAACCAGCAACAGAATTTATTTGCTGAGCAGTTGAATCAACAACTGCGTGAGCAATTAAATCGTCAAACTTCAGAATTATCCGAACTTAGAAAGCAACTAAAACAGCTTAACCAAGGGCAGTCTGAAAACTGGTTATTAAAAGAAGCAGAGTATTTAGTGCAAATTGCAGCACGCTCTTTATGGTTAGAGAAACAACCTCAAACGACCATTGCTTTGCTTTTAGAAGCCGATAGCCGTCTTGAGGCTGCAAAAGATGCCACACTATTACCACTGAGAGAGAGTATTCGCACAGATGTTGAAGCACTAAAACTACTACCAAAATTGGATATCGACCACATTTTGCTATCGTTAATGGCACTTAACAAACAAGTTTCATCTTTACCGATTGCAATGGCGCATATGCCAGATACTGAGCAAGCAACCCAAGATTTAACTCTTTCAGAAAGTACGGATGATTGGCAAGAAAACCTCGCTAAAACATGGCAGAAGTTCCTTGATAGTTTTATTACAGTAAAGCGCAGAACGGCTAATGTAGAGGCATTATTATCACCTAAACAACAACAGAACTTGCGAACTAATTTAGCCCTGAAACTTGAACTTGCTCAATGGGCTGTAACACAGCAACAACATG
>Ga0070725_10002260_pt1 | contig 10252 bp, 8 predicted proteins | sample tdDd002_FD_69781 | JGI IMG/M metagenome (GOLD analysis project Ga0070725, IMG submission 69781) | Marine sediment microbial communities from the Atlantic coast under amendment with organic carbon and nitrate - tdDd00.2 | ecosystem: Environmental > Aquatic > Marine > Coastal > Sediment | place...
ATATGAACTTTCTCAGAAGTCATCACCAACAAATGCAATTTGTCATCCGCATTCCCAATACCAGTTCCACTTTCATCCTTCCATGACAGTTCAATACCCGATGCCACATCTGTATCATCCTGAAGGTTCAAATTCTCAGGAAGCGGTAAAGCTCCCATTGAAGCATGAAAGTCAGAATAATTCACCAATACCCCACTTTCATCGAAAGCTGGCATATTGGTTTTTACAAACAGATTGTAACCGGTCATTTTGCCTCCGACTAAATTCCATACAGGACGAACCAGACTGTCCATTAATGATGAGGCTAAACTCACCACTGACTTAAATCGACCTCTCTGTTTTTGCTGCGCTTCGGTATTCGAAGCATTCGGACCAGGAAGAGATTTGATATAGTTCACGCCTTTCCATGAGCTGCCCACTACGGAGCCAACTTTTCCTGTGAATGGGCCCAGGATCCCTTGATTGTATTTTCCCATGACATTTTAAATTAGGGTTTATAAATAATTACTTAACATAGAATTGAGACAGATACGGAGCTGGTACCCACTAGGTCCTTACTCCTTTTTGCCTTTAGGCTCACGAGTTCTATTTCGATCACGCTTTCTATCTTTCTTCGACCACAAGCGCTTTAAAAAAGCGATAATAATGGTCGAGATGGTTCCGCCGACAATTGAAATCATGGCTTCGGTGCTGTCAACAGGAATACTTTGTGCCGCATCAAGAATTTCAGGTTGAATTCCTATGGATTCAGCCATACCCATGGTTGATGCTGTGCCAATCAAAAAAGAAGATATATTTTTCATTTTCAAGGACTTTAATGGTTAAACATAGACTTAAAATACATACATTAAAGTCGAAAAACACAACCATCGAGCTGATTTACAGCGCATTGCACTTAATTGCGTTAAATTGTATAATTCCCTGATTATGAAAGCACATGATATTTTACACCTGAGACTTATTCGAGATGAATTCACCAGTCAGACCACTGTGGGAAAATTGTATATCGATGGTCACTTTTTTGGCTATACCCTGGAGGATACTGTTCGGGCATTCGGTATTAAAGTAAAAGGTCATACCGCCCTACCTGCCTATCAATATCGGGTCAAGTTGAGCTACAGCCCCAAGTATGATCGAATGATGCCTTTAATTTTCAATCAAGCTGATGACAGTGTAAAGGCTAAGGGCATCCAATTTAAAGGCATTCGTTTTCATGGGGGAAACAGACATACCGATACGGAAGGTTGTATTCTGGTGGCCAAACATCGAGTGAGCAGTCAGATTATTCAAGGAAGTCTGGAGAAAGCGCTAAGCCTTAAGATAGCAGAGGCAGAAAATCAGGGCAAGCAAATTGCTCTGGAAATCATCAACGGCTAAATTCAACTACAGATCTTTTGCTACTTCCTGTTAAACATCCTTTTCAATTACCGCGATGCGGGTTGGCCAGTCAAGGTTTTTATCTGATTATTGATCCTCAATAAAAATAGACAGAAATCAAAAATCGGATAAAACCGAAGGCCCTGACCTTGACATGCTGATGGAGATAAAAAGCTCGTGCGTTGGGAAAAGGAAAGCCATACTACTGATAAGGAAATAACTTGTTTATCAGGTAGGAGGAAAAATCCCCAATCAAGGAATCAAGATTAAAGGGAATAAGGATAAAGGTTAAAATCAAAAGGTCTGAAAGGTCTGAAAGGTCTGAAAGGTCTGAAAGGTCTGAAAGGTCAAATGAAAAGAACTTTAACTACTACCACAAATATAACACGCTATTATTTCTTTCTTTTTGTTTTTAATGCCTGCATTAAAAATGGGTGGTGGTGGGGTTAGTTGGTGGTCATTAAGCCGAGGATTCAAAAAAGGCGCGAGCCGCCTGCGAGTGGGAGGCCGTGACTGGCAAGTAAAACAAGGCACTTGTGATTGCCAGCCAGCGGTTTTTGGCAGCTTTTTTGAGGCTGGGTGGTTGTAACTGGGTGGAGGGCAAGTCCAGCTATGTTTCATTCCTTATCAAAAGAAGATCTCATCATGAAACATATTGGGCAGGTAATGCCCTTGGCCCAGGTGCGTAGGTAAAGGACTTGCGATGCAGTTAAAATATGCGGTAATATCTCCTTTTAGAAAGTGGGAATCTATAAATTATCGTTTTGCAAAATAGATTCCTAATTGGTGGAGATCGCATTATTTTACGAAGAGCAAGTTCTGTCCGTGGCCTCTCAAAAAAGGTGACAAAAACCGATCGCGGCCGACCTAGCAGGCGAGCCCAAAATGAGCAATGGAGGCACTTTTGACTGGTGGATTTTGCTTGATAAAGACTAATAAATTGGGAACTCCACTCCGATTCATCCAAAGCAGCTAATGTTACTTATACAGCCACGAGACAAAAGAGCCGGGAATTGCTGTGAACGACGAAGGGCGGAGCGAAAAAAGTATGACAGGGTTGCGATAATAGAAATTCGTTGGATTAAAAACAATCCGGAGCCTCAACAAAAAAGTGAGACCCGGAAATATAATATTGACCTAGCAACTTTAGGTAACAAATACCTGTTGGCTGTGGAACCTATTTAGATAAAAAGCAGAAAGGATGAGGTTAAAAAACAGTGGAGCAGCCAATAGGATTTTGGAAACCCCTGGCGAACTTTTTGCAGCAGCCCGAGGAGAGAACGCCGCATTTCCATCTGAGATACTATTTATTTTGCTTAAAGTTACAGTCAACCAGAAAATAAAAAATCTCCACTTAATAATAGCCAATAAGAAACAAGTGCTATTAAACGATCTAAACTTAAGATTCTAATATCTTTAAATAAAAATTTATAAAATCATACTGAGATTCAATCCAGCACCTCCTCGTACCATTATAGGACTAACTATAATTCTTTTTTTCTTTAGTTGTTTGAATCCCCAATAAGTCAAATCAACTGATAAAATACCTAAGCCAGCACCGACCAAAATATCAGATACCCAATGACGATTGTTTAAAACTCGTGATACTCCAGTGAAACTAGCAAGTGCATAGCCAGTGTATTTTATCCAGGGATACTTCTTTCCAAACTCTTTGTCGAGATATCTTGCTGCAATAAAAGCCTGAGTTGTATGTCCCGATGGGAATGAGTTTACTTTCGAACCATCTGGTCTTTTTCGTTTAGCCTTATTTTTCAAGAGCCCCATAGCTCCAAGTCCAACAATTTCAGAGCTAATCAAAAGTGTGATTTGCTCCCCCCTTTTGTTTTGACCTTCTTTGTTTAATGCGATCATCCCTAAAGCAATTCCCAAAGGAGCAAATTGAGTATAGTCATCAACTACAGTCGTGTAATCGTGAATTTCTTTATAAGTACTATTCTGAAAAGCATACTTACTCGACCACCAATGGTCCCGATCCTTAGATAGCTCCAGAGCAAGGCCTAAACCAATGACTCCTCCAGCAATAATACTCCCGGTTGTGAAAACACATCGTTCTTTCTTGAATTGAATCGTATCCTTTGCAGAATTACTTTTATCTGATGCTATACTATGAAAACTTGTAATTAAAAGAATAAGAAGATTTAAAGTAAAATATTGGATTGCATGCATTTTATTATAAAATTAAAACAGTATAGAATAGATTGAATAATTTGAATTAAAAGCCATAGGTTTTACACCGTAGTGCTTTGCTTAAGGATCGGATCTCATACAAGTATATTTTAGAAGTACTCTTGTTTTGCCACCGAATCACCTTAAGCTCCACGCCGTCGCGCTTCGCTTAAGGACTCGATCTGACACAAGTATCATTATGATTGTTTTTATTTTTAATCTATTCTGGCAAATCTTATTTCACAAAATTGTATGTTTTATTTTGAAACAAATAACTAGCCGTTTGATAATAGCTAATCGCATCAATTAACTCTTCGTGCTTTAAAGATACACTCGTCTGCTCTAAACCATTTACCTTATAAGATTCAGTTCTGCGAGTTGGCATTTGAATGGTTAACTGTTTATTTTGTAGCAAGCCAATCTTCTGATAAGTCCCCAATAGAGCTCTATCTGGATTTTCCCATAAAATATCTTTTCCAAAGAACTTCGAGGTATAATCCATATTCAACAAGCCCATAATAGTTGGAGCAAAATCAATTTGAGAAGCAAGAAAATTATTCTCTTCAGCCTTTATAATTTCGGGAGCATACACCATAAATGGAATGTGATATTTTTTAAGAGGCAAAGCTGTTTTCCCAGCACTCGATGCACAGTGGTCAGCAACAATAACAAACAAGGTATTTTTAAACCAAGGTTTATTTTTTGATTCTCCCAAAAACTTAGCAATGGCATAATCAGTATATTTTACAGCACCACTTCTACCCGAATGTGAAGGAATGTCTATTTTTCCATCGGGATAGGTGTAAGGTCTATGATTAGAAGTCGTCATTATAAAATTATAGAAAGCTTTATTTTCAGCGTAAGCTTTATCTGCGACCTGACTTGCTTTGGTCAAAAGATCTTCATCACATACGCCCCAAGCATTTTCAAATGTTACTTCATCATCCCTAAATTCTTTTCTATCTACAACATTATATCCATTATTTCCGAAGAAGTAATTCATATTATCAAAATAGCCATTCCCTGCATATATAAAATTAGTATCATAACCTTTCGATTTCAGCACATTACCCATACTAAACATATTTTCATTTTTTGGGCGCTTCACTATAGAATAACCAGGTGTGGGTGGCAAAGAAAGTGTTAAGGCTTCCATACCGCGAACAGTTCGTGTTCCAGTGGCAAAAAAGTTGGTAAACAATAGAGATTGTCTCGATATACTATCCAAGTTTGGAGTGATATTTTTATCGTTTCCAAAACGAGACATAAAAGAAGAACTAAAACTTTCAATGGTAATCATCATAACATTATATCTCTTCTCCGGACCAGGATAAGTTATCTTACGAGTAATATCAAAAAGATCATTACTAGTAAATTCACTATTAGAAGTCCTTATTAATTCACGCACATGCTTAAAAGCAACTTCGTCATCTAATGTATTATAGAATGATTTGTAATCTAGCTCATTATTTATGAATGCTGAAAAAATCTGATAAATACCATTATGTGCCAATTCGTTGGAGAAAGTGTTTTCCTGAATTTCAAGACTTGTTTTATCGATTCCTATAAATGAAATTACAGGTATTGAGAGTAATATAATTCCTGTTTTTAAACGAAATAGAAATTTTGAATTCGAAGCGAGTACTTTATCAAAAGATTTTTTTATCAGAATAAAAATTCCGACTGAAAGCAAAAGCATACCAAAGATTATAGTCGGCATTGGATAGGATTGCTTAATATTGGCAATTACCTCATGGGTGTAAACTAAATAATCAACAGCTATAAAATTATAGCGCACGCTGAATTCTTCCCAAAAAAACCACTCTCCTATTGCTGAAAAAACTAAGATCCCAATACTTATTATAAAAAAAACGTAAGAAATCCATCTGTGTATTTTAGTATTGAATAATTTATCGGGAACAAAAACCAAATAAAAAATGAAAGGAATTATAAAGTAAGATATTGCAACCAAATCATAAAACAAGCCGTAAGTATAGATCTGAATAAATCGTATAACTCCCAGATCTACATTGTAAAAATCCTTTATCATTAAAACTATTCGTACGATTAACGAAAGTGCAAGAAAAACATATGTTAATAGCAAAAGCCCTCCAAAACGACCATGTATTATCTTTTTTAATTTCATGTTAAATTTATTACTATAAGATTAAATTAGCAGGAACGATTATGAGATATAACTTACCTATCCAATGCATCAATTAAATAATTTGCATCAAACACCTTAGGTTTTACACCGTAGTGCTTTGATATCGAATCACCTTAAGCTCCACGCCGTCGCGCTTCGCTTAAGGGCTCGATCTCACACAAGTATCTTAATGACTATGCTCGGCTTCACCTTTTTTCATTTCTGAAAGCAAATAGTAAGCTGCATTTTGAGCAATTAAAGCTTCTGAATCTAATTTTACTAAAGGTTTAATTTCAATATAACCCCTGTCTTTAACACCAATAAGAACTTCGATCATCTTTAAAGACACTTTTTCGCCTCCATCATGTCCTTTTTCCCCATGATCGTGATCTTTTTCTTCTTTGTGTCCATCTCCATTTCCCCCATGTTCGTGACCTTCTTCTTCATGATCATTATCTAAAATAAAGATGAACGATTTGTCACCTTCAACGACCACAGCTTCTTCTGGAATAGCTAATAACTCTTCTTCCCCAGTTATAATTTTACCTGTTATGAAAATACCAGGAATTAACTCTTGATAATTTGCATCAATAGTAGCGTGAACTGTAATGGCTCTCGGATTTTCAGAGAATGATTTACCAATTGAAGTCACTCTTGCAGAATACGTTTTGATTGACTCATTATTTAATTGGAAAATAACATTCTGACCTTTTTCTAATTTTGCTATATCACTTTCAAACACCTTTAAATCAGCATGAAGTTTTGATGTATTCAGTATCTCAAAAAGTTCAGTCTGTGGTTCAACATATTTACCCAGATTTACTTCTACCGCACTTACTGAACCACCTATTGCAGCTATTACAGGAATTGTATTTAAGATCATCCCATTTTTAATGGTTTCGGGATTGATATTTAGTAAAGCCAGCTTTGCTTCTAAACCTTTAGATTTTGCTTTTAGACTGAAATATTCTGATTTTACTTGTTGAAATTTCTTCCCGGAAGCCACATTGTTTTTAAGCAACATTTCCTGACGTTCGAAATCCTTTTTCGTATATTCCAGTTGATTGATACTTTCTTGATAATCTACCTGAAGTTGAATTAAATCAGGATGTGATAAGGTTGCTAGAATCTGACCTTTTTTGACCATATCACCTTCGCTAACTAGAATAGATACAACATTTGCTCCAATTGCCGAACTAATACTCGCTTGGTTTTCTGGTGGAACTTGCAATTTACCTGTTGTCGTAACGAACTGACTTAAGTTCATTGTTTTTAAATGATCGAACTTTAGTTTAAGAACTTCATCTTGCATTTTTGAAATCTTCACAACATTTTCTTCATGTTCACCTTCTTCTTCGTGACCAGCTTCGCCATGCTCTTCGGTTTTTGCCTTGGAGGCATTATTACTATCACATGACGTGAAAAAAACCAATGATGAAATAATTGCTATCGGGAGTATATATTTTTTAATTAACATGATATTATAATTTAAGTGTTTGACTTAGTAATTGTTTGAAAGATATTGAACTCTATTACGAGCTAACATATAATCGTTTAGATTAAGAAGATACATTTGCTTAATTTTTATAGCCTCTTCAAGGTTTCTAGAAAATTGCAAATAATCAAGTTCACCACTTTTATATGCTAATTGAGCGCCTTTAATTTGTTCATTAGCTAATGCCAAAGCCTCCTTCTCAAAATATTCTACAGCTAATCCCTTCTGTAAATATTCTTGAGTAGCTTGTTTTAAACTTCGATCTAACCGCATTTCGTTCTCTATTGCATTTAAAGAAGCTATTTGTGCGGAGGCTTTGGCTGCTTTTATCTTTCCTTTTTGTGGGCGACTCCATAATGGGATACTAATACCTGCCTGGTATGAATAGTAACCGGACTGAGCCCCCACCTTCTGTTTACCGTACTGAAGATTCAGTTTTGGCAATAATCCTGCTTTTTCTACTTTAACAGCAGCTTGCATGGCTTCACTATCTTTGTTTGCAGATAGAAGAAGAGGATGTTTTGCAATATTTGTTTTTTCTAAAGTCAATATTTCCTCATTAGAAAGTGTCGACGGCACATCATGAGTGGAGTCCGTTTTTGTCCAAAATCGTAATTCTAAGAGACCTTTTATATAAGCTGATTCAGCTTCTTGCATTTCTATTTTAATTTGTTGCGCTTGATTTTTAGCCATCAACCATTCTAATTTTGATGTTGATTCAGCCTCAAATCGAAGCAAGGCTGCTCGTTCAAATTGTGAATAAATAGAATCTAACTCTAAAGCAAGTTTGTATTTCATTTTGCCGATAACAGCTTGATTCCAAGAATCACGAACCGCACTTTCAACATTCATAAATGTTAAGCTCTCTTTAATTTGTGCTATTTCGATTCTTTTATTCTGAAGTTTATTTTTAGCTCCAATTGAAAATAAATCGATATTTGATTGGCTAACACCATAAGTCTGAGTTACTGCGTCGGTTCCTCCAGCTGTTTCTTTACCTGTAAACAAACTCGTTTCACCCAAGTCGATTGATGTTTTCTTCAATTGCTTTTGTCTCTCAATCTCAAATTTTGCAGCTTCAATACTTGGGTAACTATTTTTTGCAAGCTCAATCGCTTTATTCAAGCTAATTTCCTGTGTGTTGATTTCTTGAGCATTAACATTACCTACTAAAAAAAGTAGAGCAGTAGCCATGACAACAGAAGGCATTGTTTTGTTTAAACGCTTTTTAGCTGATCGAGTTTCCAACCATTGATATAAAATTGGCAGCACAATTAAAGTCAGCATTGTTGAGGTTAATAAGCCTCCGATTACAACTGTTGCCAAAGGCCTTTGTACTTCAGCTCCTGCCGATGATGAAATGGCCATTGGTAAAAAGCCTAAAACATCGGTTGAAGCTGTTAATAGAATTGGTCGAATTCTTCTTCGAGTTCCTCTTAAAATACGATCGGTAATATTTGTTACACCATCATCTTTTAGTTCATTTAAACTACCGATAAGCACCAAACCATTTAGAACAGCAACACCAAATAAAACGATGAAACCAACACCTGCCGATATACTAAATGGCATATCTCGCAACCATAGTGAATAGATACCTCCAATAGCGGCAAAAGGTATGGCCATATAAATCATTGCTGATTGTTTTAATGATTTAAGAGCAAAGAATATCAGCATGAAAATAAGTCCTAAGGCTATCGGGATAACCAACTTCAATCGTTTTGAAGCTCGTTCAAGATTTTCAAAAGCTCCACCGTAGCGAATGTAATACCCCGCAGGTAAATCTAAATTCTTATCAAGTTTTTCTTGAATTTCTTCAACCAGCGTTTTGATATCACGCCCTCTTACATTAATTCCGACATAAGTTCTTCTTGCTGCATTTTCACGACTAATTTGCATCGGACCATTTTGGTAATTGATATCGGCTACTTCCTTTAATGGAATTTGCGATCCATTATCCAAATTCACGTATAGCTCACGAATATCGTTGATACTTTTACGATTGTTTCTATCGAGACGAACGACTAGTTCGAAACGTTTTTCACCTTCGAAAATGGTTCCTGCTACTCCTCCTGCAAAGGCAGACGATACAAGTGTATTAACCTGAGAAACTGTAAGCCCATATCGAGCTAACATTTCCGATTTATATTTAACCGTTATTTGTGGTAGACCTGCAGTGGCTTCAACACGCATATCGGCAATACCATCAATACCTGTGATCAGTTTTCCAATTTCTTCAGCTTTAGTTGCAAGGATATCTAAATCTTCACCAAACAGCTTGATGGCAATATCTTCACGAACTCCTGTCAATAGTTCATTAAATCGCATTTCGATAGGCTGGGTAAATTCGTAATTAACACCTGGTATCGTATTTACTGTTGCCTTCATTTTGTCAATCAACTCATCTTTAGTTTCAGCAGATGTCCATTCTTCCTTAGGCTTAAGCAATACAAATACATCAGCAATATCCATTGGCATAGGATCGGTAGGCACCTCAGCAACGCCAATTCTACTGGCAATCGTATTTATTTCGGGGTAGGTTTCTTTTAATAATTTTTCGATTTTTGTTGTAGCATTTATAGTTTCGGTCAATGATGAACCTGGCTTTAAAATAGCATGGAAAGCCAAATCACCTTCATCAAGCTGCGGAATAAATTCGCCACCCATTCTTGAGAACAGAACGACTGATGAAATCAATAAAACCACAGAACTGATTAAAATGATTTTACCTCTTTTAAGTGAAGCTGCAAGTATAGGCTCAAATAGATCTTCTATTTTCTTTACAATTCGATCTCCGTATCCTGGCTTTTTATTCTTAGGAACCTTTAGGAAGATAGAAGATATCATAGGCACATAAGTCAGACATAAGATCATGGCTCCAATAAGAGCAAATGCAAATGTCTGAGCCATAGGACGGAACATCTTGCCCTCAACACCTTCGAGTGCCAGGATAGGTAAGAATACGATTAGAATAATGAACTGACCAAAGAAGGCTGAGTTCATCATTTTAGAAGATGATTTCTGAGTTAAATCATCCATTTTACACC